>Ga0307380_10008861_pt1 | contig 12844 bp, 9 predicted proteins | sample UN3MG_FD_202239 | JGI IMG/M metagenome (GOLD analysis project Ga0307380, IMG submission 202239) | Soil microbial communities from Risofladan, Vaasa, Finland - UN-3 | ecosystem: Environmental > Terrestrial > Soil > Coastal area > Acid sulfate soil | place: Finland: Risofladan, Vaasa | collected... | reverse complement strand
GGCCACACCCAAAGTTTGACAGCCACAACCCGTAAAGCTGGGGGTCTGAGACAGTTATAGCCGCGCCGGCTATATATTTGTTCTCATAGAACCAGTAAGGCCGGTCGGAGTAATCCTTGGCATTCACCGACTCCAGGGGCAAGAAGTCCAGCGGTATGGGCACCACTCCAAGCTGAGCGAGCTTCTCCGCTATGCCCAGATTTGCCCCGGTATCCTGTGACATATAAGACCTGGCGAATAGGACCACGCCCAGTTGGCCGCTTTGGCGCAGTTGCTCCAACAGTTCCCTGCCCAGCGCTGCCTGGTCGGCCTCGAACCTTCGCTGAGATTCAATGCCAGCCAGGGCTGCTTGCCTGCCTTTCTTCCTATTGAGCCCCATCTTCACGGCGACATCCGCAAGGTTCTTTATCACATCGGTATCGCCTCGACTGAAATCAATTATGGGTATTAATAGCCGTTCCCCAAAACCAAGTACATTGCGTATTATGAACGGAGAGGCTTGAACCAAGGGACAGGAGTATTTCTGGTTGGCATCCCCGTCTTTGCTGCCCAGGCGAATGGCGCAGGGGTAAAGGATGTAATCCACGTCCTTAAGCATGGCCGCATGTCCGTGGAGGAGCTTCATGGGAAAACAACTGTCGGTGTAGCTTAACTCGATGGACTGCTCCATGATTGCGTTGTTGGTCTGGCTGGAAAGGACAACCCTGGCGTCGAGGGCATTAAGAAACCCGATAATTAGCGGAGCATAGTCATAGACCAGCAATGCCCTGGGAATGCCCACCGCAGGCCCTGTGCCGGAATCCTTCTTGTACTCTCGAAAGAGCAACTGTTCTCGCTTATCGAAGAAGGTCTCTCTCTTGGCATGGCTGGCTATGGCGTCGTACTTGTCGCACCTGCTGCCATAGAAAGTAGGCTCTTCTCCGGGCATCTCCATCCGGGTGATGGTGCAGTTGTTGTCGCACCCTTTGCACACGAATGTAGTAAGCTTGCACTCTCTATCCACAACCTCCTGAAAGCCCTTGAACTTCGATTCCTGGCCGGACATAGCCTCTTTTGCCAGGAGGGCTGCGCCTATGGCGCCGCTGACCTCCTTATGCTCCGGCACGGTCAATTTTTTACCTTCAAGCTGCTGGTGGAAGGCAGAGACTACGGCCTTGTTGTAGAATACCGCTCCCGTGAGGATAACCTTGTCGCCCAGCTTTCTGTGTTCCACCACCTTGGAGAGATAGTTCTTGGCTATGGAGTTGGCCAGACTGGCCGTGATTATTTCCAGGGGCACGCCTTCCTGCTGTGCCGAGGCCACCGACTGACCCATAAAGGCAGCACATCTCGTCCCCAGGTCAATAGTATGGGGGGCGGCAAACGCCAGATCGGCAAACTCACCGTTGGTCACGGAAACGCCGAGCATCTCGGCCAGCTCGTCAATGAAGCTTCCCGTTCCCGCGGCACAGGCTTTGTTCATGTGATAGTCCACGACCACACCGTTTCTCTTGATGACCAGCTTGGAGTCCTGCCCGCCGATCTCGACGATGTCTGCTTCAGGGTCCATCTCGGCGGCAGCTCTGGTCTGTGCCGTTATCTCATTCTTAATCAAATCAGCCCCGATGAAGCCCCCCACCAGATATCTGCCTGAGCCGGTAACGCCCACGCCGGCTATCTTGACATTGTCTGCGCCATCACGAAGCAAGTTCCTGAAGACCTGTCTGATAGCCTCAACCGGTCTTCCCGCAGTCATCAGGTAATTCTTTCCCAGCAATCGTGTGCCTGATTCATCCATTATCACAGCTTTGGTGCTGGTGGAGCCAACGTCAACCCCGACATAGCCAACGCATTGTTCTTCTATCCTCTGACCGTCCCCGCCATCCTGAACGGCAACAATTTCCAGCTTGGGCATTTCAAAATGGCGCTGCTGGGCGTCCGTTCCTGACAGCATAACGCCCTGGGAAGTTTTTCCTATGGAAAGTAATGCCGAACCCAGGGACTCCATGTGAAGGTAGTCTTCGGGAATGATTACCTCAACGGGATGCCCGTTCCTGGCGGAAATCATATCATTGAGGGATTTAGCCACAGCCGGATTGGCGGCAACACCGCCCACAAAATAGACCGGCTCCTGGAAAGTTCCTTTCTTCAGAGAGGAGACCATCCGGGCCACGCTTTCGCAGAGTGCGTAGAGCATGGCATCCAGCGGGGCGCCCTTCTGCTGGAGGTGGATGAGGTCGGTCTTGGCAAAGACGCTACACCGGGCGGCTATCCTGGGCGGAGTGCCTTTACATTTCAAAGCCAGGCTGGCGAAGTCCTCCATGCTGATTCCAATCCTGTATGCCTGTTGCTCCAGAAACCTTCCCGTGCCTGCAGCGCAGAGGGGATTGGATTCCACCTTCCACGGCTTCTTCAAGCCGTCTTCCAGCTCTATCACCAGGGTGCTCTGGCCGCCGATTTGTATGATAGTTTTAACGTCGGGGTAACGGTGAAGCAGCCCGGAGGCAATCGCCAGTGAGTTGCTGTATTCCGTCCAGCCGAGCTCCTTGGGGATAACAGCCCTGCCAGAGCCAGATACGCCGGCAGCGACAATCTCTTCCAGATTGAATCTCTCGCCCAGCCTGGCGATAATTGAATTGACAGCAGCCCTGGGGCTGGAGATTACCTTCTCGGTATCAAACTGAACGACCCTGCCGTTCTCATCTATGAGTGCCAGCTTGGCATTGACAGAGCCAATATCTACGCCCAGAAAGTAACTCATTGCTCGGCGCTCCATTGTAGCAAAAAACGGACTTTCTTGCGAATTCCAAGGACAAAATACTAACTAGGCCTGCTGCAAATCAGGTATTATGTCCTAGGCTCCAGGAGCTCGAAGCCGCTCTTCTCGTCCTGGATACGCACCATATCTGCGCCGAGGATTTCGAAGAGAATGACCTCTCCCACTAGCCAGGTGGTGACGCCATGCCGCAGGCATCCGGTCATGGTCTGCCCTGCCCGTCCCAGCGCAGCATGGATATGCAGAGCCGGTTTGCCATCTTCACCGGGGGCGAGCACACCCACTCCCACCACCTCATGTGCCCCGTCAATGGGCAGGAGCATGGGCTCTGGTGGCCTTTCTTCCGAACGCCTCGGGCCGACAACGACATCGCCACCCCCTATTCCACCCACCAGAATAGCCTGTCCCACAGATACTCCCTTCTCCTCGGCAAAACGCTCGATACATTCGGGCACCACGTCTCCATCATCCAGCCGCATCACGAAAACCCGGCCAATTCGTCCTTCACATGCTTTCATGCTAAACCTCCTTTGCATTTCCAGTGCACAATACTAATTAAGCCTACCATAAACGAGGTACTGTGTTTCTAGAATAGTCAGTGAATACCCCTCACCGAGATTGCCACGCTCCGCATTCGCTCTGCTCGCAATGACAGTGTGGAGAATAGGATTGCCGCGCCTTTGGCATTTCCTCCCTCTCTAACTCTCTCCCACTAGGGTAGAGAGAATTATAGGCAGGCAAGCTCGGTTACCAGGAGTTCTAGAGCTAATTTATCGCTGTATTTGCCAGTTTTGATGGCCGAGTCGGTTTCCAAAAGCTTATCGTAAGCCCGCTTTACGCCCTCAAAATCATACAATTTAGCCTGGCCAAGTGTTTTATCTAAGGCATAGCTTTTTTTCAGCCCTAACCTCTCCTGAATTTTTAGACGGGATAGCCCCCTTGGCAAGTCTTTGGCTAGAGCTATCAAGCGGAATTGCCTGGTAATCATGACCAGGATATACGTTGGTGCCACACCCTCATCATATAGCCGATGCAGTATCCGTTGGGCTACCTCGGTTCGACGTTCGGCTACTGCATCCACCAGAGCAAAGATGTTAGCTTCCTGGACATGACTTACCAGTTGCCTGACATCATCTTCGCTGATAGGAAGCTCCTGGCTGTAAAGAAGCAGTTTCTGGATTTCACCATTCATCGCCCATAAGTCTCCACCTATGAGTTCAGCGAGCAAATTCACGGCCTGGGGGGTGATATCGCCGCCCTCTCCCTTTATCCGTTGTTGTATCCAGGCCTTTAAATCCCTGCCTCGCAACAAGGGGAAAGTTCTTACTTCAGCCAACGGTGAAAGTTTCTTTAATAGAGGATTCTGACCCTTCATCTCACCATCAACCAGCATCAGCACAGTCGTTTCTGGCATTTGCCCGATGTAAGAAGCCAGACCTTCCCATTCCCCCAACCCGTTTCCAGATTTGCCTCTGCCAGACCGTGGTCTGCTTTGTTTTACCTCAAAGCGCCCTAATAAGCCATCGACTATAACCAGGCGATGTGAGGATAAAAAAGGAGCGGCACCACATTTATTTCTAAGTTCACTTAAAGTTAGATGCTTGCCCTCTAAGCTGGTGGTGCTAGTCGCGACCATTTCCCGATCGCCCAGGTCAGCTTTAATTTTCTCCACAGCTTGATTAAGGGAGAAATCGTCCTGACCATAAAGAATGTAGAGCATTTACCTGGTATTCTATCACAGCACCAGCTTTTCCCGGCAGAAGCTCAAAGCAAAATATGCTAGGACATAATCATGAAGAAGGAAGCTTTAACAAATTCGGCCTTTAGCGAGAAATGAAAGACCTAGAAGCATAATCATGAGGTAGGGCAAACCAGCGACTCAGGGCATGCTAGACGGCGTTATCCACAGCCGTTTTAGTATCCTATGTGCAATGAAGCTAAAGCCCTTCATTCAAACCACCACCCTATTATAAAACTGAACGAGTAAACAACCAGCAGGAAAACGGCTAATAAAGCAGTTAGCAGCCACCTCCAGAAAGGACTGGTTACCTGTTGAACTCTTCCCACAATAGCCCCGAACCCTCCATAGAGAACTACCATAGCCACGGCACATCCTATCCAAGAGCCCGTAGAATGGCCTATTATGAAAAGGAAAAAGTGTAACGATAGTATCCCCTTCAGCACCATCCCTGGTAAATCGGTATTAATAAGTGTGCCTACAAAAAATGAAGCTATCGCCAAGCAGACAAAAAAGAGACCTACGGCACAGCCGATGAGGCCTCCTTTTTGCCACTTCTTGAGGTTTTTAAACCAGCCAGTTAAGCGCCGCATAGCCCTCTTCCCACCTGGTATTCTATCACAGCGCTGACTTTCCTTGGCAGAAGCTCAAAAGCAAAATATGGTAGGATATAAACATGAAGGTTGCCATCATCGGGGTACCTGAGAGCGGCAAAACGACCATCTTTAATGCCCTGACCAGAGGCAAGGCTGAAGTTGCCGCTTATTCCCCTACCTTGGCTCCCAACACCGGCGTGGCTAAAGTGCCCGATTCCCGACTAGCAGTGCTGGAAGGCATATTTCAACCCAAAAAGACTGTTCCCGCAGAGGTGAGCTACACAGATATTGCCGGTTCCCTCAAGGGCTTCGGCACGGAAGGAGCGGGGGGAGAATTCCTGAACTACCTGACTACTGCCGATGCCCTGCTCCAGGTAGTCCGGGCTTTTGAAGATGATAAGGTCCCCCATCCTGAAGGAAGCATAGAGCCGAAACGAGACATAGCTTCCTTAGATTTAGAACTCGCTATTTCCGATTTAGCTATTATGGAGAGAAGGCTTGATAAACTGGAGGCAAGCTTAAAAGGAGCTAAAGCAGCAGAGCGGGAGTCCTATTTAAAGGAGCAACTTTTGCTGCAAAAGGTTAAGGCGGAGTTAGAGAAGGATATACCAATAAGACTACAAGGCCTGGCTAAAGAAGAACTCAAAATGTTAGCCAACTATCAATTTCTTACCGCCAAACCCATGCTGGTAGTCCTTAATATAGGAGAGGAGCAAATATCACAGGCTTCACAATTGGAAGGCGAGATAAGTTCCCTTTACCCCCAGTTTGCCGTGGTCGCTCTTTGCGGCAAGCTGGAGATGGAGCTAGCCCAGCTCAGCGACGACGAAGCCAAGGAATTCCGTGAAGCTATGGGGTTGAGCAAACCGGCGCTTGACCGGGTTATCGACCTTTCCTATAGTCTTCTGGGACTGGTTTCTTTCTTTACCACGGTTTCCTCTGAGCTAAAGGCCTGGACTATCCCCGGCGGAACTCCAGCACCAAAAGCGGCAGGGAAGATTCACTCCGACATGGAAAGGGGATTTATCCGGGCTGAGGTTGTTAGCTATGGTGATTTGAAAAGCTGCGGCAGCCTGGCTGAGGCGCGAAAAAGAGGTCTGCTCAGGGCAGAAGGCAAAAACTACATCATTCAGGACGGAGATGTAGTTACCTTCTTATTTAACCTCTAGCCCCTCCAGGTTTTTGTAGTTGCCTGATTCGTCAGGCTTCGCCGCTAAGAACAAATGCATAGGGGCGGAGACAAGCCCCACCCCTATGTTTGAGTGATAGCTGCATTAAACAGGCTGCCAGCTCAGGAACGGATAAAATACAGTGTCAACGATATTCCAGGTGTAGGTGGGGTTGGTCTCGCCAGGGTCAACGGCAGTTATGTTCCACGCCGCCCCTGTGAAGGTGGCGATGCCCATCATTTCCTCGGTAGTCTTGCCGGTCCCGCCGTCACTCCCTTCCATCCCGGAAGTTTCCGTATCCCAGAAGGAGTTGCTCACAACGCCATGCCAATTCTGTCCCACTAGACCGCCAATATGCTCATCTCCAGTCACGTTGCCTGTGGAATAGCACTTACTCACAGCGCCCTCATTTCTTCCCACCAGACCGCCAACAAAGTCGCTGCCATTCACGGTGCCACTGGTGTAAGAATTGCTCACAGTGCCACCATTAACTCCGACTAGATTACCAACAAAGTCGTTACCATTCACGGCGCCAATAGAATAGGAGTTACTCATGGTGCCCTCATTTTTTCCCACCAGGCCGCCGACACCATCTCTGCCAGTCACGCTGCCGCTGGAATAAGAGTTACTCACAGTGCCGTCATTAACTCCAACTAGGCTACCAACATCCAAGTCGCCAGTCACGTCGCCACGGGCATAGGAATTCTTCACAGTGCCTCGATTATATCCCACAAGACTGCCAACAGCCTCGTAACCAGATATATTGCCGTTTACTACGCCGACATTCTCGATAACCCCTCCTGTTTCAACAACACCGAAAAGCCCCACATCAGATTCGTCAGGGCGGTCGATAAACAGGTCGCATATCTCATGCCCCTGACCGTCGAAGCTCCCGACGAATGCGCCATTTACAGCAATACTTCCGATCGGCTGCCAGCCCTTTCCTTCGTTAGCTGTCGGGCTCGCCAGCTCCGTATAACCGGCAGTAATGGAATCAAGGTCGTTCATTAGAGTGTGGTTGCCGTCCAAGTTGTCTCTGATGGCATCCAAATCATACCAATCCCATATTTTCAGGTTTTGGGGAAGAGGGGAATTATTACCACCACCGCAGCCAGCCACCCCGACAATGAAGGCTATTACAATAAAAAAGATGCTAAATCTTATCAGATGATGATGCCTCCTTGAACTAAGTATCGTCTTCATAATTCACTTCCGTACAAAGTGACTAACATGCAATATAAAATCCGCGGAGAATCCTTCGCCGCTCAGAGCCAATGTGTAGAGGCGGGGACAAGCCCCGCCTCTACGTCTGATTCCTGATTGTATTAAACTGGCTGCCAGCTCAGGAAGGGGTAGGTCTCTTCGTCAACGATATTCCAGATATAGTCTGTGTTGCGAGTACTGGAATCAACGACGGCGGCTATGTCCCATGGCTCATCCAGCCCTTCCGTCTCCGTGTCCGTAAAGGTGATTATGTCCTGCATTTCTTCAGTGATCTTGCCGGTTCCGCCATCCGAAGTATCTTGTCCGCTGGTTTCGGTGTCCCAGAAGGAGTTGCTCTCAGTGCCTGCATTCCTTCCCACCAGACCGCCAACATTATCACTACCGGTCACGCTGCCGGTGGAATAGGAGTCGGTCACACTGCCAGTGCTGTGAGTGTTGTCGTTCCTTCCCACCAGACCGCCAACATTATCACTACCGGTCACACGGCCGGTGGAATAGGAGTTGCTTGCACTGTCGCTGTTCTTTCCCACCAGGCCGCCGACATTATCAGTACCAGTCACACGGCCGGTGGCATAGGAGTTACTTATACTGCCTTTTCTATTCCATCCCACCAGACCGCCAACATTATTAATACCAGTCACGTTACCGCTGGCATAGGAGTCGGTGACAGCGCCCTCAGAGTTGTCACTCTTTCCCACCAGACCGCCAACATTGAGGTTGCCAATCACGTTGCAGGTGGAATATGAGTTGCTTACAGTGCCCTCATTCTTTCCCACCAGACCAGCAGCATTATCGTAACCAGTCACATTGCCGGTTACGCCGACATTTCCTATGACCCCTGCTTGGCCAACCGCACCGAAAAGCCCCACCTCTGATTCATCAGGGCGGTTGATAAACAGGTCCGATATCTCATATCCCTGACCGTCGAAGCTTCCGAAGAATGTGTTATTTATAGCGATCGGCTGCCAGCCCTTTCCCTCGTGGGCTGTTGCACTGGCCAGCTCCGTATAGCCAATAGAGTCGGAATTTAGGTCATTAATGAGGATAAAGTGGCTGCTCAGGTAATTGCGGACATCATCAAGGCGGTACCAATCCGCAATCTGGTAGGGATCCTCGGCTGTTCCGTTCCCTCCGGAGAACGGGCCGAAGTTAGCGGTAATGGAATAGTTGCCGCTCATGGTGATGTTGGTCTCGGCCGCATCGACATCAGCAATGGTACCGATGTCTCCAGTCCATTCGACAAAATGGTAGCCCAGCGCAGCCGTAGCCACCAGGTCAACTTCCGTGCCGCAGTCATAGGGAAAAGTATCCTCGCCAGGAGAGGTTACCTCACCACCATCTGTGCTGTCTACTGTGAGGCTGTAACTCAGCAGGGCGAAATTGGCGGTCACGTTCTTATCTGCGTCCATGGTGATGTTCGTTGCGGTAGAGTTGGGGTCGGCTACTGTATCGCCAGTCCAGTTGACGAACTCGTAACACTCCTCAGCCTCGGCCACCAGGTCGACCGTTGTTCCCTCGTCATAAGGGGAAGTCCCTTCTCCAGGTGTGGCTACCGACCCTCCAGCGGTGCTGGAGGTAGTAAGGACGAATTGTCCTGGAGGTATCAGCTCAAAGTTGGCGGTAATGGAGTAGTCTCCCATCATGGTGATGGAGGTTGTGGGGGCGCTGATATTGGCAATGGTGTCCACATCGCCAGACCAGTTGACAAAGTAGGAGCCCTCTTCAGCCGCAGCCACCAGGGGAACCACCGTGCCGCAGTCATAGGTAAAAATATCCTCGCCAGGAGAGGTTACTGCACCACCATCTGTGCTGTCTGTTGTAAGGTCATAGCTCAGCAGGGCAAAATTGGCGATTATACTCTTAGCTTCATCCATGGTGACGGTGGTTATGGGAGAGTAGGGGTCGGCGACGTCGGCGCCGGTCCAATTGACGAACTCGTAACACTCATCCGGCACGGCCTCTATGGTGACTATTGTTCCATCGGCATATGTCCCCTCGCCGGAGATAATTACATCGCCGCCTTCAGTGGTGGAGGTGGTGAGGTCGTATTGAACAGGAACAGAACTACAACTACCCTCACAGCTTGCCAGCCCCATAACTAAGGCTAATGTAGTAAATAGGAGGATTAGCCTTTTCCAGTAACGGTGCATCCAAGAACCAAGCATTATCTTCATATTTCCCCTCCTTCGTTGGGCGGCACTCTACATGTCGCTTCTTTTTGGCAGGTAATAAATCCCTGCCCTACCAGGCTCATACCCCTCATGGGATTGCTTCGTCCCGATAAATCGGTACTCGCAATGACGAATGGGGAGCGTAATCAATTGCACTTTTCTGAACAGCCTCGGGTTTCGGAAGGGAAGGTTGATTTGACTGCGGCGGGGAAAAGAGCCCAGTTCACATGCCTATATGTGCTGGGCTGAGCATCGCAGGAACTGCCACAACCCCCTAATGTATACAGTTGACCACCAACCCTATATTATTTATACCACCTCTTATAATACTATCTCTTATAGTACTATTGTACTACTATCCCAGGGGTTGTCAATAGTTTTTTTCCAGTTTTCCGAGATTTTCCCACAATTTTATCCGCGTTCGTCAACAAAGTCCACAAATTGGGTGATAGGGGCCCACTCTCCCTCGAGGTCTCGTGGTAAGAGGCAGTAGGACTGAGAGCACCAGTCTCTGTATAACAGAAAGCAGATCCCTGAAATAGCATTTCTCCTTCTCTGCTTTCTGTTATGCAATGTGCCTGCCGCTGGAGAAATGTCAGTCCTATGGTACACTACATCGTATTTACTGATTTGGATGGCACCTTGCTTGACTCCGAAACCTATTCCTACGAAAAGTCGCTTGCCATGATAAACCGACTCAAGGAAAGTGGCACACCTCTCATATTCTGCTCAGCCAAGACCAGAGTGGAGCAGGAGGTATATCGGAGTGAATTGGGATTGTTTCACCCTTTTATAGTGGAAAACGGAAGCGCCATTTTCACCCTTCGAGCTTATTTCCCCTTTCCATTTGCTCAGGTCAATATTAGTGAAAATATCTCCGTTAAAAACAATGAAGGAATCGTCCAGGAACCTTTCGGCATTTTTCACTGCTCCTGCCGTTCCCATGGGAAAGTCTTCTGTCGAGTAAGCTAAACTGACACCGAACTTGCTGCCATCGCCGAAATAATGCTCGATCTGCTCAGACAGCTTGCCTACCGCGAGAATTATGTCGGTGATATTGTGCTTTTTGAGATAGTCAATGAGGTGTTCGAAGAAAGGGCGATTCAACATAGGGACAATGATCTTTGGGGTGTTGCACGTAAGGGGACACAGTCTGGTCGCTTCCCCACCGGCCAGAATAACAGCCTTCCTCCCGGGCAAGTTTACCCCGCACCCAGCATGTACGTCAAACTTTCTACCCAGCTTATGGTTTTTCTACAAACAGCTAACCCACCGGAATTGTTTACCAATGTCAATTATCATTTTGAGCTCCTTGCCTCTCTATATAAATGCTCTCATTTACCGAGATCCTGGCGTGCTCGGCGGTTTCAATTTCCGTAGGAGGTGTAAAAATTCCCAAATAAAGCAGGGCAACAGTAATCGCCACCCCCCCTAATCACACAGAGAATAACGACTTTGAATATGTTTATCCTGCTCATTTTCATTGGTTTTCCTCTTTTTGACAAGCTAATTATGAGTTGACAGAGTGGGGGAATCTGTCGAATCAGGGTAACGTGTGCGCCATCAGAGTACTGCCAGGTTTTACAAAAAATCCTGTAGCTTACAGTGGCATGTCAGTAGTAAGCTTTTCTAATAATATCTAGCCCTTCAGCCAGGGCATCATATCTCTTAATTTTTTACCCACAACTTCAATGGGATGGTCAGCTTCCATCCGCCTCATAGCATTGAAGCTGGGGCGACCAGCCAGGTTTTCCGAAATCCACTCTGTAGCAAAGCCGCCACTCTGAATCTCCGCCAGGATTTGCCTCATTTCCTCCTTGACCAAATCATCAATAACCCGTGATCCCCGAGTATAATCACCATACTCTGCTGTATCACTTACCGAATAGCGCATATAACTCAAACCACCTTGATAAATCAGGTCAACGATGAGCTTCAACTCGTGGCAAACCTCGAAATAGGCTATCTCCGGTTGATAGCCAGCCTCTACCAATGTTTCAAAGCCTGCCTTTATCAGGGAGGAGACCCCTCCACAAAGCACCGTTTGCTCGCCGAAGAGATCGGTCTCAGTCTCTTCGGCGAAGGTGGTTTCCAGAACCCCGGCTCTGGCACAACCAATACCATTAGCATAGGCTAGAGCTGTGTCTTTGGCTTTCCCCGAGGCATCCTGATAGACAGCCACCAAGGCCGGAGCTCCTGAACCTTCAGTGTAAAGTCTTCTGAGTATATGCCCCGGACATTTAGGCGCTATCATGCTAACATCAACCTCAGCTGGAGGCATGATTTGGGAAAAGTGGATACTAAAACCATGAGCAAACATCAGTGTCTTGCCCCTAGCCATCTCCTTCTCAATTGACTCCCGATAGATTCTGGGCTGCAAAGTATCCGGAGCTAGCATAACAATTATATTTGCCTTCTTGGCTACTTCAGCGGCAGTGGCTACTTCAAAATTAGCTTTCTTTGCCGCCTTCCAGACTTCAGTACCTGGTAGCTCAGCAACAATGACCTGGCAGCCACTGTCCCTTAGATTCTGGGCATGGGCGTGTCCCTGACTCCCAAAGCCAATAATGCCAATTGTCTTTCCTTTGAGCAAATTCAGGTTAACATCCTTGTCGTAATAAATTTTAGCCATAATACCTCCTTTATAAAATCCTAACTAATATAACAAAGAGCAGGATTATAATTCAATCTAGCCTCCAACCGAGTCTTGAGTATAAGACTGTACCGGCAAAGAGAAGTGCAAAAGAAAGAGCTATTGTGAGAGTTATCTGGCCAGAAGTTAAAGGATTATACGCAACCATATCTGGTCCGGCCAGTAAGTGTACGATTGATGCCTGTGCTGAGGAAATGGGATAGACTCGAGCAAACGTCTGAAGTGGCACCGGCAGGACCTCGTATGGAGCAAATAGGCCCGATATGGCAGATGTTATTACCGCAATGCCGACCCCTGTCATAATCGCGCCCTGAAGATTCTTAATCAATGTGCCGGCTATAAGCCCAACTCCAGCAGAGGCACAGATTACCAGAAAGACGAAGCCAATCGCCTGTAGAATCTCGACTCCAGTTCCTGTGAAACGTGCACCGACTGCAATACCAATTACTATAACCAGAGCTGCTGCCAGTAAAGAAAGGGTAATAACAGCAGAGATTCTGCCAATGAAATCCTTGTAAGGTTTTATGGGCATTGATAT
>Ga0307380_10008860_pt1 | contig 12845 bp, 18 predicted proteins | sample UN3MG_FD_202239 | JGI IMG/M metagenome (GOLD analysis project Ga0307380, IMG submission 202239) | Soil microbial communities from Risofladan, Vaasa, Finland - UN-3 | ecosystem: Environmental > Terrestrial > Soil > Coastal area > Acid sulfate soil | place: Finland: Risofladan, Vaasa | collected... | reverse complement strand
TAAGCAAAATGACTAGAACATACGGTCGAGTAATTTTTTTGCTTTTCCTATATTTTTTATTAAGTTTTGGTTACATTTTTTCTCGGGGTTTTTATTCCTCAATCGGTAGTTTAATAATTCTAATTTCCATTATTTTGACTGTTTTAAAAATTTTAAAGCCTGATTTTTTTTACCCTGGTACCAGACCGGCCAAATTAGGCGGGTCGGTACGGGGTTGGGATTTTAAAATTAAAAAGAAACTACTGATTTCTGTTTTCTCGGTCTCTCTTTTTTTAAATATCAGCTTGACAGCCCTGCTTTACGGTGGACTTTATCAATATTTTAAACCAGCAGTGCTGATGAGTAATATTTTGCTTAAAATCATGCTGGTCCTTAGCTTAGCTCTGCTTTTCAACCTGGAGAAAAAGTATCTAAGACCAGTATTAAAATTACTATTCATTATCTGGTTGGTTCTGCATCTTTTAATGATTGTCTCTTCTCCCCGACCTTTAATTGACGTTTTTGATTATTTAAAACAAGGTGCTTTAGCTTTTTGGCAAGGAAAAAATCCCTATAGCATCAGTTACCAAAAAATGTACTTGGATGTTATGCCAAACTATTATTCCTACTTCCCTTTTATGATTTTTTACACCCTTCCATTCGTCTTAATTTTTAACGATCCTCGTTTTAGCTTTGTTTTTAGCCAAATTACAATTTTTTACTTTCTCGCTTACAAATTTTCGTGGAAAGATAAATGCTTCGGCCAATTATTTTCTGTTCTCATTGCCCTTTTAATATTATTCCATCCTTTATCCCTTTATATGACGGAACAATCATACACCGAACCGCTCGTTTTCTTAGAAATCCTTTTGCTTTATTACTTCTTGACTAAAAAAAACAAATTTAGTGCCTTTGTTTATGGTATAAGCCTGGCTACTAAACAATATCTATTTTTTTTGGCCCCTTTTTTGTATAAAAATAAGCTATTTAAGAAAAAGCATTTTTTTTATGCTTTTTTAGTCTTTTTTCTGCTTATTAGTCCCTTATTTTTGGCCAGCCCGAAAGATTTTGTTTACGATACTATTTTATTGCAAAATATTTTTCCACCCCGTTATGAGGGTCTGACTTTTTTTTCTAGCTTATTTAGATTATTTAAATTAAGATATCCTTTTGTGATTGCTTTAACCATCTGGCTAGGTTTTGGAATATTTCTAATAAGGCGGAACGCCAAACAGCAAACTAATTTTATTTTGGAGTATGCTCTCTTTCTGCTGGTATTTTTTTATTTCAATAAATGGGCGTTTCTTAACTATTATTACCTTATTTCCAATCTTTATTTGCTATCTATTTTTATAACTGTTCATCAAACTTTATTATCTCCCCCGAGGTGTGAAGGGCATCACACCCCGCCTTCGCCAAGGCTACGACGGGCATGCCCGAGGTGTGAAGTAGGTGTGAAGTAATTTGTAGAATAAAGACAAAACTGTATAATAAAATTATGGTTTACTTTCTTCTTTTTATTTTTGGGCTCTGCATCGGCAGTTTTTTAAATGTCCTAATTTACAGAGAAGCACGGGAAGGATCACCTAAGACCGGAGGTATAAAGAAATGGTTACCGAGTTGGGCTCTGGGACGGTCTTATTGCGACCATTGCCGAAAAAAACTTTCTTGGTACGACAATATTCCTCTGCTTTCCTATATGTTGTTGGGAGGTAGGTGTCGTTATTGTAAAAAGAAAATTCTCATTTATTATCCTTTGGTTGAGTTCCTAACTGGGATTCAGTTTGTTTGGACGTATTTTTTGATACAAAGTAACTTTTGGTTTTTTTCCCGGTTTGAGGGGTTTTATAGTTTTTTAAGCTTAATAATCTTATTGGTTTTAGGTGTTTGTTTCCTTACAATTTTTGTAGCAGATTTAAAGTATCAAATAATTCCCGATACAGCTGTTTTTGCCGGAATTATCTTTGCTTTTATAAAGATTTTAATTGACTATCGTTATACGGGGATGATTGACTTTTCTTCCTTTTCAGCCGCCATTTTAGCAAGCCTGTTTTTTGCTGCTTTAGCTTTAGTTACAAAGGGTAAAGGTATGGGTCTGGGTGATGTTAAATTGGTCTTTCTGATGGGCCTTATTTTAGGTTTTCCCCTAATTTTGACAGCTTTAAGCTTCGCTTTCTTGACAGGGGCTTTGGTCGGTGTCATACTGATTTTACTTAAGAAAAAAGGCCTTAAAAGCAAGATTGCTTTTGGACCGTTTTTAATTGGTGGTCTTTTATTTGCTTTATTATGGGGAAAAAATTTGGTTTTACCCTAATCGAACTTTTAATTGTAATAGTTATCTTAGGGGTGATGGCTTTAATTGGATTAAGCAGCTTTAGTGGAAGCAAAAAAAAGGCCCGGGATGCGGAGCGGAAATCATCCCTTCATCAAATAAAAAATGCCCTTCAATTGTATTACAACGTATATGGACAATATCCATTAAACGACGGTGACTATAAAATTGTCGGTTGCGGTGATGATCCGGAAGCAGCAACAAGTTGTAATTGGGATAGCGAGTGGAGCAGGGAAACAAATGTTTTTATGAAAAAACTTCCGGCTGATCCGGCTTCGAGCCAAGGCTTCGTTTATACACAGGACGGCCCTGAAAATTATTATCTTATCGCCAACCTCGAGACTGCTGATGATCCAGATATAGCTCAATCGCAAGCTTTATGTGGTGTCGGCTCCGGGATCCAGTATGCTGTTTGTGAGGATTAAAACTTATTTTTAAAAGGAGGTAATTAAATGAAAAAACAAAAGTTTGGCTTTACCCTGATAGAGCTTTTAGTAGTGATTTCTATTATCGGTATCCTTATGGCTTTGGCTCTGACGGGTATGGGTGGAGCCAGAAAAAATGCGCGGGATACCCAAAGAAAATCAGATATTGGCCAATATGCGGCGGCAATAGAGGGATATGCCGGCGATAATAGTGGCCGGTATCCCAACCAGGCCGGTGATTCAAATACAAGCGGAGGGACGGGGATATTTGATGCAGCAGGTCTGATTATTGATGAGTATATGACAAGCCGCATTGATGATCCGATTAATACTGCCAGCTATCGTTATGAATATTATATTGATGCTACGTACACAATTTATAAACTTAGAGCTACACTTGAAACTGGCGGTTGGTGGGAAACTTGCTCGAACGGCAAATCAGGAAAGACGATTGACGATAATGCTAGCACCACGTGTAGTTTATAATACAATACCGATTAAATGGGTAATATGACGAAGGTTGATAATAATTGTTCTTCTTTTTTGGAAAGAATTGACGGCTTTACCTTAATAGAGTTAATGACTGTTATTTCCATTATTGGTATTTTGATGGCTTTTGCCCTGACTGCTTATCAGGGTGCCAGAAAATCGGCTCGCGACGGAAAAAGGAAGACTGATCTGGAATCAATCAGGTCAGCCTTAGAGATGTATAGGGCTGATAATGATGAGTATCCTCTAAGAATTGACGAACTTTCTGGATGGGAAATCAGTAATGATGGTGACTGGCTGGAAAATCTTCTGACAAGCTATCTTAGTAATAAACCCCTAGACTCTGTTAATAATGATGTTTATTATTACCGTTATGCTGTTTGTACCGGCGCTGTTAGTGCTACCGGACAACCAACTTATAAGCTTCAGGCAGCTTTAGAAAAAGCCAATAATTCTCAGTTATGTACTCAGTGCAACGGTCACCAAGGGGATTCAACGTGGTATTGTATAACTAATCCTTAAAAATGAGTAACCCTAAATCCGCTTTTACTTTAATTGAACTTATTATTGTCATGGCTATTATGGGGATTTTAATGACCATCGGTCTGGCATCTTACAATAGCTTTAATCGAGACAGGATAACAAGGAAAGCAGTAGATGACATAAGAACGTACCTGAGAATGGTTGGCAGCAGAGCCAAAAATAATGAAAAAGATACGACCGTATGCAATACTGCTACTGACACTCTAAACGGCTGGTATTTTGATTTTAGCCCTCTAAGAATTTACGCTGCTTGTGGTGCTGGCCCAAAAACTTTTGGTGAAAAACAAATCAGCATCCCGACAGAAATAACTTTGGCAACCTCGCCTATTGTAAGCGAGATTTTATTCTATCCTCCTACCCATTCTTCAGGAAATCAGACTGATTTACCAGCAGGTGGAGTAATTATTTTGGTTAACGGTGTGGAAGAGTTAAAGGTTGATCCAAGCGGTAATGTCAGCAATTTATAAGCATACCAAAAACAATAAAGGACAAATGTTAATTGAGGTTTTAATTGCCTTAGCTATTGTTGTTTTGGTTTTAGTAGCCTTGCTTTCAGCGGCGATTATTTCGGTAAGAAATAGCCGTTTTAGCCAGAGCATTGTTTCGGCTAACCAATATGCTCAAGAAGGGATAGAAAAAGCAAGACAAGTAAGGGATCAGGCTCTTTCCTGGTCAGATTTTACCAACAGCTATTCTGGCCCCAAGGGTTTAAATAGTTCTCTTAACTGGGATGTTGTTTGCCCTACTCCTGATGATCCTAACCTAGGGATTTTTACCAGATGCGTTGATTTTGACAACAGCGACATTAGCGGTGAGTTATCAACTGTGACTGTAACAGTTTCCTGGACAGAAGGTAGCCGTTTGTACTCAAGTCAGGCGGTGACTATTTTAAGCAAATGGAACTAATAAAAATAAAAAAAGGCTTTACCTTGATAGAAATGCTGGTGGTAACGGGCCTTATTACTCTTGTAATTACTTCAGCCGCCCAGATTTTTGCCATGGTTTTGCGAAATAATCAGAAAACCAGAGCAATTATTGAAACAAAACAAACTGGTGACAGCGCCCTTTCGGTTCTTGCCAACAAAATTAGAAGCGCCAGACAAGTGACCTCGACCTGTACCTCTTCTACTTCCCCAGCGATAACTATTGAAGATAGTAATGGCGTTTCGGTTCAAATTAGCTGTTCTTCTACAGGGATAACATTGGGTTCCAATACTTTAATTGACACTACCGCTGATAATTTGGCCATTATTAGCCCGCTAACTTGTTTTACTTGTTATCCCGGAGGAAACATTGCTCCTAGTATTGTCGCCATCAGCTTTACCCTTCAGAAAAATGGCGGCAATCCGGTAACCGGGGCAGAACTAACTTTTTCTACTTCAGTTTCCTTGCGCAATTATTAACCGCTTGCATTTTGTTTTCTTAGAATGTAATAATTAGCTTATGATGAAAAGTCACCGCAATGGTCAAGTGGCCTTGATTGTGTTATTGTTAATGGTGGTCATATTAACTGTAGGACTTACCCTTATTTCCCATTCGATTACTGATGTAAGTATTTCCAAAGATGAAGAAGATTCAATGAGGGCCTTTTCCGCGGCTGAGGCGGGAATTGAACAAGCCCTGCAAAATATTAGCGCCGGGGATTTTAACACTGAAGTTGGTGATGTTCCCGTTAATGTTTCCGTTACTCCGATAGGCGGCACAACACCTATTATAAGAGACCTAGTAGAAGGTGAGTATATGAATATCGACCTTAAGGATATGATTGGTAACACTAATCTAAGTGTTACCTGGACCGATGAGGTTGTCTTAGGGAATAATGCTGCCTTAGAAGTCTTGATTTACCGAGATATTGGTACTTATACTCGGTCGGCCTATGCTCGCGCCGGTCTCTGTGCTACCGGTCTTTGTTCTACTACTGGATTTACTACCGTTCCTTCAAATGCGACTCCCCCACTTGCTATTACTCAAGATGATAATCTTGTGAGGATTAGAGCTTTGTGCAATAGTACTACGGTTACGGTAACTGCCGGTGCTGGCTTGCCGACACAAGTTTATCAAATTGACTCTAAAGCTTCTGCTGGTGGAGCGCAAGAAAGCAAAGTAAGTGTTGTTGAGGTTTCCCGGACTAACCCGGCTCTGCCGCCGATTTTTGATTATGTTTTATTTTCCCAAGGAAACCTGAGTCAATAATTATGCCTGCCTATTTTGGATTAGACATTGGTTCTTACTCTATAAAAGCGGTTCAGGTAGAGAAAAAACGTAACCAATATAATTTGGTTACTTTTGGTGAGGTAAAAACGCCAGCTAGCCTTACTTCGCAAGCGGAGATTGATAAAAGAGCGATTGTAGCCGCCATAAAAAAACTTTTGCTTGATGCGGAAATTAGCACCAAAGAAGTAATTTTATCTCTATCCGAAGCCTCGGCCTTTTCCCAAGTAATCGAACTCCCCTATCTTTCCCAAACCGAGCTTAGTTCCGCCATTCAATTTGAAGCCGAGCAATATATTCCTGTTCCCTTAGACGAAGTAAAATTAGAATATTTGGTTTTGTCTTCTTCGACCACTGGCGTTAAAGAGAAAAAAATGGAGGTTTTATTGGTGGCGGCAAAACAACAAACTATAAATCAGATACTTGAGTTAGTAGAGACAGCTGAACTAATTCCATTAGTTTTGGAAACGGACGCCCTAAGTTTGGTTAGGGCGGCTAATCTTTCCTTTCAGGATAATTGCTTGTTTTTAAACTTAGGACATAATACCACCAACATACTTTTACTTCAAAATCAGATCTTAAGATTAGTGAGAACAATTAAAACCGCCGGAGCTGCTTTTACCCGGGCCGTTTCTCGGGATTTGAATATGGAGTTATTTCAGGCAGAACAGTACAAGACAGCTTATGGCCTTCAGGGTGATGTATTTGAGGGAAAGATAGCCAAAGCAATTCAGCCTATCTTTAACATTATCCTCAATGAACTTAAGAAAGCTTTAAGCTTTTTCCTGCAAAAATATCCGGAAGTAAAAATCAATACCTTAATTGTTTCCGGCGGTGGTGCAGCCATGCCAGGGCTTAATGCCTATCTGGCTCAATCTTTGAATTTAGAAGTCGTCAATTTTGACCCCTTTATCAATTTTGCTCCTGACAAAAGATTTGCTCAGATTATTGCGAAAGCGCGCTTTGCCACCGCGGTAGGTTTAGCGGTAAGAGAGGATAAATGAAGCTTAATATCAATTTTCTCAAGGACTATGTCTTAAAGACAAGAAAAAAAGCCCAGAAGCATTTTTTTATTAGAACTTGGTCTTTACTTGCTTTGGTAATTTACGGGGTACTTGTCGTCGCCGTGTTTTCTTTACACCTTTTGGCTAAAAAAACAAACGAAGTGGTTAAAACAGGCATAAAAAAAGAGGAAAGTCTTATTGAAGAACTTCGTTCGATTGAGATGAAACAGGTTTATTTAACGGCCAAAACAAAATCACTGGACGAAGTCCTGTCAGGAAAAAAACAACACCAGCAGATCGTGGAAACTTTACTGGCTTTGCTTCCTAGAGGCGTTTCCATTAGCGACCTTAAAATCGACCCCGACGGCGCGGTAAGTTTTTCTGCTAGCTGCACCAGTTTTCGCAGCTTGGTCGATTTTTTTAATATCTTAAAGACAAATGAGACAGAATTAAGATTGAAGATAAAGAAAGCGGATATATCCGGTGTCAGTTATGGCTTGGAAAAAAATTATTCCTTTGATGTAATACTCTTTTTTTATCTTAGTTAAAAATGATGGAAAGCACCAATCTACAAATAGAAAAAATAAAAGAAAATGCCTTCCCTATTCTGATAGGAACAACGATTTTTCTTTTGACGATCACTCTTTTCAGATCAACTTTATTAAACTATTTTAAACTGAAGTCAGAAAACGATCGTTTAGAACAGAAGCTGGTAGTCCTTAAGCGGAAGTCTCAACTGCTTCAGAGTCTTGACAGAAACGAAATCGAAAGGAGGGTTAAAAAATTAGAGGAGGTATTCCCTTCGGAAAAGCCAGTTATAAACCTAATTGCTTCTTTAAATCAGATTAGTCAGCAGGAAGGGGTTACTTTTCGGGGAATACAGCTTGAACCGGGTAGAATCGTTAAATATATGTCAGAAGAGGTTGGTAAGCAAGCAGATTTAGTAACTAATGAGTTGCAAGATTTTATTATTAACTTCAATATCCAAGGCAAGCTTTCTGCGGTTACTTCTTTTATAAGTCGCTTAGAAAAAGCCGCTCCCCTGATGAAAATCGAGTCCCTTAGTTTGAGTTTGGACGGCTCTAATTGTAGCTTAGCAGTGAGAGTTTATTATCAAACCCTGCCGGAAATATTAGGAGTGCTGGATAAACCGGTTCCTTTACTGACAGAGAATGAAAAGGAGATATTAAATGAGATTGCCACTTATCAGAAGGTTGAATTGATTAAAACTACCGTGCCCGTGGGTAAAGCAAATATCTTCGCTCTTCCTTAAAAATCTGGCGTTTTTTCAGGTGTTGGTTGAAAATCTTGATCTTCCTCAAGGGTAAAAATCACTTTTTGGCCTTCCCGAAAAGCCTTAGTTCTGATTAAGTTTCTTATGGCTCTAATAATTTTGCCTTTTTTCCCGATTACCTTTCCCATATCTTCCGGAGCGAGTTTGACAAGATAATTGATAAAACCAGATTCGGTCTTTTCTTCAGTTAGCTTAAACTCATCCGGTTTATCGACAATCGATAAGATGATAAATTGAATAAGGTTTTTCATGATTGGTAAAGCCTTCTTACTGTTGCTGTTGGTTTTGCTCCCTTAGTAAGCCAATCATGGTATTTTTTTTTATCAATTACTATTGTAGGTGGTTTGTCCAGGGGATTATAAAAGCCTAACAAATCAATATATTGGCCGTCTCTTTTTGAACGGGCTTCAGCAACAATAATTCTGAAAGATGGCTGATGTTTTTTCCCTAACCTGGTTAATTTTATTTTAAGCATGGACAAGATTATATTATTTTTTAATATATTTCTCAAGCGCTTTTTGGGCAGCCTTTTGTTCTGCTTCTTGTTTGGACTTCCCTACTCCCTGTCCTAATCTTTGCGTTCCGGAGAAAACAGCCACTTCAAAGGTTTTATTATGGTCAGGTCCTAAAGAGGCCAATATTTCATAATTTGGTGTGTTCAGGCCCAGCGCTTGAACATTTTCCTGAAGTTTACTTTTAAAATCTTCCGGGAGCTGATCTTTAAAAAGTTTTTCCGAAGGGACAAGCAAATTTTTTTTAACGAATTCAAAAGCAGCCTGAAAGCCGGCATCTTGATAAACGGCACCGACAATTGCCTCAAAAGTATCGGCCAAGATCGAAGGATTTTTATTACCGCCAGATTCTTTTTCTCCCCGGGAAAGCTTAAGCTGCGGCCCCACTTTCAAGTTTTGACTCGCCAAAGAAAGAGTTTTAGTCTGGACCAATTGGGAGCGGAGTAAAGTGAGCTGGCCTTCGGCTAACTGGGGATATTTTTGATAAAGATAAAGGGAAACAATAAGTTCCAGGACAGCATCGCCCAAGAATTCTATTCTTTCATTGGAAATTAAATTTTTATTTCGGTTCTCATTTAGAAAAGAACGATGGGTAAAAGCGGTTTCAAGCAGTTTTTCGTTTTTAAATCTATGGCCTAGATCAAATTTCATCTGAGTTTTCTTCAAATAACTTTAAAAGATCACCGACAGTTTTTATTTTTTCAATTTTTTCTTCGGGAAAATTAATATTTAGTTTTTGCTGGGAGATAAGTACCAGATCAGCTACTTCAAGTTTTGAGGCGTTAAAATCAGAGTAAAAATCAGACTCCAAGCTGATTAAATCTTTTTTTACACCGAGGAATTCAGTGATGATGGCGAATAGTTGTTCTTTAAGCTCCATTTTCTTTTTTCAATTCTAACAGGACAGAGCCTAAAACGCCATTGACGAACTTGGGCGAGTTTTCTGAGCCGTATTTTTTAGCCAGTTCTATGGCTTCGTCAATGATTACTTTTTTGGGATTTTTATCAATAATCAATTCAAAGATAGCCAACCTGAGGATAGCCAGGTCAACTTTGTTTAATTTTTCCACCGGCCAGTCAGGAGCGCATTTACTAATCAGCCTGTCAATTTTTTGCAGCCGAGCCATAATTGGTTGTAACACACCTGCCTTTTTCTTTAAGGGACGAAAACTAAAGCTGAAGAGTTTTTTGATTGTTTTTTCTCGCTTAATGTGTCGAGGATCTTGGGCAGTTTTCATTATTTCTGGCAGTTTGGACAAATTTGGCGGTAGATTTTTTTACTGCCGCAATGCTTACAATTGACCAATTGAGGCAGCTTTAGATTGTGGCTGCTTCGCCTTTTCCCTTTTCGCCTGGTTGATATTTTTCTTTTTGGTAGTGCCGTCATAATAAATAGATAGTTAGATAGTTAGAAAACTAAAACCCTGCCTGCCGGCAGGCAGGTCTATTTTTTAATTTGCTTCAATATCCTTTATTGTATATTTTTTCAGTCTTTGTTTCAATAAGGGGAATTGGTTGAATTTGGTTACTATTTTATTTGCCCAAAGCCTGGTTTTTTCAATCAACTTAATATCAGTATAAGAGGCAATCTTCAGTTGAGAAAAACCATGCTGTTGTGTCCCGTAAATCTCGCCCGGACCTCGTAGCTTAAGGTCAATTTCCGCCAGTTTAAAACCAGAATAATTTTGTTCCATCGCTTTAAGTCTTTTTAGGTTTTCTTTGTCCTTTTGTGAAGTAAATAAAAGGCAATATGATTGTTGCGCTGAACGACCGACTCGGCCCCGAAGCTGATGGAGTTGGGCCAAACCGAAGCGATCCGCTCCTTCAATCATCATTATCGTGGCCGAGGGGATATCAAGGCCAACTTCAACTACCGGAGTAGAAACTAAGACATCGATTTTTTTGTTTTTAAAATCAGCAAGAATGTTATCTTTTTTAGATGACTTAATCCGACCATGAAGCAGGTCGAGTTTCAGTTGGGGAAAAACCTGTTGGGACAAGTGTTCAAACTCAACTGTTGCCGCTTTAATGTTTTTCATTGATTCTTTTTCTGATTGCTCTATTAAAGGACAAACAATAAATGCTTGCGATTTTTCTTTTTTAATCTGCTTTTTGATCCATTCATAGGCAGCATTTCTTTTATGCCAAGGAACAACCCAGGTTTTTATTTGCTTTCTTCCTTTGGGCATTTCGTCCAAGCAAGACAAATCAAGATCACCGTATAAAGTTAAAGCTATGGTGCGCGGAATGGGAGTGGCGGTCATGGTTAAAATATGCGGCGCTTTCCCCTTTTTTATTAGTTTGGCTCTTTGTTCTACGCCAAAGCGATGTTGTTCGTCAATTACCACCAAGCCAAGGTTTGAGAGGCGGACTTTGTTATAAATTAAAGCGTGGGTACCGATAAAAATGTCATGGTCTTCCAGCGGTAAGCTTTCGGTTGTAAGCTTTTTAGAAGCAGTAAGAAGGCTGATTTTGGCGCCAAAGGGCTCGAGCAAGGCTTTGACGGTTTGGAAATGCTGGTAAGCTAAAATTTCTGTGGGTGCCATTAGGCTAGATTGGAAAGCATTTAAAAAGGTGGCATACATAGCACAGGTTGCCACCACGGTTTTACCCGAACCGACATCACCTTCCAAAAGTCGGTTCATTGGCCTTTTTTTAGTTAAGTTACCCAATATTTCCTTGATGGCTTTTTTCTGGCACAAAGTCAGCTCAAAAGGCAGGCTGCTTATAAAGTCTAAGATTTTTTCCTGGTTAACTGATAACGCATGACTGATTTTGTTTTTTTGCCATTTACGGCGGCGGAGAGTGGTTTTAAGTTGAATTAAAAACAGCTCATCAAACTTGAGTCGTTCCCGTGCCTGGTTAGTCTCTGTTTCGTTTTGGGGAAAATGGATTTCTTGCAGGGCCTGGGGTAAACTAACAAGCTTTTCTTGGGTTTTAATGTTTTGTGGTAGCCAGTCTTTAAGCTGCGGAAGGATTTTTTTTATCAACGGCAAAATGCGCGAGCGGAGCCATTTGGAAGAAACACCATAGGTTTCAGGATAAATGGGGACTAAACGGCCAGTATGAATAGTTGTGGGCTGTGAAGTAATTATTTCGTATTCGGGCGAGACAAAAGTGGGTTTGTAGTTATAAACATCAACTTTGCCAGAAAGAGAAACTTTTAAACCCGGTTTTAAAGTTTTGGGAATGAAAGATTGGTTAAACCAGATAGCCTCTATTCGTCCGCTTTCGTCCTGGATAATGGCTTTTTGAATTTTTTTGCCATGTAAAGTGTAGAGATTTTGGCAAGCTAAAATTTCTCCTTGAATAGTTGTTTTTTCTCCTGGCTGAAGCTGGGATATTGGGGAAATTCGGCGAAAATCATCGTAGCGGAAAGGATAGTGACAAAGCAGGTCTTCAACTGTTTTAATATCCAGTTTTTTAAGCCTTTGCGCATAGGTCTTGCCGACCATAAAGAGATCTTGCATAGGAGTAGATAATGAAAGAGATTTCATAAACCAATTTTTAATTTCAAATTTTCAATTTTTATTGAATTTTTATTTACTAATTTTTAAACATTAAATCATTAAAAATTGATTTTAAATTTAAAATTAAGACTTGAAAATTAACTATTATTATACAAACAAAAGTCTATAAAGGCGAAAGCAAAGGAGCGATAGCAGATAAAACTAAAGCAAGGAAAATTAAAATAATGACAATAGTTTTAAGGATTTTAATTTTCTGTTTGCGCTTCATTTATTTTTTTCTTTGTTTTTTCTTGTCGGTGTTCCCCACCAACCTCCAAGAGGCGCATCTGGGGTCCTTTTGAACGGATCAGGACGTGGTACAGTTGGACCTAAGCTTGTTATTTCCCTAGGCCGTTTTTCATTAATCACTGGAAGGCCTCTACGGGATGGTGGTCGTAAATCTCCCAATTCTTTTCCAAGATCACTCACTTATCCTCACCCACCTTTTTTTACCAACTTTAATGATATCACCGGTTTTTATGGTTATATTGTCATATTCTTTTATTGTTTTATTGTTGATTTCAACAGCTGCTTGCTTAACTAACCG
>Ga0307380_10008859_pt1 | contig 12845 bp, 10 predicted proteins | sample UN3MG_FD_202239 | JGI IMG/M metagenome (GOLD analysis project Ga0307380, IMG submission 202239) | Soil microbial communities from Risofladan, Vaasa, Finland - UN-3 | ecosystem: Environmental > Terrestrial > Soil > Coastal area > Acid sulfate soil | place: Finland: Risofladan, Vaasa | collected... | reverse complement strand
TAGATCAGAGTACAGCCGCTGTAGGCAGTGTTGCGCAGCATCCCGCTCCAACGCGGTTCCCTTACGAGAGCCGATTAGCCCCGGGCCGGCGGCAACGCCCTCCTGGCACTGCCGATACAGAATCAGTTCACCAGAGGCAACATCGGCGATCTGTAGACGAATCGTGGCGGTGCCCTTTTTTACCAGCGCGAAGACAGTCCTGGTCGTAAACGAGTGGAGGTCGAGCACTTCACCGAACACAACCCAGTCGGCACCAAGTGAACGGCCGACGCGAACAGCGTCCGCCAGTTGGAGTGGCGACCACGCCGGGATATCTGGCTCTGCAGCGACGGCCTTCTCTGCGGCGCACAGCACCGTCCCCAAGCCCTGGGCGTCCCGCGCCTCAAGCCCCGGCGCGAAGTCGAAGCCGCAACGCATGAGGGAGAGCGCAATCGCACTGGCAGCCACTCGCGTCTGCCGCTCGATCCCCTTCGCGCTCTGGAATGGCAGCACCGCGACCTTGACGACAGAGGGTGGGCGGAGCCGCCAATCCTTGAGCTCCTGCGTGGTCGTACCCACTATTCCCTTGTCTGCTGCTAAGGCCGGGGCTGTCGTCGCCGCCGCGACAACCGCCAGGAGTATCAGCCGGACTGCCATCCGCGATCCCTGTCTCACTTACGCCTCCTTGTTCTCAGTGCCCCGCCTTGCGGGTCTGGAGTGCTGGCAGGGCAGTGCTTCTGGATATGCGTGACCGTGGGGTGAGGGGAAGCAATGTCTCACGAGACGCCGTGCCCAACCGGGCGCGTGGGGAAGGTGACAGGAGCTTAGTCATTCGCGAGCCCTTTCCGTTTCATCGCCACAGCGCACCAGGAGTATGTTAGACGAGGCTGCAGCTCAGCAGGAAGGCTCAGATGATGAGGTAATCGTCCAGAAAGTACTTGGCTGTACGCTATGTAATGTCCTGCCTGCAGGTCGCCACGAGTTGCTGGTTCATCGAGGACCTACAGGCTGAGGAACCTGACGATTGGTTCACCTGATACGAGGCCAGGTGCGCATGTCGCGCGCCCCTGAGACCGCTCCGAGGGCACTTTGGGGCACGGATGAGTTTCTGGACAGGACGAGTCTCATCCGGGCGTAGCAAGCACACTCTATCGCGAGTTGACGACTGTGGCACTCTGACACGCTTCGGGTAGCGCAGGCTTCAGCTTGCCCGGCTTTGATTAGTCTGCGGTTCTACCATCACCTTCATCGCCCGTCGCGACTCCAGCAGCTCGATGCCCTCGGCGACTTTCTCCAGCGGAACGCGGTGGCTTATCAGCTCCGCCACCCGCAGCCGCCCCGAGGAAAGCAACGCTAGAGCCGCATCGAAGGTGCGCGGGTTTGTGAAGCTGCCCGTCAGCGTGATCTCGCGGCGATAGATGTCGTACGGGGATATGCTTATTCGGGCCGCCGGCGGCGCCACCCCGAAAAAGAGAACCCTGCCCGCCTCGCCAGCAAGTGACACCGCCTGGTGTGCGGTGCTCTCCGCGCCTACACACTCGATCACGCAGTCGGCCCCCTCCCCGCCGGTGGCCTGGGCCACCACGTCTGCCAGGCCCTGTGTCCGCGGGTCAATGGTCTGCGTCGCTCCTAACTGGGCAGCCATCGCCCGCTTCTCCGGCCCCGGCTCCGAGACGATGGCGCAGGCGGCCCCCTGGAACAGCGCCAGTTGGAGCATGATGAGACCGATCATGCCCGCGCCCAGAATGACCACACAGTCGCCCGGGCGAATGCCAGCGCGCTCGATGCCGTGGACGCAGCATGACACCGGCTCTGCCATCGCCGCCACATGAAGCGGCAAAACCGGCCCCACCTTGTAGGCTTGTCGAGCGGGGACGACGCAGTGGGTGGCGAACCCTCCGTCCATGTTCACCCCCAGCGCGGTCAAGTTGCGACAGAGGTGGCCGAGCCCCCGCCGGCAAGGGCGGCAGACGCCGCAGTAGATGTTCGGATCGACCGCCACCTGATCTCCCGGGCGCAGGTGAGAAACCCCTGCCCCGGTCGCCTCCACCACCCCGGCGAACTCGTGGCCGGCCACCAGCGGGAATGCCGCCCCCGGAAACTCGCCCCGAAAGATGTGGACGTCGGTGCCGCAGATGCCGCACGCGTCAACTCGCACCCGCACCGCCCCCTCCGGCGGCCGCGGCCCCGGCCGCTCCACCATCGCCAACCTCCCAACCGCCTCGAAGACCGCGGCCCTCATCTTGTTTGTTTCGGTCCTTGCGGGTTGAACTGCTCGACGTTGAGTTCCTTGATCGCGCCCTCGTAATCGCCAATGCGAGCCAGGAACCGGCCGATCATGGGCCCCACCAGGGACGGCAGGAAGCTGCCCCGGTAGGCATTGTAGTTTCTGATCGTAGTGATCCAGCCGTCGAGCGCAGTCTTGATCTCATTCGCCGAGGCCGTGCTCGCCTCGCCCCTCAGAGCGCCAACCATGGTATTCTCGGCGGTCGCTGGTCTTCCTGCGCTAAGAGGCACCGAGGATCGAGAATGCCGTCGAACGAGGCATGGACTGGGCAGGCCTGCCGGTGATTGTGACCGTGGCGCGGTTGCTGTGTCAAAGCCAGCGCTACGGGACGAGCACCTGCGGTCTCATGGCCGACAACGTGAGAGCAACACATACCCCATCTCCACCGCAAACAAGAACCGCCCCGCTGGCTACGGGACGGTCTCGCGGCTTCACGCTGATTGAGTTGCTGGTCGTAATCGCAGTAGGAGCATAGCCGGCTTCTGTGATCGCCTTGTGCAGATGATAGGAAGTCTTTGTGAACTACGCCTCGTACCGTGACCAGAAGCTGGTCTTCCTGGCGTGGAGCCGTCGCAGCTTCTTCATGTACCAGGGGTGAGGCATCACGCTCTGCCATCCGCCAATCTCCTGGGCCAGTGCCTCCAGCTTCCGCAGGTAGCGCACCCCGTGGTGATAGTACTTGGATACCGCGCGGGACAGGATGGACTCCAGTAAGGCTCGGTAGATGACTGAGGCCACCAGAAACTTCTCATTCTGCTCCAAGCTCTCCGCCAAGGGCAGCAGGGCTTCATAGAAGAGGCCGTCGAGCTGATCGGCTAGGTCGAGCAGGTAGGTGTCCGCATCATCTAGGCGGCCAGTTTCCACGAGGAAGGCCGCGTCGGAGCAGGAGAGTTCGTGGGACCGGAGGATGACACCGGCCTCCTCCTCCAGCACCCGTTCGCGCTGGTCCTCGCCGATCGTGGACAGCAGTGTCCCGAAGGTTGCCTCGCACCGGTATCTCCGAAAGATGCGCCAGGCCACAGCTTCCTGTTGCTCCCTGTTCCCGAGTTCCCCGTGGACGGCCAGCAGCAGCTCGTCCCGTTCGTCCTCCTGGAAGGTCTCGCTCTCGGCAATGCGCTTCAGCCAGGACAGGGCCGTGGCGGGATCGCCCGCGTCGTGATATGCCGCCGCGATGTCCACACAGGCGGCCGTGCCCAACTCCGGCCAGCAGGTACGCCGGGACCGCTCGAACAGCGGCGCGTCCTTCAGCTGGCGAGCCAGGGACTCGATGCCATGATGCCAGTGCCACCGCTGATACGTGTTCGTTTCCGCCTGGGCGAGCTCCCACAGGGAATCGATCACCTCGCGCATGACCTTCGCGGGGAGGTAGTCGCCGGCACGATCGAAGAGGTGGGAGCGTACTCCATAGCCGTCGTTTCGGTTGAGTCGGAGCAGGAGATCGGCCAACCACAGCTTGTCCTCACATTGGGAGGCGTAGCGAACGAACAGGTCGAGAGCATCCTGGCGGAAGACATCCCCGATGCGGCAGTTGGAGTCATCGCAGTGGTTAAAGATGACCTCGTCGGTCTCGTAGAAGGCCGCCACCAGCTCAACTCCGGTTCGGGGATCACTGACGCCGGCGGCAAGACACTCAAGCAGGGAGGCCAGCTCCTGGGCAAAGGCGGTAGAGTCGCGCCGGGCAACGAAACCCCGCATCCGCCTGAGCGCGGTCAGCTGCTTCTTGAAGTGGGCGGCACTCTGGTCTGGTCGCTTGGGCATCTGCTTGACTCAGGGCTGTTCCGGCATCGTCGGGTTGGCTCAGAGCCCAAACCGACGGCCCACAGCCGTGTTCCCACATGATAGGATGAGAGAGCGCCAAAGGCAAGCTGAGACATGCAGATCCGACTCGGAACCTGCGGCTGGTCGTTTCGCGACTGGAAGGGAACGTTCTACCCTCCTGGCATGAAGGACGAGCTCGCCTACTACGCCAGCCAGTTCGACGCGGTCGAGATCGACAGCACGTACTACGGGACACCCTCAGCTAAGTCCGTGGACGCCTGGCGAGAGCGCACCCCGCTGAGATTCCTCTTCTGCCCGAAGTTGCCCGGCGAGATCACTCATGAGAAGATGCTGGAGGGGGCCGACGAGCAGGTCACTGCCTTCATCGACGTGATCTCCCGGTTGGGTGACAAGCTCGGACCGATCCTGGTGCAGCTTCATCCTCGGTTCGGCCATGACGAGTTGCCGAAGCTGGAGGCATTCCTGTCGCACCTGCCTTCGGAGTTCCGATACGCGGTGGAGTTCCGGCATCGCTCCTGGGTGGATCAGCCCGATGCTCTGGAACTGCTGCGTTCCCTGAACATGGGCTTGGCGATGGCGCATCACCCCTGGTACGCGCGCATCCGCGGAATGACGACTGACTTCGCCTATCTCCGACTGCTGGGGAGACGCGATGTGTTCCCGGACTTTGGCCGCGTGCACAGACCGCGGGACGAGGCACTGGGCGAATGGGCAGGCTTCCTGAACTCGTTGCGATCACGCGTCACCCGCGCCTTTGCTTTCGTCAACAACCAGTTCGAGGGACACAGTCCGGCGACGGTGGAACGACTGCGAACGTTGCTGCGGACTTCGGCCTGAGTGACCCCGTAACACCGGTTCTGTGACCACGCAGCCACCACGCCCGGGCTCGCCGGATCGCCGCCGCGGCCGTCGCATTCGTCGCGCTGTGCGCTTTATCAGGCGCGTGGTGGGATACCGCGGTCGTTCCCCCGCTACACGCTCCCCCGCGCCAGTTCCGCGCCCAGTCTTACCCCGGCCACGATACGGCCGAATCTCCGCCGCCGGCGTTCCTCTCGCGTTGGGGTTTCCCCAGGCTCTGCTGAATCCGCCGGTTGCGTGGCCTCCGCTGGGCTCGCGGCCAGTCCCTCCACAACGGGCGTGACATCCGTCCAAGTGGTGCAGAGATAGCCGAGCATGCGGGGCCCCGACTCCTTGCGGGCGACCTCGATGAAGCGCCGGATGCTCTCCTCCTCATTCCAGCCCGCGGGCCAGACGCGGAAGCCCTTGTCCTGGAAGAAGCGAACTGAGGGGAAGTCCGGGTTGTCCATTCCATAGTGCCAGTCGCACATCACGATGTCCTTCGACACCTTGTCGACGGCCTGCCAGGTGTCATTCTCACTGGCCTCCCAGGCGCCGTAGCCCGTCGCCTTCCCATCCAGCAGACGGTCGCCCCACATCTGCATCTCCACTTGCCGCTTCTCGACCAGGTGCCCGTGGAGATCGTTCACGGCCTGCGCGAGCAGATCCGCATTCGGAGTTCCCTTGCAGCGCGGGCAGTGGCCGAGGACGAAGACCTCGTCCATGCCGATATGGAACGCCTTCGCCTGGAACGCATCGATCAGCTCGTCGAACAGGTCGAACACGACCTTGTTCAGGTCGGGGTGGTTCGGGCACCAGCTCATGCAGTAGAAGTCCTCCGAGGTGGCGTCGAGGTCGGGTGCTTCGTTGAACTCGGGGTGCGCGCGCAGCAGCGCGCCCACGTCCGCGTGCCAGGACTGGTGGCCAAGGCAGTTGTACATGGGCACGAGTTCGATGCTCTTCGTGCGCGCGAGCGCGGCCAGCTTCTGCGCGCTGGCCTTCATCATCGGACTCTCGTCCGCGCATTCCGGATGGGAGGTGTACTGGAAGCCGCCGTTGATCTCGACGATCACCCAGTTCAGGCCGAGCGCGGGGGCTACCTCACCGATCAGCTGCTCCAACGCCGGCACCGCGGCCTCGCCGCCCGCGCTCACATGGATTCCGCGTCGCGGCAGCAGAGGGAGCTTCGCCGGCGTTTCCTGCCCTGTTGCCGGAATCTCCTCGCCTGCCCACACCGGTGCCGTCGCGGCCGTGAGTGCGCCCAACGCCAACCTCTTCAGCACATCCCGTCGCGTCAGGTCCATTGCCTCGCCTCCTACTTGCAGGTGTAGCCCTTCGCACGGCAGCCTTCTGCTGCCCTGTCTGGACTTCGGCGGGACGGGGATTTCTCATTCTGGGGGGCACGGCACGCCCTGTCCGACCTGCCGATACGCGAGGACACCCCGGATAGTGATTCCCAGCCGAGGGGGTAGCCGGAGTCGGGGGGTGCCGATCACTAACACCCCGACGACAGACGCCGCTGGTAGCGGTCGCTACCATCAAGTCCAGTGCCGGGGACGCCGCCAGCGCGGATATCGCGTGCACGCTATGCAAGGGACCCCCTAATCAGCGGGCCTTCATCCCCACGGATTGCGCGAATAGAACACGCTGGTTTGGCTTGAGCTTGAAGGCGTGGCCGGCAGTCTCTCTGTCGCAATTGTGAAACCAGGCCGCCAACCCTTGCGAGGCCGCAAACAGGGCGACATTCTGGGCCATGAGGCCTGTGTCAACATAGCAGTATGACTTCTGGACTTCGGGATCGCCGATGTGCGGATCGGGCTGGCCTGCGCCTTGCCAGAAGCGCGAAACATCCGCCACATAGAAAATGTGCACCGGCGCCGATGTGGACCCATTGCGGCTGGCCAGGGCTCGGAAGTCCCCCGCAGCAACGGGCGTCAATTGATGGGTCTGGGCCTGATAGAGGAAGACACCTTCAGGCATGGCCACATACAGATCGATCTCCTGCGAATTGCTGGCTGAACCGGCGGTTCGGCCGCGCCGATCAAAGGCCGCCCGCCTGCGATTCACGCCACCCGCGGCCCAAAGGAGATTGGACAGGGTCTGCAAAGGCAGCCTCTTCGCGCTGATCTCCCGCACCGTCCGTCTGGCCCATAAGGACGCCAGGACAGACTTGCCTCCGTCCTTTTCGGGTCTGGGAAGTCGGATCGGATCGAGATTCATGCCAGCTTCCCTTCCTTCACACTGCGTTTGGCTCCTGAGTTGCAGTAAGTTCCTGTTCATCCCCGGCAGATCGAGAGGGATCGTCCCTATATCTCGCTGCTCCGCGTCGCCGCCGCCCGTCTCGTGCTATTCTCTCCCCTCGTGCATACCCCTGCGGTGAGCGGCACCGAGGATGGCGAAGGCCGTCGAACGAGGACTGGATTGGGCGGGCTTGCCGGTGATCGCTATGGTGGCGCGGCTGCTGCGCCACACCGGACGCAGACGCGAACGAACTCCGCCTCGTGACTCCAAGCCGAGGGGGCAGCCGGAGTCGGGGGTGGCCGGGACCGTCTAGCACTGCGGTTCACTGGGGACACCAAGGGACTCCCCTACGCCCGTGCGCTACCACCTGCGTATATCGAGCGCCCGTGAGACCGCTGTGAGGGCACTTTGGGGCACGGACGAATTTCTGGACAGCACGAGTCCACCCCCCCTCGCCGAACGGGCCCGCATCGCGTCCCATTAGCGCCGATGAGTTTCTGGACACCGCGGGCACTACCCCAGCTCAGTCGAGCAAGTCGAACGCCCGCGCGATATAGACCGCCATCTGGTCTCGCGTCACGATGATCTCGGGATGGTAGTAACCGTCGTCGTAGCCGTTGACCACGCCGTGCTCAACGCAGAACTCGATGTGCTTGTAGGCCCAGAAGGTGTCGGGGACGTCGGGGAAGTTGCGCGGGTCGGCTGGGGTGTAGTCGGCGAGGGAGGCTTCGCCGCTCGGGGTGACGAGGGCGCGGGCGATGTAGGCCGCCATATGATCGCGCGTGACCTCGACACCGGGTCTGTAGTCACCGTCGGAGTACCCCTCGACCACACCCTGGCTCACCATGTACTCAATGTGCTTGTAGGCCCAGTGGTCAGCCGGAACGTCGGAGAAGCTGGGTGTTGCCGGCCCGTCGGGAATCGCGGCATCGCCGGTGGGAATGACCAGGGCCCGGGAGATGTAGACCGCGATCTGGTCGCGGGTGACGGGCCAGTCGGGATGGTAAAGATCATCTGGATAGCCCCCAATGATACCGGCCTTCGCGCACGCCAATGTCTCGTCGCACGCCCAGCTGTCACCTGGGACATCCGGAAAGGAACTCACGGTCACCGTCACCGTATCCGTGTCGCTCTCAGACAGGCTATCTGTCACCGTCAGCGTGTAGGTCGTGGTGTTCGTTGGAAATGCCGTCGGTTGGCTAGTGTTCGGATCGCTCAGACCCGTGCTCCGCGACCAGGAGTAGCTGTAGGGAGGGACTCCCCCCGAGGCCGATCCCTCCAGGACGGCAGGCTGTCTCAGGAAGCTGGTGTCGTCGGGGCCGGCCTCGGCGACCAGCGTTGGCGCCGCCGTGTAGGTGTAGCCCAGAGCCGTCACGCCGTCGATGATCTGCCCGAGATAGCTGAGGGGGATATTGGGGTGGAAGTACGCCGCCGCCCAGCCGTCTCGCACCACCAGGTTCTTCTCGGCGGCCCGCACGATGTCCGCCGGGGAGTGAGCGGCTTAGTCGTAGAACGGCACCAGCGACACATTCCCCAGGTTCTCCGGCATGATCTTCTGGCCGTAAATGTCGCGCTCGATCACATAGGGGAAGAACTGTCCGACGAAGTCGGTTCCCAGGGAACCGGTATAGAGCACGCGCCCTGAGGTCAGACTGAAACGCTTCCCGAACTCCCTGTAGTCGAGAGCCGATGCCACGTAGTGCGGCGTCTCCCAGCCGATCGGGGTGATACCGACAGCGCCTACCTCGGCCAGAGCGCGGTCGATCCGGTCATTGACCCATCCCACCGAATCCTCCGGCACCGGGCCCAGGAGGAAGCTCTCCCCCAGCATTTCGTCCCAGGAAGCGAGGAAGAACTCGCAGTCGTCGCCGCTGCGGCCGTTATACGGGTTCGCGGTCGTGTCGTACTGGTGGGTGTAGCCGTGAAGGATCGGCTGGCCGCCGCTGGTCTCCATCCGCAGCAGTGCGCTGACCACGGCCGGCTCATCTGACAGCCAGGCCTCCTGCGAAACGCCGTCGTTGAAGACTCCCAGCGAATCCCGGTAGACCGGTATGATCGAGAACAGGAAGGGAACGTCGCGAGAGAATAGGTAGTCGGAGATCGCGTCGAGATCCGCGGGAACCACCGTGGGATCTATGTCCTCGATGCGAATCAGCGCCCGATGGTTCGGGGCGTGGTCGATGCCGACGATATCGTGGATCAGATCGCAGAATACCAGATAGCGACTCTCTTCGGAGGCGTAGCTGAACGGCGTATCGGCGAAGTACCAGAGATTGCCGGAGTGCACCACATAGGGCCAGGAAGCCTCGGGGTCGGTCTCCGTTGGCGGGCGGTAGGCAATGGCGTCTACCTCGGCTCGGTCGGGGTCGAGGATGACGGTCGCGCCGATGTCGGGGTCCGAAAGATCCTTGAGCAGGGACTGACCCTTGTACTGGACCTCCGGGAATCCAGTGTCGTCCACCCCGGCGAACTGGAATCCGTACCGATCGGTGAAGGCCTGATCCCAGAATCCCTGCTCATCCCAGGCGATCTTCCACAGGTTGTAGCCGAGCCAGCAGACTGTGCGGTCGGTCGTCATGACGTCGGAGAGGAACGCGGCCGGCAGCGAGTTGTCGTAGACGCCGCCAACGTAGAATAGGACAGAGTAGTCTTGTACGTTGCCCGCGACGTAGTCCTCGACGGGCGCCATCTCCGACTCTACGGGGAAGTGCCCGAGGAGGTTCGCGATCTGCACTGCATACAGCTCATCCATCCAGCCCCAGTCCGAAGCCGCATCGTAGAGAATCAGCGCGCGGACGGTCCCCTGCCCCAGGGCCTCCGCATGGCCCGCCGCGGGGCGGAGGAGGACGAGGCAGGCCGTCAGCGGCAGAAGCATGAGCCATCGCCTGACTCTGGCTGTCGTTCTCGGAGAACGCTTCCTGGTCAGGTTGGGTCCTGTCTGCCGCTCATGCATGATCGTCGCTGCCCTCGGTGTGAGCTCCCGCTCGGAGGATCGAGAGCCGTCCGCAGGAAGCTCGTGTTTCATTCTCTCTCCCGTCAGTCGGCCCCGGATTGGCCCGGGCCTGCGTCCAATGCTCTTCTTCCGTAGTCCGAGTGCACTTCTGAGAACGACTTGGGCGGTCTGCCAGGCGATGGGCGAACAGCGAGGGAGCCGGCAGTTCCGCCGCCTGCGGCCGGTGACGGAGCGACCGCCATACAGCGGAGCCACTAAGCAAGGTTGGGCCGGCTTCGGGTCGAATGACCGGGACAGGGACAGACGGCTTGGCCTCCCTGGTCGCGGAGCTCAAGGAAGAGCAGGAGGTGGCGGCATGAGCGAGGCGGCGCAGGTGACACTGAGTCCGGATGGCGACTGTCTGATCTTCCGCGTCCCGCTGAAGATGAGACGACGGGGCGGCCGCAAGCAGATCATCGCGCCGGCCGGGATGGAGGGCGCGCTGGCCGATGAGGAGCGCAGGAACGAGGGCCTGGCTCTCACCATCGCCCGCGCTCATCGTTGGCGGGACCTGCTGGAGTCGGGGAGATACACGACCATCGGGGAACTCGCCCGAGATGCAGGTGTGGACAACAGCTACCTTGCGCGGATGCTGCGGCTGACGCTGCTGGCGCCGGATATCGTGGAGGCGATCCTGAAGGGCACGGAGCCGGACGGCCTGTCGCTGGAGAAGATGTATGGCCTGCCCGCGCCGTGGGATGAGCAGCGGAGAGCGCTGGGGCGAGATCCGCTGGGGACTCCACCTTAGCCCTTGGCGAGAGCGACATGCCGGCGTACAATGCCGGAGTGCCGAGGCCCCGCAGGCGCGGCGTGACAAGCCGGAGGTCGGCGAGAATGGCGAAGTGCTGTGTGTCAAAAGGTAATCGCATCACCCTGGCGCTCGCGCGCAAGTTGGGCTGGCCGACCAGGGAGATCGCCCTGGTCGTCGAGATCGAGCTGCCCGAGGACTGGGCGGCCCAGGTGGTGGAGGAAACGCCGATGCGGGCCGAGATCTGCCTGGCCGTGCTGCGCTGCGGCCTGTCCACAGGATCGTAGGCCCGCCGCGACGACCGCGAACGGGTGAGGGCAGAGCCGGGCACGCGGAGGTCAGGCAGCCGTCTCGCCCACCGGACTCCCGGGAGACTTCGCGACTTACTTCCTGCTCCGCGCGTACCTGAGTGGGGACTGCGAGAGCGGCGGCACGGCGGTGGTCTTGCGGCGAACGGGACTCACGAACGAATCTGCCTCAGGCCGCCCAGGATGTGCTATTATTGGCATGCAGCGCGCCGGACAACATTAGTGGTGAGGACAACAAGGGATGAAGGCGACTGACAGGCGGAGAAAGCGGGAAAGGAGGCTCCGGCGCCGACAGATCAGGCGGTCGGTGGTAGCGATACGGGCGAGAATCAAAGCGAGCGGCGGTGATCGGAAGCGGGTCGGCGAGGCATCCTGACCTGAGGAATGGGTGCGGGTGTTGGGTAGGCATTGGACACGGGATGGGGCTGCGCAGGCCGGCTTCACGGGCCCCTGACAAGGACATGTGGCGCCAACAGCGCTGGCGGGGATGTACTACCTGCGTAGCGCCATTTCCTCGCAGCCAGGAATCACACCTCTCAGCCTCTGACCCAGGGCTCGTCAGAACGCCATCGCCCTCTCGAGGGACAGGCCCTTGCCTCTCGACGTCGAGGAATCGCCCCGCCAGGATTCTCCCCCGCGCTACGTAGCAGAAAACTGATCGGGTGTGGGGATAGCTCAGCCGGTTGAGCACCAAACACAGAATCGGCGCGTCCCCAGCTCAGTTCTGAGTCCCCGCACTAGACGTCACCTCGGAGACCGGCGCGTCACGCCGCGTCTGTGCACCCCTGTTTGGCCTCGCCGGATGCCTCGGTGGCTCATCCATGTCCCATCATCCTGCCGCCACACTCGTGATCGCGTCGCCGACCATGAAGTGCAGAACCGGTCTACGCCATCCAAAAGGTGTCCCAAGCCTACTCAACAACAATACCGTGTCTCACTCTTGCTAACGACATACAGGCGATGGACGGTGCTACCAGGCGTATTGCGCGGTAGCTATCAGGCTGAAGTAGAAAGCCTCCGGCGGAAAATTGAACCACGCCGTCGTGATGAGGCCTTTCCCGCTCGCCTCCGCACAGCGCTCGGCGAAGGCCTTGATGTTGTGCCCGTAGCGAGGGAAGTCGGGAAGGCCCAGCCACTCGCTGGTGTTGGAGGCGCCGGCTGGAGCTCCGATTACCGGGTGGCCGTGGGCCTGATAGTATTCCAGATAGGGAAAGGCGCGCACGAACTTCGGCTGTTGGTCTCCGAGGTAGGAACCGAAGACCTGAGAGAACTCCCCGCCTAGCCTCTTCGTCAGGTCCACTGGCTGTGCAAAGGCCGCCAGAGTCCTCGCAGTCACGTCGGACAGCTCGGCCTTCCACTCGCCCTGCCAGCGCTCATCATACACCACCACTTCCGGCCCGCCCTCCGGGTTGTAGCGAGCTACCACCAGCGGACTCGGCGACTCGGTGGTCCAGTAGTCCCAGTACATGATCCAGGCATCGTCGCAGAGCTCATCGAGGATGCGCGGGTGTGCGCAAAGGATATCGTCCCAGAGGATCGGTGTGATACCCCGGTTGCTGAGCCAAGAGCAGACCTTGTTCGTGTGATTGACGTAAAGCGATCCTCTGCCGCTTTCCTGGGCTGCGCGGCGACAGCGCGGGCACACGCCCAGGCGCCGCGTCTCGTCGGCTCCGA
>Ga0307380_10008857_pt1 | contig 12846 bp, 13 predicted proteins | sample UN3MG_FD_202239 | JGI IMG/M metagenome (GOLD analysis project Ga0307380, IMG submission 202239) | Soil microbial communities from Risofladan, Vaasa, Finland - UN-3 | ecosystem: Environmental > Terrestrial > Soil > Coastal area > Acid sulfate soil | place: Finland: Risofladan, Vaasa | collected... | reverse complement strand
TCAGGTGGCTATTGGATCGCAATACAAGATATTCAATAAAATCCCTTGTTTGACTAAGATCAAGATGTTTACCATTTCGATCAAGCTTAACAGTAGATTCTGCTTCACGCATCCAAAAGCCCTTGGGAGTATTAGGATTAAGATCCCTAATATTCTCCAGTCCCAGTTCATCTCTCAGGAACTCCAAGTCGGCTTGGGTAAAATCCGGGCAAGGATTTACAAGAACTCTTCCCCGTGCTCTTGATGGTACTGTGTAATCACGGGTACTTCCTTCATTTAGAAAGGCTGAATCGTGCTCCGGTCCGAGCCAGCCTCCCTTACGTCTGATGGGTCTTACGACAACCTTTTTTGTTCGTAATTCCCTGATACTTTTTGAGTATCCACTTACTTCATTCTCCATGTTAATCTCCGTTTAATAGTGTTTTATGCTGCCAGTATATTCGGGCGTATAGTAGCACAACGAGTAGGATCATTAACCATGCATCCACCGGTAAAGGCTTTATGCATCGTGTATCCATCTTCGGGTGATCCCATATACCTTCTTTCATTGTTTACCTGATAAGGATCTCTCAGACCGGGAACATATCCCATATAGTCTTCCATTCCTTTTTCAAATACCAACCTGATGTTATCTTCCCCACCGGTACGACCAACATTAAGAATCTGATATTCGTAGGACTTGGCTACGCCTTTCCCACTTGGATGCATAATCTTATTACGCTCACGGTCATCATACACTGGATCAATCATAACACTCAGGCGAGTTCCATCGGGACCCCAATACTCAACGAAGTTCTCACGATATCCCCAACCATTACCGGTCTTATAGATCGGATGTTCGGTTTGCATTGGCTGATACAGGGTACTGTAACTCTTAATAGCCTTATGGAAAAGATAGGCACCCCATTTCCCGGTTCTCATCAGAACCTGGCGTGTCTGTCCATAACCTCCCTGAGTGTCATCAGTAAGGTCCATAATAGCTTCTGTAAGCCATTCGATATCGATATCAAAATCATTGTAGTAAAGGACATTGGTTGCTTCAATCTGTTGCTCCAGACCTGCTCCCTGCTCAATCTTAAATCCGGAATATCCAATTTGCTTGAATGTTCCATCAGAAGCACGGTTGGTAGTAGCAAAGTTGATAAGCTTATCCTTCATATCCTGAAACTGCTGCTCAAACTCCCAATCAGCATATTGCTGCCATGTAGTCATAACATGCTCTTTACCATCAGCATCTGGTGCTTTCCAGGACCAAGCTACCGGACGGGAGATCATATTACCAGGACGGGTGTCTTGCATACGTACCATTGAGAAAGTGTTCTTCATGGAGAATGGGCTGGTATAGTTAGGAGTCCCACCTTTGATAGATAGGGTCTTCTCTACAATAGACCATTCTTTTGAGAACCTCTTACCTGCGGCAAGTTCAGCAAAAGGAATATAAAGATCCGGGTCACCAGTGAAAAGCTCACATTCATAATCCCAGTTAGTCCCATTAGGGGTAGGGATATTGGTAATTCGAATCGGGTAAACTGAATTCCTCTCACCAACAATCAGGTTGGTATCTGAGAAATATTGTTCAGGGAATGTCAAGGTAAAACGTGCCCCATTCTTACCAACTTGTGAGGTGGCAGAAATAGCAGAGCCATTTACAGTACAGGAAATAAGAGGCACATTCTTCTTGGCAGAACCTTGTAGTCTCCAGCGGAAATCATCATCTGTTTCAAGATACAGAGTATTGAATTTCTTTAAGAAGAGTCCGAAGTTCACACCACGATTAGCCTTGTACAGCAATGAAACGAGCTGACTTGTTTCCTGTGGCTTGAGCTGATAGATCGCCCCTAGATGATTCTTGGTTGTCAGACCAGACCAATCTTGAGGTTCATACTCTTGTAACGGTGATACTCTTTGCATTGTGTGTTAATTTAAATCGATTTATATTAAATAGAAATGTTTGTAGGAAACGTAAACTTTGGTTCCCCTTTATTCTCATCTTCCTCAGCTGCAGGTTTCCCTGTAACTTCGGGTTTATCAGAACTCATTTTTTGAAGAAACTTTTTAGAAGCACTTGTCTCAGCCTTTTTTAATATAGGATCAAACTTGGCATCCTTATCAAAGAATCCTTTTTCTATAAAATAATTCAATCTCATTTCAAATGATATAGGATCCTTAGCCCGTAGTTCCATAACTCTACTTACAGGCACCTGTTGTCCTTGTTCATTCTCAGTGTATTTTACAGGTACGGTCATGTTTTTGATAAGGGTATCCTGCTCCGCTTTGGTAACTTCTACTCCCGGAATAATCTCCTTAATACTCCCAACAGTAGTCTTAACCTTCTCTTGCGTTTCCTGATCACGCTTTTCTTTGACTTTTTTTCTTTGTTCAGCCTCCGCAAATAAAGCATCTCTCTCCTTCTTTATCTCACCTTTAATCTCTTTCAATCCCTCAGTCGCATCAACAAGAAGTGTTTCATTGTTCTTTGAAACATCAATAAGCTGCTTTACTTTAGCTTCAGAAAGTCCTTTCATAAACAGGGAATCAGCATAGATAGCCTCCTGGTTTTCTTCACTATCCTCAAGGTCCTTTACCTCAAGTTTTCCATACTGCTCTTCAAGGCTTGCATTAGCGGCAAGATCTTCAGGATTAACACCGGCTTTAATTCCCTCATATATTTTAAGGGCTTCGCCTATTACTGCTTTTTCCTTTTCGATACCTTCCGTTATTGCTTCATCATAATTCTTCTGTATTACAGTATTGATCTTAACGAATCGTTCTTCATCTGTTTTAAGACTTTTAAGCTCATCAAGATCAAAGTTGGGTAAGAGGCCGTTTTCCTGAAGAGTTGCAGCATGGAGATATATCGGAGATTCAATCTCTTCTGCGGCCCCTTTACCCTTCCCTGATTTATCTTCACCGTCTATAGGATCAGATATTTTTTCTTTTGGTTCTCCGCTTGCTGCTATTGGTTTATCTACTTCGAGTAGATCTGGTGGTTTTGTCTCTGGTTCTTTCGTTGCTCCAGGTTCCTCACCTGCCGGTGGATCATCTGGATTTGCCGGGTCCCCACCCCCGTCTTTGCTCACTTCCTTAATTGTTTCAGTGACCACTGGATCATCAGGGCCAACGTCAACAGTAAGTAGCGATTCTTCCAATCCTGCTATATCGATGCCTCCAAATAACACATCGTCACCAGAATTTTCTGCTGCTTTTTCTGCCATTTTTTTCTCCTTTCAATAGTTACAATTTTAGTTAATAATAGACCTCATTTCAAGTATACCACCGTTACTATGGTACATTCTATATAGTTAAAACATATAATTTAATATTATATAATTTTTTTATATAACTTTCGCTTTAGGTCGCTTGGATGCTATGGTTTCAGCGCTTTTAATTTGCAGTCGTGTTCGATCCTCTTGTGATTTTAAGCCATCATAAAACTGTTTTGACTTCTCTCTCATCTCATCTCTTTTCAGGTCAAGTGTCTCTCTTAGTTTAGTAAGTTCAAACTCTAGTTTTTCTCTGTCCTTACTTCCCTCTTCCATGAGTTCAACTTCTGCCAAACGACCACGTATTTGCATTTCAGTTTCAATCAATGATGCTTCGATCTTATTCATCTCAATACGCTCCTTCTGTTCAAGCTCCATCTGCTTAATTTGATTCATTGCTTCCTGCATGCGCTCATTACTTTCTAGTTGCTCCTTACGTGCATCATCCTCTCTCTGATTAGATTGCTCTTCGCTATGTTCAAGCTTATTAATCATACTGGATACTGAAGTATCACGATAGATAGCGAAGATATCCTTAAATGTTGCCTTGTCGTTTTGCAGGGCGGCTTGTGCCAGGGTTTTGATTGCATTGATAAGCTCTGCATCATTACGTCCATCTGAGACATAATAACCATACTCTGTTTCTGCAAACCGTCTACCATCAACAGTTATAAGATGTGTGATAAGTCCATCATCAACATATTGCAGCTTCTTAGCATTCTCTCCCTCGGCATATCTCCATGCATGTTTGGCTGTTTCAACAAGCAACTGCAGGACTCTTATTTTTGTGTTATCATGCAAGGCAAACCACTCTTCTGTTACATGTGAACTATTTGTAACAGCCATCTCTACTCCACCTTTGGTTTCCCTGTTTCCAATATCCCCCTCACGCTGAGGAGACACACCGGCTACTTCTGCAAGTTCATTCTTGACATATCGTGCTAGTTCCAGGTTTGCCCGGATCACATCAGCTGAGTTAAGATTTAGTATATCGGATCCACGTTGCTTAACGGTTCCAATAAGTTTGCCTGTTGCATTACCCTTTTTACCTTCTTTAAATGAATCTTTAATCATGTACCCATTTGCTTCGGCAAACATCATGACAAGTTCTTCATCCCATCCATCCGGGATCTCAGCCAGATCCAATTCTGCTATTACTCCTTTATTACGTGCTGAAGCAAGTTCAGTACGCTTCATGTATACATTGTAAAGATATTTATAAGGTTTTACTCGATCCATTAGACTAACACCCGTTCCACCTATAGAATATACGGTGCCGCAATATGGTGAACTACAGATTGAGGGATTGCTCATCTTTGTTCCTATCCTTGGTAACGGTTCAATACGCTTATACATATCAGGACCTATACGATATCCCTGCCACCACTCATTGATCCATCTCCAGTCTACGGTCCATCCCTGTCCTTTGAATTGATCTATTGGAAAGTTCTCATCAACAATAGTTCCCTGTTCATCTCCTTGCTTATCGTAATATGTAAGTTTACCTATCTTTCTACGTGACTTCCACACTACACGTATCACACGGATATTGCCGTCCTGATCATAGTTTCCATCATAAGCCCATATATCCTTACCATCTACAGTAATAAGTTGTGATGTGGACATATCTTGTGCTTCCTGTGTAGCATCAAATGGGCCAGCTAATACTACATCTCCAGACATATAGTTTCTTCGGGCTCCCTCTTCAAGTTGATCAATCTCGTTATCATCTAACTCTTCCCAAAACTCATCTATCACTTTTCCTACTGATACATAGTTATCAGAGACAATTATATCTGAATCTTCCACCTTATGACTATCCCCCATTCCAAATGTTGATATACCAAGGATGTTTTCTTTCTTAACAACAGGTTCCCCATGAGAGATATCAACACTGTATATTTCTTCAGCACCAACAAGAACATCATAAAATGCACTTGAGAAGACTTCTTTAAGTTTTTGTGTATGCCAGAAATATTCTATAATCCTGCTCCCAACCTTCTCACCATAATCCTGCAGGTTATACTTCTGGTAATGCTCGATCTTCTTTAACTTACGTGAAACTTGCTCCTCGGTATAATTTCCATTTTGTATCTCCTGAGCCAGCAGACCAAATATCTGCTCACCCATCTGAGTTTCCTTTTCACTAATAGCATCTTCATTAACTGATCGTACCCTCCAGTCAAATCTACGCTTTGATTCCTCTCCCTTTAGAACATTAAATTTTGCAACTTCAATAGGATAGTTCTGTGTCTTAGCTGGGAAATGCACACCACGAATACCCATTGGGTTAAATGCTCTCTCAATATCATGTTCATCTATGATACCCTTTATAAGGTCATAGTTAAGTTTCTTTGCTGATCGACTCTTGCGTATCTTACTGGTATCGCTCGTTGTAATCGTTATACCAGCCAGAACACATTCCTTTCCCCACTTTTCAGTTTTCTGTGTCAGGGTTTTCTTTTGAGCCGGGAACTGATGAAGTCTCATTGCCATGGTAGTAAATTTAAAGTTTGTCTTTCCTAAGCTTGCATCCTTTTATCTATAACAGCAAAAGGATCATTTGTTGTTCTATACTTCTCCTTAAACATCTCCATGCGTTGAAAGAAGGGTGATACCATTTGTTGCGCTGCTTCCTCTTCAGGAATAATATTTTGAACATCTTCTTTTAATATCATTAACATCTGAATTGCATCTACACGGTCAAAGTTACCAAGCTTGTGCCAGTAGATCAATTCTTGTAGTAGAGGTACACTACGTATAGTGTGCAGGTTGAGTCTCTCGCTTCCTGGTGCAACGAGTGTTGTAAGCCATATCAGAATGAGTTCTCTTCCCCATTTTTGTATAGGAAGTGTTCCTGGTGTACCGGCACCACGGTTGAGTAATGACTTATCGTAGATCTTGTCATGGACAATTTTTGGTGTGTCGCATAATAAGTGGGCGTGATGTCTGCCGTTGAGATAAGTGAATAATCCTTTCCAGTTGTTTTCATAATTGCATTTTGCATTATAATACAACAATAAACGTCTTACGTTCTCATAGTATTGATTTGCAGTTTTAGGTCTTCCTGTATATTCTGCAACAATACGTTCAGTAAGTTTATTTAAAATAAAGGTGCTCCCAAGGGAATCGGTTGTTGACTCATCATGATCGTATGTATCATTACCGGCTAAGTATATTCCATAAGGAATGATACCTTCTGAATTTGCTACCGGATGTTCATAGATAACAATCGCTCCGTCAATATCCCGCTTATCAGTTTGTGGGAATACCCTGATAGGTCGTGCATCGGGATCCAGCTTCCACTCTATCTTCTCAGTTTCCGGATTAATCACTAGCTTACCAACCCATTCTTGTTCTTCAAACTTCTCAGGATTTGATCTTAGGTTGTTCAGATGTTCCTTAAGATCATTTATTGGGAAGATGGTCCCACCAAGACGCATGATCGCTTCCTGTGGTTTACGTGGTTCCTCAGCAATGAACCGGGTTATAATCTCAGGATTCTTAGTGGCTTTTATAACCTTGTCTCTTGAGGCATCTGTAAGTGAACGGGCAATATCCAATTTGGTATTACCAAATTTATCCATTGTACCCTCAAGGTTCTTTTCTATAGATGCAAAGTAACCACACTTTCCTCCTGCGACATCATCCCATACATTAGGGACCATATGTACGTTATGTGCTCCGCCCTCATAAAACAACTGTTCAAGACCCATGAAATCGACATCCTCCGTACCTCCTGTTCCGAAAGCAAGTTGCAGACCATACGTTAAACGGCCCTGCTGCATACTCTTTAGGGAGATATTCCATGCTTTAAGTAAATGTGGGTTCTTACCCGATTCCTCGAATATAACCAACTTACCTGCCTTTCCACGAGCCTTGTTCCAGTTGTTTTTAAGGGTAACTCCGATAATCTCACTCTTAAACCCTTTCTCTATGCTTAACCCTCCATGATCGATTCTATAAGAGGCTCTCTTGTGCATTATAGAATTATGATATTGCCTGCGCTTCCCCCATGGTGTATGAGACTCAACATGGTCCATCATCTCCCACGCCTTAGTTAACAAGCCATCGCTAATAAGATATTCCTTTTCATCAGCAAACACATAGGACTTAGATCCTGGGATCAAGTAATAATTCCTATTACACATCCCACCACCCTTATAGGAATATCCCTTACGCCTGCTTTTAATAACTGCTCCATGGGTTCCGGATCGTTCAGCATCTTCGAGATAATGGAAATACTGATAATCACCATCCCAGAAATCCGGAAAGTTAAACTCCCTGTCTGCCCTTGCTTGCTGGGTTAATATATCAAGATCCATCTTTAATATATCATCCGTTTGTGGAGCATCAATCTCAACAGCAATAAATATAGGTGAGTAATTCAGGTACCAATAAAAATAGCCAGGAATCCAATCCCGGCCAATATTATAACCATAAAGAGATCTACGAGCCTCTTCTTCCCAAAACTTATAGTAGTTACTTGAGCTATGGGAATTCACTGGATAATTTGTATAACGACCAAACTCTTTGAAATGCAATGACGACTGACACCACTCCTCGGTATTGTAATGCGGGGTATTCTTGTAATACCCGGTTTCAATTACTTCCTGTTCAACTTCCATTAATTCTGCTTTAACCAAGTTGCGTTATGTGAATCTTCAAATAAACCAACCTTCCCACCTCCACGTATCTGCATTTCTTCATCCTCACCACGTACTTTCTTTTCCCACTTTTCTATCTTCTCAATAATTGATTCAACATCCTTGAGTGCATCAGTAACCTTCTTAGGATTATAATCTTTCATATCATCCTGTCCCGATTGATACTGAAGGTCGTTATAGAACTTCATTAAAGAATCTACTGTAGCACGTACAGACTTAAGATACCTCATGGAATATGTTTCCTGTATGCGCTCATACTTTTTAATAGCATCCAGCATGAGTTCATCAGGTTCAAAGTTCTTGTCCTTCATGATCTCAAGGCCAACCATAGAAGATTTCTCTATACCATATATATTATATTCACTTTGAAAGTCAGCCATAAAATAAACATAGGCAAGATCCTTATTGGCCCTTGCCTTTGATTTTGAAGTATCACGACTCCATACCTTCTTAAATTCTGGAATGAATAGCGCCTTTGGTTCAATTGTCGGACTGCCCTGATTCAGAATAAACATCGTCTATTATTTTTTTGGCCTTCTTGACAAAGAAGTTTCTTTTGCCTGGAAGCACCTTAAAGGTGAATAAATAGGGTAGCTTAATATAAGGAAAAAAATCATTATAATGATCCGCCCTCTTCATGTTAGCTCTTGCACATTCAAATTGTGATATTATAACATCCCTAACAATTTCCGGATCGGTTTCGTTTATACGAGCAATCTTACGAACGATCCTGTTAAATTCTTTACTCTTTATGTCCATTGAGTTTAAATGTAAAGCTTAGAGCCAGATCATCATCTGCAGAAACAACAAACAGATTTCTAATTTTCTTATCTTCCAAAATTTTAATTGCCCGTAAATGTGAAAGATAATTATTCAGATAATGTTCTTTAAGTTTTAATTTACCCAATATATCAATCTTGATCTCCCGTGAAAATACCATTGCCCATCTCTTCTCATCATCCTGTTCATCCTTAAAAAGATCATAGTAATAAAGTAACTGAGCCAGCACTCTCAGAGGTGCATCACTCAGGGTAGTCTTCTTACGATTAAGTCTCGTAAGCATACTGTCAATGATTGGTTTTTTAAGCGTCAAATACTCCAAAAAAAACCTCTCTTTAGTGGTGACGATTTCTATGTTTTCTGTATGCATGCTCCTGACAAGTTTCTTTGGTTATAACAAAAGCCAGATCAATCTGACCTGGCTTTCATATTTCAAAGACGATGACTTTAAATTAACTCCACACTGTAATCGAGCACAACAAATATATAATTTAATTCATATACAAGTCAAATTATATATAATTATTTATTATAAAATAAAATTATATAGTGTGTTCGTTCTTTGGTGCTGATCCGAAGATCTCATGTGGCTTCATCATCCAGAAGAGTTTTTTATTATGTATCATTGGCTCTCCGGTATTACCACGGTAGTATACTTTCTGACCTACTCTCAGTCCAAGATCTTCATCGATCAATGGACCGATAGCTTTAACAATACCCTGCCATCCATGCTTGCCATCGTATACATCAAGAGCATTTTTTGTATAGTCTACATAGCTCATATACTCCGATGCTGCTTTCTTTTCAGCTTCCAGGATGTTCTTAGGATCAGGAGCGCCAACGATATTAAGACCAGCTCTCTTGGCCGCTCTATCCATCTTAGAGAGGATGTCAATTTTATCAAGTACTACCCAGTCTCCAATAGGTTGAAACTTGAACTCTCCGGGTTTCATTTTTGATTCTTTTGCTGCTTTCATAATTATAATTTAGAATGGTAAATCATCTACTCCCTCATCAGGGATACTTTCTGTTTTTGGTACATCAAATATTGTATCTTCCGGTTCCAGTGGAAGTTCATCTTCAATTGAATCTGAAGCTCCTACACCATCACCACGAGTAACAACTGTTATCTCAAGGCACTCTACATTGGTAAAGTATTTCTCTTCAGGCTTTTTGCCCCATCTGCGACCTGCAAGGGCCCAGCGGACCACAACCATGTCTCCGGGATAAACACCGTCCAGAAGCTCGCATTTGTCCTGTACGAGCTGTAGTTTTATGTAGTCAACAAAAGTCCCACTAACCGTACTGCTATTGACTATTACGACAAATTCCCTCTTACGGAATTTCTCTGATACTTTCTTGGTTTCCCATACTACGTCAACCTTTCCACTTAATTGATATGATTCCATATATAAATATATAATTTATTTTTATATAATTTAATTATATGTTTTAGATCATATAATCCAATTATACATTTTCATGTCTCCATTCATTCCTTGACGAAAGAATGAAGGTAATAATCCATTACGAACAAGGATATCAATATCACCTTTATCATAGTTTAGTTTAGGTAGTTTATCATGCCGTGGTTTTACTATTCCAATGATATTATATCCTTCTTTTTTGAAATGTCCATCTACTACATTGAATCCAGTAAGCACGAGATTATACATCAGGATACCCATATTAAATACATGGACATGACCACCAGCCAGGGCATGTTTAAATGGCGGTACAGCAATGCAAAGCACACCATCATCATTCAGGGCACTATTACATCCTAATAGAAAAATGCCAGTATTCCGGATGTGCTCTAGAACGTGGTTTGCAATAATAACATCAAATCCACCAACAGGAATACCAAGTTCCAAGTTCCACTCTATAAAAGAATAGTTCTCATGCTTGAAGGAATGGGTGCGTTTTATATCTATATCAGTGACTTTCTTATCCCGGTCTATAAGGAACCGTGCTGTCTTATCAGATCCACTACCTATATTAAGGTATGTCTTGGCTTCCGGCCTATCGATATATTTAAGGATTACTCCTTTACCCCCCAACATTCATTACAGTTTTTAATGCCCAGTCAAGTTCATCCTTATCAAGTTTAATCTCGTCCTCTTCACGTAAGACATTACCTTTCGTAAATTCTATATCATCATCCCAATATCCAAGATCAAAATATTTTCCAGTAGAGTAAAACATTGTTGGTGTTATCCATTCCTTATAACTCCACTGGCACTTAGTTTTAGCTATATATTTCTGAGCTTTTTCAATGAACCCAGGTTTGTAGATGCATGGCTTATCAATAAGGATACAGCAATACATATTCCAATCCGGAATAAGTTTATGTAGTTTCTTCTTAATCTTTTCACTCTTAGCAGAATATGCTTTCCATGTCTGCAAGCGAAGAGCATACATTGGATACCATCGTCCGAATAGAGTCAGGGAGATGTTTGTCCAGAACTCATATCTCTTCTTATACTTAGGTTCCTTGGTTGCCATGAACCTCACCCAGTAATAGAAATCAGGACGTTGTATTCTCCATGGGATCTTTATATCCTTGATTCTGGAACTCCAGACACAACCCTTTACTTCCATAACAAATATTAATGCTGTAAATGGGTCCCGTGACATACGGTGTTGCCACCTGTATTTCTTTGGGTGTAGGAGCTTATCTAACCGGTTCTTTGCTATATGATGCTCATTACCCTGCATGGCGCTATCCGGCCAGCGTTTGCGCTCCCTGAGTAACCATATGGTCCTTGTGATAAGGTTATCCATATTCTTTACAAGTCCAACGGATACTGTATGTAGGGCACCATCTCCCATGGCATCAGGAGAGAATCCGTCATACCAAGTTGATTGATTTGTTCTCGCACGAACGAAATCATCTTTTATATACCAATAGTTCATAACTTCATGTGTTTTGGAAGTTTCAAATCAGGGTCAGGTGAAGCTATTATTCCTGCAGCAATCTTTAATCCTTCAGCAAGAATTGTAGAGTTAGATAACAACTCTGCAAAGCCATTATATGCCATATATGTTTTTGCTTGAAGCAATCTTTCTTCTGGATCTTTATTTATCATAGTTATAAAAATAAGATGAATTCAATTGGTAATCGTAAACGTGCTCCTGCTGCACCAAAGAGAGTAGGCAATACAAAGTATACCAATATTATTATATTACCCCAGTTAATCTTTCTTTTTATAATTCTTATACCAAATAACAACCATATAACTGCATTGATTAATACGCATATAATATTACTCAGCCACATAAGAAGTGATGCCTGAAGATCCTCGCTATTTCTTTTATACTTGTTAAACATCCTCCCGATCTGATCGTAGTGTCCGGATAGATAATTAGACTTGAGTGAATAAATGAAATAAGCGGGTTTATTATCAGCTCCCCCGAAGTAAGTCTCAGATTCGATATTGTATCTGAGTACTGTGGAGTGTGTCCATTTTCCATGGTTAACATAATTACGAATTGGGCTGAATGAGGTTGCTAAAAACGTTAGAGGAATGGCGATAAAGACCATCTTTGGTCTGTAGTCATAGAAATGCATTACCAGCGGTATTAGTACGAAGAACCATGCTAAAGACGGACGGATCAACGAAGAAATTCCCAGCAGTATTAATGCTAACCAAAACCTTTTCTTTTTTAGTTGCCATATCGAAGTTATAAATAATGTTGCAAAAAGTAAATCAGTATATAATATAGGTACATAAGCTGTGAAGGCACCAAGTCCAAATAATAACCATGCTTTCTTTCCTATCATCTCATAAACGACATGGAACATCCATGCACCAAGAAAACAATTAAATACCATTAAGTAAGCAAACCCTCTCTTTAAGCCCATAAATAGCTTTAGCAACAAAGGGTATCCTATGGTACGGACCATATCTCCTTTATCCTGGTAGAAATAGGAACCAGTGTCCCTGCTTATATTTTTAGTGTAATGATCAATTATTTCCTCCGATAACTTTTCATATATGTGGTATAAATCGCTTTTCGGATGATACAGAAGAACAATAATGAAAAGTAAATTAGCAAGAAATATTATAAATATCCTAGGATATCTTTTCATCTTGTATCACATCGTTAACTGCTTTTCGTACACTATCTATCGT
>Ga0307380_10008856_pt1 | contig 12847 bp, 8 predicted proteins | sample UN3MG_FD_202239 | JGI IMG/M metagenome (GOLD analysis project Ga0307380, IMG submission 202239) | Soil microbial communities from Risofladan, Vaasa, Finland - UN-3 | ecosystem: Environmental > Terrestrial > Soil > Coastal area > Acid sulfate soil | place: Finland: Risofladan, Vaasa | collected... | reverse complement strand
AGGGACGGCGGCTAACTTATTTTTCAGATCCTCAACCTTCGCCTTTTCTGCCTCAATGTCACCGTTCAGTTCCGTGATCACGGTCATGTCTGAGTCAAGGTGTCCGTTCAGGTATCCGATCCGTTCCTCGTAGGTTTCTTCGTTCTCTTTCAGGAGTTTATCTTTTGCCTCAAGCTGTTTTTGTAAGGCCTTTTCTACTCCCTTGGAGATGCTCAGGTCATCGTATCCTCTCCTCACTTTGCAGGTTTGTACCGTCAACATAATTCCGAGGACCAAAATCAAGCCCACGATAATGTAAACCTTGTACTTCACCCATAGTTTCTTGATTGCTTCCTTCATTTTTACCTCCGCTTTTATTATATAACAATAATATATACTCTTAAATCCTTAAGAATTAATATCTATAAGAAGTAAGAGTGCACATTTTTTGTGCGTTTCCCCGAGAAACTAAACTTCAAAATGTGGATAACCTGTGGATAAAATGTGGAAATCCCTGAGGTGGATATTTTAAGTGCTTGATTTCATTACGAATTAACGCTCCTCACCTCGAGAAGACGAATTCCATGATAGGGAATGATTCTTTTGATAGGGTTTCCGTCTGTTGCTTCGATCATAGCATAGCCGGCTGACCTTATGTTTGTTGCGGCTGTTTGAGCGGCCGCTGACGTCGCATAGTTTCCATACTTATAGTCGTTTCCATCTGAAACAAGATAAAGATCGTATGTCATTTGGTTTCACCTCCATTCGATTTAAAGTTGGCATAACTTTTTATACCGTATGCCCCGAGAACTATCGGTCCGAGATAACTCAGGAAGGGGATGATCGGGAAGCTCTGCTTAAAAGCATAGATCAAACAGGCGACAAACCCGATGAAAATTCCCTCCTGGATGATGATGAATCGAGTGGACTTAATCATCGCAATCATGTTCTCCCTCTCCCAGGAGGTCCCAGTATGCTTGCTTGACTTTTTTGAGGTAGGCGATGTTTCTGAGTTTACCGTCCGGTCCCGGGTTCCTTCGGTTGCCACCGTTGTATCGAGCTAGGGCGATGTCGATGGGCCAGAAGGTGACGTTTGTTGACTCGGTGATCTTGTTGATATGTAGACGGATGATCCTCGCTCCGAGCATGACGTTATAGACAGGCTCATAGAGTTCCTCTGGCTCCCCGGTGAACCCGAACATGACGGCTGTGGGATACATAATCTGCATGAGACCATAGGAAGCGGCCGCACGCTCAGGCTCCATGTGATTGAAGTCCGCATTATCAGCCAGATACCTATCCCAATACTTCGGTTCGAAGCGGTAGGCCATGGGATTGAGAGAACTCTCAACGGTGGCGACGGCCTTCAAAAGTATTCGATCGAGGTTGAATTCCTTGGCCGCCATACAAAATACCTTATCCAGGTCGATTTTGGTGGACGGAAAGGCACTTAAATCACCCGATTCTAGGGCCTCAGGCGACCGTGGCGGGGTTTTTACTGGGGTTGGGGGGTACGAGGGCGGACCCACCTTCCCAAGGGGCTCAGAATCGCTTAAAATTTCGTCATCTTTACTCATTTTTTTACTCCCTTTATAAGTAATCTTGAAGATGTCCAAGGACGGATGAGAAAGTTATTGGATTCCCCTTCTCTCTCCAGTCCATTATCATCTCTTTAATTTTATTCCTTGAGCGTTCGGGCATCTGTTTGAGGAGCCCGTTGAAAGCCTTTTTAAAATCAGTCGGGGTCATCCGGGAAAGCCTCAGGGAAAGAGCCTCGTTGTCCTTTAAGCTCTGCGCCATCATCTTTCCAATGACCTTTTGTGTGTCACCCTTCTGCTCTCTCCCGAGCTGGCCGATCTTCTTGGCTCGGTAACTTCCCTCGCTGTACTTCGTCATCTTTGTGGTGGGGAAGCCGATGCCGTACATGACCTTTTCCCATGTAGAAATATCCTCTATTGTGGGGAGCTCGTCAATGATTTCTTTCACGTAGGAGCGGAGATGCTTCGGTGTGCGCTGTAGAATATCGTCCCTCACTCGGGGCTTTCCGTCTGCGGTTGGAGGGAGTTTGCCCTGGAAAAGATCGATGGCCCGGAGGACGTGGCGAACCTCAGTCGGGGTGAGTCGCTTCGTCTTCTCCCACCAGTCAATCCCCTTCCTGCCGATGTCCCGGCCGAACTGTTTGACTGAATCATAGAGGCCCTGCGGAGCCAGGCCAAAGAGTTCCGATGAACCGAAGGCGTAGTCACCCTGTATGTTAAGCATGGCCGGCAGGCCGTACATCACCATCCCGTTCGTGTGCTTGTTGAGATTGCGCTCGAACTCGTCCATGGTTTTGAAGTAGTCCTCCTTCTTACCGATGGCGCCGGCGACTGTGCCAACAATGTCTTTCAGGATAGGGTAGACGATAGTCCCACCGAGTCCGGACATGGCTCCGAAGATGGCAACACCCATCGAAAGGGCAGGGATGTCCTTCGTCCTGGCGAAGTCCCTCATCAGGCTGAGGTAGTTGAGAGAGAAGCTCTTGAATACAAAGAGCGGAGCCTTCCACCCTCGAGCGATGGGCATCCGGGTTGACTTCGAGTAGATAAACTGCGTCTGCTGCACCGCTTCCCTCGCATACTCGACTGCCTCGTAGGGATTCAGGTTCATCCTCTTTGCGATTGCTGACCCGGCCAAGGCCGAGACGATACGGTTCGAACGCTCTGACCAAAAGCCCAGCTTCTCAATGACGTTTGACTGGCTCTCTCCTGTGATCTCCTTGTGACGGAGGGCTCCGAGCTCGCCCATCTCCAGGAGTTTTGTCAGGACCCGAGTGTCGGTGATGTCGAATATCTTCGATCCGTCTAGGTGTGTCGCTTTCCGGATGGCCTCGGACAGGCCCATGTTTTTCCTTTGCTTGGCATAGTAACGCCAGAACGACAACTCCTTGCCCTGTGCCTCCATGAGAGACTTGACTCCCCCTCCTCTGGCCTTATGGTAGGCCCAAGGAAGAAGCGTCTGGACTCTCTGTGTGAGGTTGAGAATACCAAAGGAAGGCTTGAGCCCGAGGAAGTAGTCGTACATTCCACGCCTGATTCCACGGTTGATCTTCCCCTCGTAATCCTTCTCACCAAACGTGAACTGAACCAGGTCTCTTGCATAGTTGCGCCGGCCGGAAGGAAGGCCAGCGATAACGTCTTCAACTGCGGGTCGGCTGAACCTTTTCAGGAGGCTCCAGGGAACAGAGTGGAGGTAGGACTTGAGTGCCCGCTGATAGTCTACGCTGTGCCCAGGCACGTTGTTCCTGTGGGAAAACCGGCCGGATGCGAACCGCTTGAAGTATTCGCTTGAGATTTCCTGAGCAAAGGCCTTAAAGTCGCTCATCCCTTCCTGGTCGAACTGCGCCTTGAGTGCCGGCAGATACCGCATCATGTTGACGAAGGTAGCAGGATCTCGATTGTAGTCCCGAAGATCAACCATCTTCACAGAGGAGGGGTCGATGTCATAACCTGACCCGTGAGGGTCTTCGATTCTGCCGGCGGACTTTACTTTATCGACGTATGCCTGGGCCTCACGCTTCGTCTCAAAGGCGGTGAACTCTAGTGTAGGAGGTTTCTTGAAGGGCATCTCCCGTTGTGCGCTCATCCCCTTGGTGACGACACCGTACCTACCGAATCTCAAGTGAGGCCAGTAAGCACCCTGAGCCTCAAGGCTGTTGAGGTATTCAAGAATCCTTTGCTCGTCAACACCGGCCCGGCGCATCACTCGGGGAGCCCATCTCTTAGCGATGAAGTCGAGGGCTCTCGTCATCCCGATGAAAGCCTTCGCCTCTGCGGGGGTCATATCGTATTCTTCGGCAAGTTCTTCCGGACGGAGCCTGCGGTTGATCTCCTCCTCCCTCTCGATGGCGCGACCAAACCTTTTAATCGAATCCTTGTCCCGAGTGAAGAACCCCTGGGCCATACGGAAAGACTTGTCAGACACCCGGTTTGATTCAGCCTCCATGTCTACCAGTTTCTCAGCCAGGGGGCGGTAGAACTTAGACCACTGAGGGAGCCTGATCAGGTCGGCCGCTTTCTTCGAGCCGGCTGCCCAGTTCTCGAGCAGTTCGTCCTTGAAGTCAACAAACTTGTTGCCGAAATCAGAGATGACCTTCTTCCATCCCTGCGGGAGTTCCTCAATCTCCTGGAAGTGGAGAGACTCTGGCATATTGATGATGCGATGGATGGTCTTGAGGTAGGCTTTCTTCGGGTCTCCCTTCCCCTTCTCCCCGGCCTCCTGGACCTCCAGCTTGTCGCTCATTTGCCGAGCGGCCTCCTGGACCTTCGGGTTCCGGCGCATCTTGTCGAACACGTCACGCCTCATCTTGTTCGCCTGGGTGTGCGACACCCCGAGCTCCTCTCCAAGCTGCCTGTCCGTCATGTCCCAAGCCTCGGCAACTTTCCTGTCCTTCTCAGAGAGGCTGTCGAGCACCTCAGATACGGCCTTCCTCACATCTGAAAGCTCGGCCTCCTCCCCGGCCTTTTCGACATACCCGGCCGTCGCGCTTTTTCCCTCCGGAACCTCACCGAATCCAGTCTCGGGCTCCTGACCGAGGTCTCCCTTCTCTCTCTCGAGTCTTTCGGGGGGCCTCTTTTCTCTCAGCATCTTCGCTTCCCGTTTTATAAAATGCTCGAGGGTGAGGTCCTTGGCCTTGCCTCCAATCCATCTGTCGCCCACGGCCTCCACGATGGGGCCCCAGTGTTGACGAGGGATAAGCCGAGACCATTTCCTGAGGATGGGGAGAGCGTCCATGAGCCGGGGATCAGCCCCTCGAGGAGCGTTTACCGGATGATAGTAGGCAATCGATTCACCCGGACTGCCGAGTCCCTGGCTCGTTGGATCGTAACCCTTCCTGTCGATCTGAATCCAGGCATGGGCTTGGCCGGCATCGTTCTCTCCAACCATGATCTCATGCTCGACCTTCCTGTCCTTGAGAACGCTTGACATAAGGTCGGCCGCCTCACGGGAAGTGAGTAGGGCTTTCCCTGTTGTGGCCCTGGCAATCTTGGCTTCCTCGATGGCGAGGGCGTCCCGTATTTCCTGAGGAGTGATGGCCTTCCGGATAGCCTCAAGGCTGTCTGCCGGAATCTCTTTTTCGTTCACGGCGTAATGAGTCTGACCGAACTGGATTTTCCTGACAGTGGTGGAGATGTCTTCACCCACCGGGAAAAGAAGTCCGCCTTCTTTCAGGGCTTTTTTCGGTGAAGGAATCTCTCCTCCGCCACCTTCCTTGAACCCGGCCAGTTTCACCCAAAAAACGTCGGCCTTGTTTGTTGGACCAATCTGATACTTCCATCCCTTCGGGAGGGCCTTGACTGCCTGATCAACACGGTCTCTCCCCCAGGTCAGATGATAGCCTTTCTCCCATCCTTCCGGCCAACGGATGCGCTTCCCCTCTGCGTTCCGGAAACGCCTGATCGCATCAGGATCAAAGGGAACCCGAATGTCCTTGAAACTGGGGGGCTCCTTAACCTTCTCCGGCTCGTAAAGTTTTTGGGGAGCCATCTCTCCTCGTTCACGATACCGCTCAACCCTGCGGACCTCCGCCTGGGCCTTCCTTTTCGCCTCGGCTTCCTGGGCCATCTCAGCCTCGGCCTTCTCCATAGAGTCATAGCCGTAGTGTTCACGGAGCCTGTCTCTGTATTCTTTTTCCGAGATGATCTTCCTTGCGTACAGGTCATCGAGAACCTCGGGCCCAGGCTTTCCGCCCTTCTCCGGGGTCTCATAGGCCTTCATCCTCTCGAGTTCAATCATCTCCTTTTTGTGGGAGATAAGCTCACGGTAAAGATGCCAGCCAATCTTTTCCTTGTTGGCCTCGATGTCCTTGATGGGCTTGTCTTTCCATTCGAAGAACGTCTTGTTCTCACGCAAGTCTATGCTCTTGAATTCTCCCTCACCGAACTCCAACTCAGCCTGTCCAGGGGGCTTCTCTGTGGGAGGAGGGAGCCCCTGCTTCTCTTGGCCTGTCCGTTGGCGCCACCTTAAACGAGCAACCTGGTCGCTGATCTTCCCAGCCTTGAATTCCTTGTATTCCGGAGTCTTTTCAAACGCCCTATCCTCAGCCTCACGCTTCGCCTTGGAGTCGGCCTCCTCGAAGGTAGGGAGGGTTTTCTCTCCTGTAATCTTTGCCAGGGTGTCAGCCAACAGCTTATCGAATTCCCGCCCCATATATGTCGCGGCGTCTCTGTTCCGCACGTCGCTCTTGACGTTATCGGGGACTTTAAGGCCGAGCTTATCAGCCTCCCTGACCAGGCTCCTGTGGAGATAGTCCGTCTCAAAGGCAGCATAGTTAGCGAAGTGATCCTTCATCCACCCTCTGATATAACCAATGAGGCTGTCGCCGGGGGACGGAGATTCTTTTACCTGAGTAGGGCTATTGTAGTCTCTTTTAGACAAGTCAAGGGCGTGCTCGATTTCGTGGCGGAGAGCGCCGGCCCTCAAGGCATCCTTGTTGACACCATGACGATTGGCGAGCGAAGCGATCGCGTCTTCATTGATAGAAATTTCGCCAGTCATCTTGCCATACCACGACTCATAAAGCCTATAGGTTCCCAAAGAATTCTTGGTCGTTGGTTCTTTGGATAACGAAAGAGTCAGCTCGGTGACGTTGTATTTCTGGATATAGTGATCCAGAATGTCGGACGGCTTTGAGGACCCCACTCTCTCAATCGTCCTTTGCCCGACATTCTCTATGAGAAGATACCAGGCTTCGCCGCTTTTTTTGTACTTTTTATTCAATACTTCGTGGAACTCAGCCTGGGTCATCTCCCAGGGTTTTGCTCCAAACTTTTCGGCCCATCTTTGGAGGTAGACGCCGGGGGTTTCCCTCTCTGTTGACGGTTCTTCTGTAGGCCTTTCTTCCGGGGCTAAGTCCTGGCGCCCCTCTACGTGCCTCAGCGTTTGGGCCCTGGCCGCCTCCGTGAGGTCCCTTATTTGAGCCGGCACTCCCTTGCCGATCCTGGATTCCAGCCACTCATTGAACCTTCCCTCCGGAAGATCGGCAGCCTGCTCAGGCTCAAGGGAAAGACCCTTCTCTCCGAACTCAAACCTGGCTGGCTGTTCTTTCTCTGCCACCTTCCCCTCTATCTGCCTCCTCGCACGCATGACCCTCTCACCAGGAACCTCGGGCTTTGGAGCCTCCTCCCTCCCGGTGACCGCGATCCCTGTCTTACTGAGGTAATCAGCGATGTCGTCAGGGTTTTTCCCGAGCTCGAAACCGAAGTCAACAATGTCGGCGTAGTCGGCCGTGTTTTTCTCTCGCCACCCAAGAAGACGAGCCTCAAGCTCGGGAGTAAGCCCCTGCCTAGAGGCGTCCTGCAGGATGGGTTCCGGCACAGGCTCAGGCACGGGCTTTTCGCCAGACACCTGCTCTTTAAGGGTCCGCTGCCACTCCTCGACGCCTGTCACGTTTAGCCCGTTCTTGCCGAGAAAATCCGCTAGCGTTTTTGCCTCGACCCTTCCGGACATGACAACGGGGTGGCTCTTGATCTTGTCGAAAGTGATGTAGGTCTTGTCCATCGACCGGTTGAATTTGAGGATACTGAGCACGTTCTCTTGGGCGTTTTCGGGGATCGCCTCAAGCCCGACGACTCCCTCCGCAGGGGCCTCCTCTATGGGCTCGGCTCTCCTAGTCTCCTCGGGCCGGGCCAGACGCTCAATGACGGCTTGGGAAACCTTGGTCTTCGTCTCCTTCTCCCACTTGGCGATCTCGGCGTTCATCCGTTTGGGATTCGTTGACTTCCTTGAGAACCAACTGTAGGTAAGCTCTTCCCAAAAGGCGCGGCCGAGCTCCTCATTCGTGAGGGCCGCCCCCTTTAGAATCTCGGGGCTATACATGCCGACGAGGTTGCCGAGGACTCTGCTCCCGACCTGGGAGATGGCCTGATTGACGACCTTGCTCTTTGCGATCCCGCTCATGCCGGTGACAGCGAAAACAGCACCGAAGGCGGCGCCGCTTCCGAACCTTTGGGCGATGGTCTGGATGGTGCTTATCTTATCTCCAGACTCGTTGACCTGTTTACTGAGGGAGGGGATGTCAGAGACAGCCGTCGCCACACCCAGGGCGGTCGGACCCTCGATCGCATACTTGAGCCAACGGGCGATCTTGGGTGTCTTCGCCAGCCTCGCCAGTCGCCCACCCATGACGGCCGCGACACCCTTCCCGATCTTCATGGGCGTCGCGAGGAACCCGGTAAACCCACCGAGCTCTCCAAGGACTGTGGTCAACACGTCGTCGGGAACGTTTTCGTCTTCAATGAGGCGGACCCCAAGCTTCTTTGCAAAGCCCAGGGTGGCAGAGTCCCAGAACCGCTGCATTGTATTGGCTGTAGTCGCCAGGGCCTTACCGGCCGCCTGACGCTTCTGGTTCTGGAAGGCACTCCAGCCCACGTCGGTCATGTGTTTTTTGACTTCCTTGGTGGGGAGCTCTTGACGAAGGCCTCCGCCTAGCTCCTTATATCCTGCCGGCGGGGCGGCGCCCATCTCCTCGTAGTCCTTTTGGACAAGGAGTTGCGCTATGCTTTCCGGGTCTTTTGTTTCGTCAATTTCTGGGTATCCTTGGTTCAGTTGAGCGGCCAGAGTTTCGGGATCAGGTAGAGCCCCCCCACTGAATGGGCGGCCAGAAAGGGTACCGTCTTCGTTTACCCTCCCGTGGTTCTCCTGAATCCAAGCCTCCGCTTCTTTTACAGAATTAAACTGAGGGTATTTCTCAAGGCCATAGCCATGGGCAACGGAAGCCGGGTCGTAGATTTTTTTACCATTTTCCATTGTGGGGAGAACGTAGACTTTCCCGTTAATACTGAATGAGCCCAACAGTACATTACTGTTTGCAAGGTCGCCAGTTCCACGTGGGTATTGGCCAGGAAACGAAAGGGACGCTTCAGCGGCCAGGCTGTCAGCGATCTTCTCAGCGATTGATTTCTGTTCCGGGCTCTTTTCCGTAAATTGCAGCATAGGCTCTCCTGTACGCCTTCTCATAGGGCCACTTGTACTTGCTCATGAGGATCTCAACCGTCTGTTGAAGGGTCTGCTCAGGAGTGGCACCAGCATCAGCGCCCACTCCCGGAGGGGCAACGGCCGCCCCGGAGAGGGGAGGTAGGCCCATAGACGACCGATAAGAATTCATGATCTCCGTTTTCTGAGCCTGGATATTTGCAAGGGCTCCAGAGAGAGAGTCGTACTCCTGCTTGTTTTCGGGGCTCATCTCCCCCCCGATATTGTCGAGTTCGAGATCGCTCATCATCTTGACGAGCTCTTTCTCGTCAGCCATGAGGCGATCATAGAGGCTGTTCCAATCCGAGGGCTTGGGTCCCCCCTTTGTCGCTCCCGGCCCGGCCTTAGTCTCCTCGATGAGCTTCATCCTGTCGGTCTCGGCTTTGTATCCCTCAACGTCAGTACCGTATTTCCGCACGTCCGTCTGTCGATCTTGCGCTGCGAGGGTCGGCTTTGTGATCTCGTCGGCTCGTTTTTGAAGCGTTGCCTGTGCCCCGAGATCACCCAGGATTGTCTTGATGGTCGCCTCCTCAAGATAACTGAGGGCAGACTGTTCCTCGGGAGACAAGTCTTTCACCGAGGCTCCACCCAAAAGGCCCTGAGCCCCTGAGATTTCATTCGTCACTAAGCCCCGAAGCTCATCGATGTACGGGGTTGGGTCCTCCCCCTTTGACTTCGCTATATGAGCCTGCACCTGTAGGCGTTGGCCGACGGGCATAAGCGTGATTTTATCGGCAAGGTCTTGGCTCATGGTTTTTATAATGTTTTCGTGCCGGAGGAGCTCGTTCTCCCTGTAGCCCTTGTTCTGTTCCTGGACGATGCCCATAGAGCCCTGCTGTTGTTTTTCTAGGAGGTCCATAGAACCGCGCTGTCGTTGGTTCATGAGTTTTTGTTGAAGAAGAAACTCGGTGAGTCCCTTCATCATCTCGTTCCAGTTTTGAGGATTAACAGTTAAAGCCATAGCGCCCCCTTAGTAAGACTGCTTACCGATCCCGGACAGCATATTGAAAAGCCCCATCGGGGTCATACTGTTAGACCCGGGCCCGACACCCATCCCGCCGTCTACTCCATACCATGACTCGTTTCCCGGAAGGCCGAGGCCTTTTTTGTCGCCTCCTCCTCCTCCTCCTATAATCGCCATGATCAACAGGGGAAGGATAGACATATCGAAGTTATTCTGTGGAGGAGTGAGGGTTGACGTCGATTTCGAGATCAACGGTTGCCCGGCCTTTTGCATTTGCATATCGATTATTTGTGAGATGTCCATTGTTTACTCCTATTGCCAGCCCGACATGAGGCTAGTGAGATACTGGAGAAGCATAGCCACATAAGCTGTTTGCTCTCCCCTCCGGCCGGCGTTGAGCTGTTCTCCAATCGTTTCGAAATTCATCCCGGAACCGAAAATCCGATTCGCTATGTCGGTGTAGTCCGCGCGATCCGTTCTTTTCCGGTCCTCGGCCGAGATAGCAAGGTCACGCATAAGGTCTCCAATTCCCCGCTCGGTCTGCCAAGCGGTATCCCCCATCACGTCCTTTGCGGCCCCGGTTCCCAGGAGCCCCTGGGAGGAGAGGAAGTTTTCTGCCTCACTCGTTCTGTTTGCTCCCTGTTGGCGAAGAACATCGAAGTCTCTCCCGAACATCTTTGACATCATGGGATCTGAATATCCCGGCCTCCGAGCCAGGTACTCCTGTCCCCTCCCTATGAGGTTCTTGAAGAAGTCCTGCATTTCAGGGGAGAAGGACCATTTCCCCGCATCCGGGTCTTCGTCACCCGGGTCTGGCCCCGGCCCGGCTTCGGGACAGCAGTAGTCTTCGCCGTTAATGCTCTTTTTGGCATAGCCTTTTCGACAAGCCGTAGTGCCGAGAGACGTTGGCGCCGGGCCTGTTCCGTTTTGGAAAGCGATGACATCGTTCACGTTGTAATACTGGCCGTCCTTGTAAACCCAGTGACCCTCGGCCAAATTCCTGTTGTAGCCTGGGGTTTCGCCCCACGGAGACCCGCCTTCCGGAAGAAGGGGGTTGTCGGCCAGCTTGTATCCGCCCTCACAGGATTGTCCTTGGGGTGTCGTAGGACAGCACCAGGGAGAGCCGTTGATTCTTTTGAGTTGGAACCCCTCCCCGCATTGAGACGTGCCGACTAACGGATGTCCACCCTCGCACCCTTGAGGCTCGGTCCTTTCAGGACAGCACCAAATGTTTCCGGCTGAGTCTTTCTTGGCGCTGTGCTTATCTCTACAGGGACTAAGGAGGTGCCAGTTGCCGTCTGTTCCTTTAACCTGCTGGCCCTTGTATCCACCTTCGCAAGGAGAGCCGTTTTCTCCGCCGCCCTCGCCTCCGTCCGGGCAACACCAAACTACCCCGGAGGGGGTTTTCTTTGGCTTGAATCCAGCCCTACACGGAGAGAGGAGAGCCCACGACCCGTCCGCCTGTTGAACGTTTTGGCCCTTATAGCCGTCCGGACAGCCCGTTTCCCGGATCGGTGCTTCGGGTTCGCCGGAAGGGAGCTTAGTCCTGTCCCCAAGTCCAGTCGGGCTAGTGGTTGGATCGACCGGATTAGTTGCGGTTCCCGCCGTTAATGTTCTTTGTCCGAAGTACGACATCTTAAGCTCCTAACAGCGGGAGCTTCGTCTTCGGTCCCGGTATCGCATTAGGGTTTCTCCCAGGTGTCGTTGCGTTCTGGAGAACGTCGGGCCACTGAGTCCCGAGGGCGTCGAGCATCTTCTGAATCCAGGGTGAGGCGATGTTTTGTCCTCCCCAGTTACCGTAAGCCCCGAGGCCCTTGAGAAGGGTCTCGGCCATCCCCATGTCCATCATGCCCGTCAGCGGGCTCTGGTAGCCCATACGGGGCGTTTCTGTGGTTGTCTCCTGCGTGGTTTGCTGTGACTCCGGGGTAGGCTTCTTCCCAAACATGCTCATCCCGGCCATAACCAAGGCCAAAATTGTGCCGATGTCCATATCAACCTCCGTTGATTTATAGCTTTTCTTGAGCCCACCTCCTGAGCCCTTCACCGACAGCTTTCATTACCTCTTTGTCGAGGTCTGCGATTTTGAAAACAGACTTGTTGTGCCAATAGAACCGCTCATTGAGCTCGAACCCGAGGGCTCCGTCCAAGAGGAATTGGTACACAAGCTCCTTGTAAACCCTCGGCCTCTCGTAGTCGGGCTTGGTGCCGTCTCCTGAGGCCAGAAATTTATGTCCACTCAAAACGAGTTTTTTCTTTTCCTCGAATCCGATGAGGGAATCGATGCCGTGGATGGAATAATTCAGGAAGTCCATCTCCTTTTTGTAGAACTCGTCGTACACCCCATCGAAGGAAGTCAGGACGCGCCAGTTCTCCTCAACTCCCCCCTCTTTCAGCCATCCCCGGATCAGCTTATGAAGGTCGTGAGCCCCCTGTCCTTCGTTGCAAATCTCGAATCCGATGAGGGGGTAGAACTCACTGTAGAGCTCTGCAACAACCCGCCGGACGTACTCCTCGATGCGCTTCCAGGATTCGGGTATCCCCTTTTTATCCTGGTGTTCGGGTTCATAGAAGTGATAGACGGAGGGCCTCCAGCTTGAGGTTCCGTTCACGTTGCAGTCGCCATTCCAGGGATGGGTAGACCAAAAGCCGGGAACGTTGACGTGCGTGCTACAGTTGTCGATGAGGGTGATGATCGAGAACCGGAACCGCTTTGCTCTCTCTGCGATGTCCTTCTTGATCTTGTCGAAGTGAGCCATATTCCAGGTCTTGAGGTCATATTTTCCATCGGCCGTTTTCATGTACGGAGAGCTCAGCTTTTTGTTGACGTTGTTCTCCCAGTTTCCCATGAAGAAGATGCGGTCCGTGTTGTCGATCGCCTCCTCGCAAAGGAAA
>Ga0307380_10008853_pt1 | contig 12851 bp, 8 predicted proteins | sample UN3MG_FD_202239 | JGI IMG/M metagenome (GOLD analysis project Ga0307380, IMG submission 202239) | Soil microbial communities from Risofladan, Vaasa, Finland - UN-3 | ecosystem: Environmental > Terrestrial > Soil > Coastal area > Acid sulfate soil | place: Finland: Risofladan, Vaasa | collected... | reverse complement strand
CCAGTAGTTGGGAGGATGATACCATGCAATAACCATGATATTCAGGCTGCAATCATTGAAATTGTTGAAATATACCCTTGGTGGAAAATCTTTGTTCATTCCCTCATGGTTTTCAAGAATATCCTCTATGATTTTTACTGCTTTTTCAACTTTATCCGGGGGCGTATCATAAGTTATGGTGATATCTGTGAGCCATCTGATATGGGGCCTGCGTCCTATATTTTCAAGTGTTGAACTAACGACTTTTTCGTTTGGGATGCTTACCAGATGGCCTGTCAATGTCCTGATGCTCGTACTCCTGAAACCCACTGATTCAACAGTGCCGTCGTAGTTGTCGATAACTATCCGTTCTCCAACCTTAAAGGGCTTGTCGAATAGAATAGTAAGGGTTCCAAAAAAGTTGGCAATAGATTCTTTGGCTGCCAGAGCTAAAGCTAAACCACCTATTCCAAGTGAAGCGATTAATGGCCCTAATTGAAGGCCTGTAAGGTTTTGAATAATTATCATACCACCGATGATTATGATAAATATTCTTAATGTTTTTCCTACAAGAGGAATAAGCATTTCGTCGATAGTGCTTCCAGTGGAACCAGCCCATTTCTTCAACTTTACATCAACGACTTGAACTAAACGGAAGGTAAACCAGACAACTGCAAGTATTCCGCCTATACCGGTAATCCTTTGCGCTACGCTATGAACAAGATTAGTGCCATCAGGAGCTTTAAAATGAACTAAAAGAGGAGACAGCGCTATATAAATACCATAAATCCAAACGACTAATGAAAGTGGCTTTTCAATTGCCGAGAGAAGAAACTTTGTCCAGGACATTTTTTCTTCATCAGCGGGTATGCTTTGCTCCTTTTTCTGAATGATGGATCTAAGGAGCCGCTCGACAATGACCACAAGAAATAGCAAGAAAAGACAAATTCCAAACTTTAGCCATGTTATGCCTGCAAAAGTCTTTGCATTTATCCATTCACCAACATGTGACGAGGCCTTTTTTCCAAATTTTTCAATTCCTGTTCCTATTTTTTCTCCAGCCTTATCTAATTTTTCCCCTGGAACCGGAGTATCAATGCCTTTGATTAAAGATGAAGTTTGCTCAGTTTTTTTGGGCTCAGAAGTTTGGTCTTTAGTCTGGGATAGAACCTGGGAAGGAAAACACAAAAAAAGGATTGATGAAAAAATCAAAAACGATATAATAAATTGGCCTTTTAGTTTATACATTTTATCATACCTGACTTGTATTGTTTAATTTTTATCTTATAACTAAGTTGGCCGTTCTTATTTTATAATATATTACAATAACTTTATTAAATAGCAACATTTTTATAATTGTTATTATTCCAAAAACATGTATAATCAGTGTCTGACTGAAAACTCAGAACACCTGAAATTACAGTCAGTTGGATGCTATTCTCAAATCGAGGATTTTTAGCAATTAGCTTTTAGCAATTAGCCTTTAGCTTAAAGAATAAAACAGATAACACATTCAGCCACAGATGAACGCAGATGGTTTTAAATACAAAGAAATCACAGAGATGGAGTTTTTGTAAAAAATATCAGTGATGATCAGCGTAAATCTGTGGCTAAATAATTACTATAGGTTTTCCATATGAAAAAAAAATGGGTTATTATTATTGTTGTTTTGACAGGACTCGGCTTTTCAGGTTGGCATATCTATCAAAAAGGCTCTGATTCCGGAAAAGGTTTAAAGCGCGAGCGCCTGGCCGTACCCGTTGCCGTCGAGGTTGCACTTGTAAAGAAAGCCTCCATACAGCAAGTGGGAAGCTTTACCGGCTCCTTATATCCGATCTCTAAGTTTATTTTGGCGCCAAAAATTGCAGGACGGCTCGAAAAGATATTGGTTCATATCGGCGATACGGTCAAAGGCGGGCAGCTGGTCGCCGTGCTGGACAACAATGAATATCTCCAGAAGGTCAGCGAGGCAACGGCCGAAGTTGACGTTGCCAAGGCAAATCTTCAGGAGCGAAAAAGCACGATAGAAAACGCAAAAAGGGAATATGAGCGAAGCATTGCGTTGCGGAAAAAGAAGATCCTCCCCGAATCAAAGTTCGATGCGGCAGAGTCTGAATTTAAAACCCAGCAGGCCAAGTTGAAAGTGGCTATTGCCCAGGTGTCTCAAAAAGAGGCGGCCCTGAAGATAGCCAATGTACAGCTTTCTTACACACAGATTCAAGTGCCTGAAAATAATACTCTCGGGTATATGGTGGTCGGAGAGCGATTTGTTGACGAAGGAGCCATGTTGGCGCCAAACACGCCGATAGCCTCTGTTCTCGATATCAAAAAGCTTATCGCCGCCATCTATGTCATCGAACGGGACTATCCCAAGATTCAGTTGGGGCTGGAAGCAATCATTTCAACCGATGCGTTTCCGGGGCAAACTTTTAACGGAAAAGTAATTCGAATAGCCCCGCTTTTGCAAGAAAAGTCACGGCAAGCCAGGGTAGAAATTGAAATCCTAAATGCACAAAATCTTCTGAAACCAGGGATGTTTGTGCGGGTTCAGATTCAATTCGATGAGCATGAAAACGCCACAGTGGTTCCGGTAGCCGCCCTTGCTAAGAGAAACGAAACACAGGGGGTTTTTTTAGCCGATCTAAAGGAGAAAAAAGCCCGGTTTGTTCCGGTAACTGTCGGTATCGTAAACGGTATCCAGGCGGAATTGCTGAATACGACCATCACCGGTTCAGTGGTGACTATGGGACATCACCTGCTGGAAGACGGTTCTTTGATTATTATACCAGGTAAATCATAAATCATGAGCATCTCCCGATTTTCAATCCATCGTCCAGTCTTGACTGTTATGGTTTCTTTGATAGTTATTATAATAGGCGGGATTTCTTTGTCCCGGCTTTCTATCGACCTGATGCCCGATATTACCTACCCGACACTTAGCATTACCACCGAATATGAAAACGCCACCCCGGAAGAAATCGAGGAACTGATTACGCGCCCCATAGAAGAGGCCATGAGCGCAGTGCCCGGAGTGGAGGAAGTCACGTCGGTCTCCGCCGAAGGCACATGTCGTGTTCGGGTCACTTTCACGTGGGGAACTGACCTTGATGCTGCAGCCAACGATATCCGGGACAGGTTGGATCGAGTCATTCCAAACCTTCCGGAAGAGGCTGAACGGCCAGTGCTGCGTAAATACGATCTCGCTGCCTTTCCGATTCTCATCCTGGGCGTATCCAGCGACCTTGACCCCCTCCAGATAAGAAGAATTATCGACAATCAGGTTAAAAACCGGATCGAGCGGATTTCCGGGGTGGCCTCCTTGGATATTCGTGGCGGACTGGACAGGGAGATCCACGTCAACCTGAACGCGGAAAAGATAAAAGCCCTGGGGCTTCCAATCGATAAGCTTCTAAATCGTATCAAGGAAGAAAACCTCAATCTTCCGGCCGGTTCCATTGAGCAGGGACCGCTTGATATCACCATACGAACCCCGGGCATCTATAACAGTTTGGATGAACTGCGAAACACGGTGGTCGCCATCCGTGAAGGAGCGCCGATTCAGCTAAAAGAGATTGCCACCATAAAAGATTCCTGGGAAAAAATAACCCGGATTATCCGGGTAAACGGCAGGCTCGGTGTGCGACTTTCGGTCAACAAACAGTCGGGAAAAAACACCGTGGAGGTGGCGACCGGCGTGCTCAAGGAAATTGAAAAAATCAACCGTGATGTCCCGCAGATTAATATTTTCCCCATCATAGATACATCCGATTATATTAAGCGCTCTATTACCAACCTTGGTACCACCGTTCTCTACGGCGGGGTGCTGGCTATATTTATACTGCTGCTTTTTCTTAGGAACATCCTCAGTACCGCCATTATCGCCACATCGATTCCCATATCGATAGTTGCCACCTTTTCCCTGATGTATTTCAGTGGGTTTACGCTGAACCTGATGACTCTTGGTGGTCTGGCGCTTGGCATCGGCATGCTGGTGGACAATGCCATTGTAGTTCTTGAAAACATATACCGGCTCGGAGAATCCGGCCAGGATCCGAAATCCGCGGCTATAAATGGCAGCGGGGAAGTAAGATCCGCGGTTATTGCCAGTACCTTGACCACGCTGGTAGTGTTTCTGCCGCTTATTTTCGTGCGAGGCATGTCCGGGATCATGTTTAAACAACTTTCCTGTGTAGTAAGTTTTTCGCTGGGATGTTCTCTGGTTGTGGCTCTGACGCTTGTACCCATGCTGGCCTCCCGTGTTCCCAGTCCGGTCATTATTGATACAAAAAATGGTCTGTCTCTGGGCAGGAAAATTTTTCAGATAACGGGACGGTTTTTTACCCGGATTGAAAATGAGTATAAAAGACTCCTCTGTTTTGCCCTCAAACACCAGAAGCTGGTCTTAGGAGTCTCATTTTTTATGTTTCTGGGAAGCCTTTTACTGATTCCGACGGTCGGAGTTGAGCTGATGCCCGCCGCGGATGAAAGCGAAGTGCGAGTCTATGCGGAGATGGCTCCGGGCACCAGGCTTGAATTAGTTAATCAGGCTTTTCAGAAAATCGAAGCTATCGTAAAGCAGGGGGTTCCGGAAATCAAAAACACGGTATGCTATATCGGCGCTTCCATGAGGCTCGCCACTGGATCAAATACCGGTGAGATGCGTATTGCGCTGAAGCCGGTCAAAGAACGAACCCGATCCAGCGAAGAGATAGCAACAACCCTTCGCAAAAAGCTCGTCTTTATGCCGGGCGTTAAAATCCGCACCCGTGCCGGACAGGGGCTTTTTTTGCTTAAGATAGGCACAGCAGGAGAGGAAAAGGTCCAGATAGAAGTGCGAGGCTATGATCTTGAAAAAGCCGACGTTCTATCCAGTCGGATTGAGAAGATTGTTGAGAATGTGGATGGCATCACCGACATTAAAATAAGCAGGGAGTCCGGAATTCCTGAGGAACTCATTATCGTGGATCGGCAAAAAGCTGCCGATATGAAGCTGACGGTATCAAAGATTGCCAACATGCTTCAAACAGTGCTTGCCGGAACCGAGGCCGGTAACTACAGGGACGGTGAAAATGAGTATCAGATTCTGGTGAAGGTCGAGGATGCGGAGAAAAAAGACCTTCGTGATATTCTTGATCTTACTGTTACCAATACCGACGACGAGCAGGTGGTACTCCGAAACGTGGTGAATGTTAGCCCAAGACGGGGACCAGTGGTTATCGAACGTAAAGACCAGGAACGTGTGGTCTATGTGACTGCCAATATCACCGGCCGGGATATGGGCTCCGTTTTATCCGATATTCGGAAGGGTTTGCAGAATGTGCCGGTGCCCAGAGATTTCAGCATCCTCTTTGGCGGTGATTACGAAGAGCAGCAGAAGGCATTTCAAGAGCTTTTGATGAGCTTTATATTGGCGATAATTCTGGTATATATGGTGATGGCCTCACTTTATGAGTCGCTGCGAGATCCATTTGTTGTAATGTTTTCCGTACCGCTTGCAGCTATCGGTGTGATACTGATGCTCTTTTTAACCAACACCACCTTTAACATACAATCATATATCGGCTGTATCATGCTGGCCGGCATTGCGGTGAATAATGCCATTTTGCTGGTAGATCACATCAATCTTCTGCGCCGCCGGGACGGAATGCCGCTTGAAGAGGCAATCGAAGAGGGAGGCAGGAGACGACTCCGGCCGATTCTGATGACCGCCATGACCACCATTTTGGCCATGATGCCACTGGCGTTGGGTCTTGGCGAAGGCAGCGAAGCCCAGGCGCCCATGGCCCGGGCAATTATCGGCGGGCTACTTAGTTCGAATCTGATTACGCTATTGGTAGTTCCGGTTGCCTACTCGATCTTCGAACGAAAAAAGTTCAAGCTGGGAAGTATTCTGGAAAAGCTCAGGCACATGACAAATAAAGCCAATTGAAAAATGCTCGGTTTTGTTCAAGTTCAAGGAAGGCGAAAATTCTAACCGGAGGAATACATTGAGTATTTTGAGGATTAAAATTTGAGCCTGACGCCAAAATTGGGCAAAAGGGAGCGTTTTGCAAAGGTCTCAAATGGCGTTGTGATTCACGATGCCGCCAAGCAGTGTTGGCTGCATTTCCACAATCCCCGGCAGATTATTTCAGCACACAGGATTGAAGAAGTCATTCCCGCGTTAAACCTGATTGAAAAAACAGTTAACAAACACAGTCTCTATGCGGCAGGCTTCATTGCTTACGAGGCTGCCCCTGCTTTTGACCCTGCGCTTGTGGTAAACAAAACTGGTTCGCTTCCCCTTATATGGTTCGGAATCTACAATCAACCCGAACACCTCCTCTTTCCAACATCAAAAAAATGTCGCCCCGATCAATTACTGAGGCAATCACTGGGCCAATCACTAACGTGGACACCTTCGTTGACGCGAAATGCTTACCAGGACGCTATCGCTAAAATCAAAAAATATATTGAAGAAGGCGATACATATCAGGTCAATTTTACATATCGCCTGAGGTCACCCTTTATCGGTGATCCATGGGCATACTTCATTGAATTAGTAAAAGCACAAAATGCCCTGTATGGAGCCTTCGTAAATACAGAAGAATGGTCTATCTGCTCTGCTTCACCAGAACTGTTTTTTTGTCTTGACGGTAATAAGCTGAGTTCCCGTCCCATGAAGGGAACTGCTTCAAGGGGGCTGACTTTGCAAGACGACATCAATCAGGCACAATGGCTCCGTCATTCAGAAAAAAACAGAGCGGAAAACATCATGATCGTTGATATGGTCAGAAATGATATGGGGCGGATCGCGCATGCTGGTAGCGTACAGGCAGACAGATTGTTTGATATAGAGAAATATCCAACTCTATGGCAAATGACCTCAACTGTTACAGCGGAAACAAAAGCTGGTTTATCCGAGATATTAAAAGCTCTTTTCCCTCCGGCTTCCATCACCGGAGCCCCAAAGCCCCGAACCATGCAGATAATAGCGGAACTTGAAACAGGTCCGCGTCAAATATACACAGGCAGCATTGGGTTCATGGGTCCTGATCGCAAAGCGCAGTTTAATGTTGCTATCCGGACGGTGCTTATCGACAAAATCAAACACCAGGCTGAATATGGCGTTGGCGGTGGCATTCTTTGGGATTCCATAGAAACGGTTGAGTTTGAGGAATCTCAAACAAAAGCAAAGGTACTCACTGAGAGGTTGCCTGATTTTTCGCTTCTTGAAACAATGTTATGGACGTCTGAGAACGGATATTACCTGCTGCAAGAGCATCTGGCGCGTCTCAAGGACTCTGCCGTCTATTTTTCTTTTTCCGCTGATATTGATGCAATACGCGATAAACTTTTCTCTTTAGCGCTTGCTTTCCCGCACGCCGCGCATAAGGTACGTTTGCTTGTGGCAAAAAACGGAGCTATTACTTGTAAACCCGAAGCTCTGCAACATTCTATTGCTGCGCATATAAAGCGCGTATGCCTTGCGAAGTCACCTGTCGATTCTTCAAACCTTTTCCTGTATCACAAAACAACCAACCGATGCGTGTATGATCAAGCATTGGCGGCATGCCCCGGACATGATGATGTAATCTTGTGGAATGAAAAAGGCGAAGTAACCGAGTCTTGCATCGCCAATATTGTAGTTAAGCTGGACGGAGAACTCTACACCCCTCCGGTTCGCTGTGGCTTGCTTGCCGGAACTTTCCGAGCCTGGTTGATAAAACAAAATAAAGTCAGAGAAAAAATAATCAGGCTAAAAGATCTTGCAAGGGCTTCTCATGTTTACCTGGTTAATTCCGTACGCAAGTATCAAGAGGTGCTTGTTGACTGAGAAAATCACGAATTATGGGGTTTTCGCTTGACATATTACGCCTTGCGTAATAGATCTTAAGTGTGATTAAATCATTTACCTGCCGAGATACTGAAAAACTATTTAACGATCAATGGGTACGCCGTTTTCAAGCCTTTGAAAGGCAGGCAAGAAAACGATTAATGGTTCTTCATGCCGCTCCCACCATAGAAGCATTGATGCTTAACCCAGGGAATAAATTTCATGCCCTTTCTGGGGATCGAAAAGGGCAATATGCTATCAGTATCAATAAGCAGCGGCGAGTATGTTTCGAATGGAATGACGGTAATGCGTACCGTGTTGAAATTACAGACTATCACTGAGGTGTCCCTATGAGCACAAAAAAAAATCTTGATCCAATAAAACCGGGTGAAATCCTTCGTGAGGATTTTCTAGAACCGTTAGGCATTAGTATCAACCAGCTTTCTCGGGATCTTTCTGTTCCCCCCAATAGGGTAAGTGAAATTGTGAATGGAAAAAGGTCCATTACTGCTGACACAGCCTTGAGGCTACAGCGTTATTTTGGGGTTGAAGCTCAGTTTTGGCTAAATCTGCAAACTGAATATGATTTGCGAATGATGAAGCGTAAAATATGGGCAGATATTGAACGACGAGTTATCCCTGTTAAAGATACCAGCAATAGTTTACAGCATAGCGCTGGAGCATAAGAACACAATTGAAGCGGATGTTAAGGCGTTTGCCCATCTCGCTCCAGCCATAATGCTCAACCAGGCTATTCACGATCTGCTCCAGGGTCATGCTGTGCAGTGGGTTATTGACCTGTTGCTCACTCATAAATTTAGCAAAAATTCCTTACAAAAATGCCCTTTTAAGACCTTATTTGACGCAAAAATTAAACGTTTTATATATTATATCAAGATGTTCCTGCGGCCCAACCCCCAAGAATTTAGCTTATAATGGATGCCCCCGGAGTTCCTGATTTGTCTATTATTTTCTTGAGATAAATTGATAACAATGATAGGTTTGAATGAAAAAAACATGCTTACTTTGGATTATATTGTAATATCATATCAATAGATAGCCCTAATTGTTAAAAGTTGAAAAATGCACCAGAGACAACTGGAATTTATATCTGATTCCTTTCAAGGAGATAGCCGTAAAACCAACAAGGACGGCATATTATTAATATCTGACGAAAATCATTATATTTTAGGCGTGCTAGATGGAGTAAGTTCAGCTGCTGGGGCTAAGAAAGCCGTTAGCTATGCAATTAAATATCTCACGAAAAACCATAATAGCTTCTTAAAAGAAGGCACCTTCGATTTAGCTGGAATGTTAGAAGAGTTAAATCGCGTATTGAGTTCTACTAGGATTGAAGATCCTTTTTCCACATGCAGCTTAGCTTATATTCCACGCGACTCTTCTCAAAAAATTAGGATTATGAGTTTGGGAGACTCAAGAGTCTATTCTGTGTCAAAGCAATATTTGTTGCAGTTAACTGTCGACCATAAAGATTCCATAAGGACTAACCTTTTAACAAAATATTTGGGTGCAAAAGATCTAACGCTAAAAGACTTTGCGGAAATCGAGTACTCAGAGAATGAACAAAGTCTTTTAATTTGTACAGATGGATTTTATTCTGTTATGGAAAGTAGCCCTGAAAATTTGTCAGGATTTCATAGAGTCCTTAACTTAAAAGCGATTCATTTTATTCAAAAAGGGATAGGTAAAGTGATCCATGGGTTCAATAAAGATGATGCTTCTTATATTTTTATAAGGTGGGAAAATGTTTGATACTGAACAACAATTAGTAGATCAAGTTACTTGTCAGTTAAAGTCTTCTTCATCTAAGAGGATCCCTATAGTTTTAAATTGCATGAATCAAGTTATCCTCCATGAAGTTAATCTTGGCTATGGAATTGCAGATATTGTGTTAACCCAATGCGTAGAATTTCCCGAAACAAGAAATAAATATTTAAATCTAATAGAGATTAAAATATTAAAAATCATTAACGAGAACTCTGGGGTAACTGTTGAGAGCATAATAGAAAAAACAAGGCTCCCCAGAAGAAAGGTTATTAGTGCAATACATTCTCTTGAAAATTTAAGACTAGCAAGAAGTGGAAAAGATACGATTAGTCCATTAAAAAAATATACTAGTACAGTGAAAAAGACAATCGCCATTGAAGCGAAACTGCATAACTGGCAAAGAGCACTCAAGCAAGCTTATCGATATAAATGGTTTTCGCACAAATCGTTTGTATGTTTACCCAGCAACCGAGTGAACCCTGCTAGAAAGAATATTGAAAAGTTTAAAGAAATGGGAGTTGGGCTTATGGGATTCTGTGAAAATAAAGGCTTCCAGATTTTTCATAGTCCAAGAACTGAGAAACCAATCAGTGATGAAATGACAATCATGTTAAATGAACGTGTTCTCAGTGCGTTGCATGCATCTTGATAATTGAGTCCCAAGCCCCCAAATGGTAATCACCGCTTTCATCGTTTAGAAATACCCTGCGGCTAGCAAGCTCACCATAAAGCTGTCGGGCTTGAGCAATCTTTTTTTGAAAAAAAACAGCTCTTTTACTTGCCAAGTTTATGTTCACCACCTCTTTAAGTAATCTTGATATCGCAAGAAGATAGTTTTTGTGTACGTCTGGTTTGTGGGTATTCCACACATAATCCTTCTTAAGGATGATGTCAGAGAAAATATTTTTGTCGTTTGCAATCAAGTCTAGGCAGTTATTACGGCGCAAATTTTTTATTTCTTGAGCCCTAACAAAGTTGAGAAGCTTTTCAGAAAAATACCACCCATCTGATGGTCCTCCTCCTTGCGACTCAGTGAAACGTTGAATATTGAAGTTCCTGAGGTTTTCATAAGTGCCAATAGTGATATAATCAATATCACAGAGTGAGGCAAAAATTAGGGCATCCCAGTTTGAATAGCCAAAAACAGTAGCGAATCTCTGGGCTTTAAGCACTTGAAAGACTTTGATAAGGTTAGCGTAATAGTCATAGTCTATACTGACCTTTTTTTTGTACTCCGGCTTTGAGTCGCAAACAATGTAGTAACCGTCGAAAACGATGGGCATGTCTGTTGTGGCCTGCAACACATCTTCAACGTGATCATCATTTAAAATCGCGCTGTTACTAAAGGGAACTGTCATGAAATATTTAGAGGTGCTCCCTTTGTCTTTTCTCCTAACGATAATCTTGTTAATTTTTTTCAAATATTTTTCAAACTTTCCAAAGCCAGAAGCTTCGTGGTAAAAAGTAGGGATAATAATATTTTCGAGTCCCAATGATTCTTGGTATGCAATGGCTTTTTCAATAAGTTCAGTGCCAGCGACCATCGTTGAGTCAGAATGGTTCAAGTTTATTGGGTTAAAGGGGTAGCTTTCCAGCTGGCCCTGGACACCGACGGTTTTCTTGCTTCCGTAAAATTGAAGGTCCACCATAGATTTGCTAAGATATTGGTCTGGTTTATAGGTGCTCACTCCATTTTCTAATTTTCCGTATTTGAAGCTGAAGGCAGAAAAAATAAAACCGTCACCAATATTGTTTTGAAAGTAAGAATCTAGTGCCCACTTGTGGTTGTGTCCTAGTTGATGATAAATCTTCATTTTAATACAGTGCCTCCTTGAATAATTTTACATTCCTGGGCCTTTTTGAGACATCGAATTTTAATGTTACTTCAAAGAAATAATTTAGTTTACAATCAGTTTCCGTTGAGTAGGACATGTCTTGAGCAACCATCTTGGCGATAACATCATCTCTTTGGGACCCAAAAGGAAGTTTTTTATAGTAAAGAAAATACGCCAGAACTCCTAGTGAGAAAAAATCAGTCCTGTAAGATATGTGTTTTTTATTACCAAGTAGTTGCTCTGGGGCAGCAAACGGCCACGAATTAGGCTGTACACCTGTCTCTGTTATTGTTGTTAGGTCAGGATCTTTAAATATACCAAAATCAAGCACTACAGGAAGACCCTTTGGAGTTATGATAATATTGAGAGGTTTTAAGTCACGATGTGTTTTTCCTTTATCCCAAATGGGCTCCATGATGTCAGCAATATCACAAATCAGCTTTGATGTTTCAGTTGCGGAGCTATTGTAATTCCCGACGATATTTTGGAGGCAATCACCTTCAATATATTCTTCAACAACGATTGTCTCATTTTTTTCATTTTTCACATCAAGCACCTTGGGGATTCCCACTAATGTTTCGTTTGCCATATAGAATTCTAGCTCTCTTTTTTCTCTTTCACCAAAACCATACTTAAACATTTTTATGGCGCACTTTTTTTTGTTGCATGTTGCAATAAACACATATTTTTGACCGCCAGCAAATGTTTCATGAATTTCTTCGACATTTAGAAGTTTTTTTGTAGAATCCTTCATAGAAATGATAGGTGGCATTTTGACCTCATTGTTTTGCAAATTATAATATTTACAGGCTCAGATATTGAATTATTATTTTCTTATAACTCAAGCGCCCGGTTGGGCCTTTATTCCATCTGCCTTTACTATTATTTCAGTTACTTGTCTAATGTTATTACCTTTATAGCGAAGCCAAGCATCTTTCGAATTGGCACTATTTGTGGTTGAAATATCAGACCCTCTGAACAGGACAATGTTAATTCCATCTTTCATGGCACTGCTTTTGAATAGAATACCATGAATAAAAACATCATCTCCGTCACCATTACTATCTGGCATGTAATAGTGCGTTTTAAAATTGAAATTGTCAATTGGGGTCGGGCAACGTGAACTTGTTGATATTTATGAATTAACGCTCCAAAAATAGGTGTTTTTAGCGCTTAAAACGCCATTTTCAGGGGTAAAATTGCTATTGTAAGCAGCCTGCGCTTCACGAAGATGATACAAATCTTTCGAATCCGCTACCTTGCGGCCCGACCCCCATTTTCGACCTCATCAAAATATAAGTTTCAACTAATCTATCAGAGAATCTTATAATTTTATGGGCGTTATATATTAAAACAAGCAAGGCATAACTTATTATAATAACACAATAAAAATATATTATCGCCTTGTAATAAAATAACCTCCTGTTATTATA
>Ga0307380_10008850_pt1 | contig 12852 bp, 10 predicted proteins | sample UN3MG_FD_202239 | JGI IMG/M metagenome (GOLD analysis project Ga0307380, IMG submission 202239) | Soil microbial communities from Risofladan, Vaasa, Finland - UN-3 | ecosystem: Environmental > Terrestrial > Soil > Coastal area > Acid sulfate soil | place: Finland: Risofladan, Vaasa | collected... | reverse complement strand
GCAGCAAGACCTGCAAAGGCCGGTTCGGCACGGACGTGTTCGTCGAGTTCCTCGTCGACTTCATGACCCGGCACAAGGACCGGCCGATGATGCTCTACTTCCCGATGGCCCTGACGCACAGTCCGCTGACCAATACGCCGCTCGATCCCGATGCGAGCGGCAACGTCGAGAGGCACAAGGCGATGGTCCGCTACACGGATCAGGCGGTGGGGCAATTGGTGGCGGCCTTGGACGAGCTGAAGATCCGCGACCGCACGATCGTGATCTTCTCGACCGACAACGGCTCCGGCGGCGGCCTGAAGGCGCGGATGGACGGCCGCATGGTCTCCGGCGGAAAGGCCAAGTTGAGCGAGAACGGCGTCTGCGAGCCGTTCATCGTCAATTGCCCCGGGCTGGTTCCCGCCGGAGTGGTGACCGACGCGTTGACCGACTTCACCGACCTGCTGCCCACGTTCGCCGAGCTGGGCGGCGCGGAATTGCCCGGGGACGTCGTGATCGACGGCAAGTCGATCGCCAAGGTCATTCTGGGCCAGGCGGACGACGGGCCGCGCGAGTGGATCATGGCGCTGGGCCACGGCCCGGCCCGACTCGACGAGCAGGGCGTTCGTCCCAAGCAGGACTTCACCGACCGCGTGGTCCGCGACAAGCGATTCAAGCTCTGGGTGCTCGACGGGAAAAGCGCGAAGCTGTTCGATTTGCAGGCGGACCCGGCGGAAGAGAACAATCTGATCGACGGCACCGATCCGGAGGTAGTCGCGGCCCGCAAGCGGCTCGAATCGGTCGTCGCGTCCTGCTTCCCGCAAGACGCCCGGCCGCAATACGACCCGGCCCCGCCCCAGCCGTGGGATCAGAAGGTCTCCGCCGCGAAGGGCGAGAAGAAGGATGAACGCAGGAAGGTCAAATAGATGTGCGAAACGCGACTCATGCACCGTTTAGCGGGCGGGCTTGCCCGCCGTGCGTTCGAACGACGATTCCCGTGGACCACACGGCGGGCAAGCCCGCCCGCTAAACAGTCGGTGGTCCCGGCAATCTTGTTGGTCACGGCAATCTTGTTGGCCACGGCAATCTGCGCCGCCGCTTCCGACCTTCCGCAGATCAACCCCGTTGCTCGGCCGGAACTCAGCGAAACGGTCCACGAGTGGACCTTCGATTCGGGCGACGAAGGATGGACCGCCCAGAATCAGTGTACGGTTTCGTCCGGCGGCGGTCTGCTGAAGATCCAGTCCGCTGGCGACGATCCCTACTTGGACTGCCCGGTCGACTTCCCCGGCGGACAGTTGACGCTGAGCATGAGGGTCCGTGCCCGAGCAGGCGGCGGCGGGGGCCTCTATTGGACCACCGACCAGTCGCCGCGGCGGGGCGAGGACAAGGTGGCCCGCTTCCCGCTCGATCACGACGGCCAGTGGCACGAAACCTCGGCCATCTTCAACGCCCCGGGCCGGCTGAGGGACGTGCGCATCGATCCGGGCACCGCGCCGGGCGAGATCGAGATCGACTGGATCCGCTTGATCCGCCGCCGGCCTCATCCGTTGACGATCCAGCGCGTTGAGCGCGTCGGGAATCAGGTCCGTTTCGAAGTCGAGAACGATTCGGAACACGCCGTCGCGCTGCTTGCGGACGGCCAGGCGATGAAGATTGATGCCGGAGCCGCGATGTGGATCAGCCGATCGGCAGCCGGGTCGCGGCCGTTGGAGGCCGTTTCGCTGGAACTCCGCACCGACGAGTACCCGCCCCTGAAACGCACCGTCTTCGTGCATCACCCCGAAGTGCAGACGGAGTGGATTGCGATTCCTTCGCCGCAGGGAAATCGAGGTGATGTTTCCGTGCAGGTAGCTCGCGACGGTTCCCTTGCGCTGATCCGGCGCAACGGAGTCTTGGTCGCACTGCTCGGTCCGTTGGTTCATTGCGACGGCCGGTTGCCCGAGTTGAAACCGACCGAAGAAAACAACGCGATCCGCTTCCAAGGCGACGGGATTTCTGTGCGGCTTCGGTTACTTGAACAGGAACTCTCCGTTTCCATCGAAAGCGATCGGCCGTGCGAAGGGCCCGTGGTCCGGGCCGTGGGAGGCTTGGAGCAGGGCCTGCTGGCCGGGTTGGAATACCTGGGCAAGGGCGAACGCAGCTCCTCGAAGCTCGACATCGAAACGGACGGGCACCTCCGCTTCGCCCCCGATCGACTGATGGTGACCATGCCGCTGATGAGTTTCGTGACCGATCGCTCTTCGGTGGCCATGACGTGGACCGACATGCAACTCCAACCGGTGTTCGCCACGCCCAACTTCTTCGACGGCGCCGACGACCATCGCATGGCACTGCGGGGCGAGCAGATCGACGCGATCATCCGCATCGATGACCAACCGCTACGGGAAGCCATCCTTTGGGCGGTCGGCAAGCGCGGCCTCCCGCCGCTGCCCCAGCCGCCGCGAACGCCCGAGCAACAACGCCAACTCTGCCTCAACGCCCTCAACGGCCCGCTGCGGACCGAGGCCGGTTGGGGCCACTGCGTGCAGGAGCGTTGGGCACGCCAGCCGTTTGCCGACATGGCTTCGACCGTCTGGCGGCTGACGGACGAAGTGCCGGAACTACCTCGGCTCGTGCCCGGCGGTGCCCACGTGCCCAACGGCTCGATCTACTTCGTCACCGGCCGGGCGCAGGAGTGGCTCGACCACAAGACCCGCGAAGTGCAGGGCATCATGCAGCGGCAACAAGGCGACGGGTCGTTCCGCTACGACGGCGAGTTCCGCCGGGGCCACTTCGAGAACACGGCCAGCGGCGTTTGTGCCCGACCGGCCGCCACGCTCCTGGAATACGCCCGGGTGACCGGCGACGAGGCGGCGCTGGAAGCCGGTCTCCGCGCGCTGGAGACCATGAAGCGTTTCCGCACGCCCCGCGGCGCCCAGGTCTGGGAAGTGCCGCTCCACACGCCCGATCAATTGGCCTCGGCCTATCTCGTCTGGGCCTATGTGCGTGGATACGAATTGACCGGGAAGGACGAGTACCTCGAACACGCCCGAAAATGGGCCATCTCGGGCATCCCGTTCGTCTATTTGTGGGAGAGCTACCCGATCATGCTCTACAGCACGCCGCCGGTCTTCGGGGCCACGCAATGGCGGCACAGTTGGTTCGGGCTGCCCGTGCAGTGGGTGGGCGGCGTGTATGCCTATGCCCTGACGCTGCTGGCCCCTTACGACGATTCGCTCGACTGGAACCATCTCGCCCGGGGGATCTTGATCAGCGCCGAGCAGCAGCAGTACCCCGACGGCCCGAATGCCGGCCTGCTGCCCGACTCGTTCAACATCCCGCACCAGCGTCGCCAGCCGGCCGACATCAATCCCTGCGCGTTGCTGAGTCTGCGGATGGTGCTCGACGGGCAACTCGACTTTCTCTCGGTGGCCATCGAGGGAAAGCATCGCGTGGCGGCCCCGTTTCCGGTGACGATCCGCGACGGCATGGCTCGCGTGGAAGCGAAAGCGGGGGTCGAATATCAGGTGATCATCGACGGCAAGCGCATCGTCGACGTGAAGTCGCAGGGCATCGACGTGCTGCCGCTGGAATAGAAGACGGCGAGCCACCACAATGAGGAATGCCTGCCGGTTCGGAAAAACTGAATCCGGTCGCTACTGTCCTGCAAACTGGTCTCGCTACGGCTTTCCTGTTTTGACACGGTGTTCGGCGCGACTACAATGAGGGGCCAGTGACTCGCCCGGATGCCAAGAGCCGGACGGTTACCCATCCACGCGCGAAGGAGATACCCCCCGATGAACCGAAGAATACGACACGCTTTCGTAGCCTGTGCCGTCGCCTTGCTCTTGGCTCCGCCGGCCGCGCTCGCGGCCGCCGATGGTCGGACGCCTGCCAGGCCGAACGTCGTTCTCTTCCTCGCCGACGACCTTGGCTACGGGGACGTGGCCTGGCACGGCAATCCGCACGTCAAGACGCCGCATCTGGATGCATTTGCCCGCGAGGCGGTGGAACTCACGCAGTTCCACGTCAGCCCGGTCTGTTCGCCGACGCGCGCGTCGCTGATGACCGGGCGTTACAATTTCCGCACCGGTGTGGCCGACGTGTTCGGCGAAGCCACGATCATGGATCGGGCCGAGACCACCACGGCCGAGCGGCTGCGCAGGGCCGGTTACGCGACCGGCATTTTCGGCAAGTGGCACCTGGGCGATGATGCGGAGTATTCCCCGAATGCCCGAGGCTTCGACGAGGCGCTGACGTTTCACGGCGCGGCGATGAGGCAGTATTTCGATCCCACGCTATGGCACAACGACCAGCCCGAACCACAGACCGGTTATTGCATGGATCTTTTCACCGACGCCGCTATCCGCTTCATTCGGCAGAACCGGTCGCGGTCGTTTTTCGTCTATCTGCCCGCCAACCTCATCCACACGCCGCTGCAGGTCGCGCCGGAACTGGCCGCCCAGTTCGATGGGTTGGGGCTCCAGGACAGCACCACGAAGATCTACGGCATGATCCGGAGCGTGGACGACAGTTTCGGCCGAGTGCGGGCCGTTCTCGAGGAACTGGGGCTGGAAAACGACACGCTGCTGATCTTCACCTCCGACAACGGGCCTTGTTCGGGTTCCAAACCGATCGATCGCCACATGGCCGGGCTGCACGGGCTGAAGGGCACCGTCTATGAGAACGGAATCCGCGTGCCGTGCTTCATGCGGTGGCCCGCGGGGTTCGAGAGTCCGGCCAAGGTGACGCGGCTGGCGGCACACCTCGACGTGTTGCCGACCGTGCTGGAAGCGTGCGGGGTGGCGGTGGAAGCCGAGATGGAATTGGACGGCGTCAGCCTGCTGCCCCTGCTGCAGAACCCCTCGGCCGACTGGCCGGATCGCACGTTGTTTTTCCAATGGGACAGCGGGCAGACGCCGCGTCGCGGGCACGCCTTCACGGTGCTCACCGAGCGGTGGAAATTGGTTCAGCCTTGCGGGATGGATTTGCCGCAGCAAAAACATATTCGCGACCGCTACGCCGAGCTGTGCCGGTTGCAGGGGCGCGGCGAGCGGAGCATCGAAGGCCCGCCGCGCTACGAACTCTATGACATCGCCGCCGACCCGGGAGAGACGAAAGATCTCGCCGCCGAACATCCCGACATCGTCGAACGGATGAAGCAGCAATACGACGCCTGGTTCACCGAGGTCTGTGCCCGGTGGTATCCCCCGCAGGAACGCAAGCCTTGATACTATGTCCGTTGGAACACGAAGGAACCGAACCATGAAACGTGCCGTCACGCTCCTCGTCGCCCTGCTGCTAGCGCCGCCGGTTGCGATCCACGCCGCCGAGCCGGCCAAACCGAACATTGTCGTGATTCTCGCCGACGACCTCGGCTACGGCGACGTGCAATGCTACAACCCGCAACGCGGCAAAATCCCCACGCCCAACATCGACCGCCTCGCGTCGCAGGGCCTGCGGTTCACCGACGGGCACTCCAGCAGCGGCGTCTGCTCGCCCTCGCGCTACGCCCTGCTCACCGGCCGCTATCATTGGCGCTCGCGGTTGCAGGCCGGCATCGTCGGCGTGTTCGGCGAGCCGCTGATTGCCCCTGACCGCCTGACGATCGCCGGTCTGGCCGGGCAGCACGGCTACGGCACCGCCTGCATCGGCAAATGGCACCTCGGCTGGGACTGGCCGATCCCGAAAGATGACCGGCGGCTCTTCCAGATCGCCAGAGGCCAAGACGACGAGGCAGCGCCGACCGAGGCGCGTCTGGCGGCATGGCAAGAGGTCTTTTCGCAGGAAATCCCCGGCGGGCCGACCACGCGCGGCTTCGACGAATACTTCGGCACCGACGTGCCGAACTGGCCGCCGTATTGCTTTATCGAGAACAACCGTACCGTCGGCATCCCGTCCGAGTTGCTGCCCGCGCGCCTGTTGAATCGGGACCCGCAGCTCGCCAGCATGCCCGGCCCGGCGCTGAAGGACTGGAAGCTCGAAGCGATCCTGCCCGCGCTCGGCGACCGGGCCAGCGAGTTCATCGCGCGTCAGGCCAAGGCCGGCCAGCCGTTCCTGCTCTACATGCCGCTGACGGCGCCGCACGAGCCGCTGGCCGTGAACGACGAGTGGAAGGGCAAGAGCGGCCTGCTCACCTACGCCGACTTCGTGATGGAGACCGACGCTGTGGTCGGCCGCGTGCTCGAGGCGCTGGAGAAAAGCGGTTCGGCCCCCGGCACGCTCGTGCTGTTCACCAGCGACAACGGCAAGGCCGCCTACACCGGTGCGGCGGAGCTGGAAACGCTGGGACACTATTCCAGCGGACCGTTGCGCGGCTACAAGGCATCCGTCTACGAAGGCGGCCACCGCGAGCCGTTCATCGTCCGCTGGCCCGGCGTGGTCAAACCCGGCAGCGCGTGCAGCCAGCTTGTACACCAAGCCGACGTCCTGGCCACCCTGGCCGACGTCCTCGGCACGAAGCTGCCGGACAACGCGGGCGAAGACAGTTTCAGCCTGCTGCCGCTGCTGCGGGGCGAGGACAAGCCGGTGCGCGAGCACGCCGTCAGTTGTGCCGCCGGCGGAACGCCGGGCCTGCGCCGGGGCGACTGGAAGTTCATTGCCGGCGCCAAACCGGAGCTTTACAACCTGGCCGACGACATCGGCGAAACGAACAATCTCGCCGCCGCCGAACCCGAAGTCGTCGCCGAGATGAAAACGCTGCTGGAGCAGCTCATCACCAACGGCCGCAGCACACCCGGCCCCCCACAAAAGAACGACGTCGAAGTCCGTCGTTTCCCCGGACAATGACGCAGCCCCAAAAACAAAAGCGAAGAAGGTGATACGAATACAAGCCGAAGGACAAGGTGGTCACGGTAAATAACGCACGGAAGAAACCGTCAAAGGTCACGATCCTGGCCACCGGCGAGAAACTTGATTACAGGATGGACGGCGAGACACTCACCTTCACGGTCCCCGCCGACAGGACAACCCCGCTCCTGGACGTGATCAAAGTGCAGTGGTGAAACAAGATCACTCCTACCAGAGCGTGAAGAAGCCGGGGTTTCTTCGGCGTCTCGTCTCAGAAACCCGTGGCGCGTGAGACACACCGAAAAACGACCGGATTCTGACACCCCGCATCCTCGACCAGAAGATCACGCTTCCGGATTATGAGGGGCCGATCCGCCAAGCGATGTCCGGCTCAGGCGGCTGATCGACGGCGAGCAGTTGCACGACATCGTCGCCGACCCCGGTCAGAAGAACGACGTCGCCGCAGATCATCCCGAGGTGGTGAAGCGTTTGCGTGGCGACAAAACGTCTGCTGCCGACGGTTCCCGCGCTGGGTTCTGTGATGTGGCAGCGCAGGAACGACCCATCTCGCCAATCTCGCCATGCGTGGAATCTGCCGAATTTCGCCCAGTATGTCAATATCGGTTCGTGTCCCCGGAATCCGAACATTTCGCGGCAGTAGCCAGCACGGCCTTGGGCCGCGTCGTGGCCCCGCACGAGATCCTCTTCGACGCCCCGCCGGTCGCCCGCGAGATCGAGTTCAACGTGGAGATCCACTTTCCCAAAGAAGCCCGCTACCGGCCGCTGGGCGAAGTCTCGCCGGTGGTGCGGGCGCTGGCCGAGCAGCAGTTCGACGACTACGTCAAGCGCGTGCGGATCTTCGCCCATCCCCGCGTGGTGGCCGATCTGCGGCGGCTGGAGAACCTTTCGCAGTTGATCGAACAGGCCATTGCCCGGACGGAGTAGAACCCGGACGGAGTAGGACCCGGACACGCGGATTATGATGTTGCAGCCCGGGGGACGACCGCCTGCCAGGGTGAATCACCGCCTACCCGAGAAACTCCCGCACCATGCGCAAGAATTCCTCGTGATCGACCGGCTTGCTGATGTAGCCTTCCGGGGGAGGTACCTGGCGGCGGGTCGAGATGAATCGCTTGAAGTCGTCGGAGATGCCGGTGACGATGATCACGGGTATGGCCCTGAGTTGCTCGTCCTCTTTGAGCTTCCGGTAGACGGCCACGCCGGATTTCTCGGGCATGGTGATGTCCAACGCGACCAGGTCGGGCGGCTGCTGCTGGATCATGGCGATCGCTTCTGTCCCGTCGGCGGCCGTGACGGCGGCGTACCCGTTGTCCTCGAGAACCGTGGTGAGGAAATCGCGTGCGTCCGGGTCGTCGTCGACGACCAGCACGGTCTTCGTTCGATCAGCCATGAAACGCCTCCGTTTGGAACGATTGAGGGTCTTCCGGTTCTTGCATCCCCGGCCGTTTGCGGGGCAGACGAACGATGAACCGCGTGCCGACGCCGGGCTCGGACTCCAACTCGATGGTGCCGCCGTGCGAGCGGGCGATGCGGTCGGAAATGAACAGCCCCAGGCCGGTCCCCTCCGTGCCCTTGGAGGAAAAGAAGAGGCTGAAGGCCTTTTCCCGGGTTTCGCGGTCCATGCCGATACCGTTGTCTTCGACCTCGAATTCAACGTGATCCGCCGATCCCCGCAGCCGCAGGTCGACTTGGTGCAGGTCTTTGCCGCCGTCGGATCGGCAGGCGTCCAGAGAGTTCTCGAGCAGATTGACCAGCAAGGAGCGGACCGCCTGGGCGTCGGCCTCGAAAAGGCCGGCTTGCGGGTCGAGGGTCGCGGTCAGTTGCGCGTTGTGGTCTTTGGCTCTCGGCTCCGTCAGGCTGCAAACCTCCTCGGCGACCTCGACGGCGGAAAGCGGCTCCCAGTTCGGCACCCGGTCCTTGGCGTAGTAGAGGATGTCGGAAACCATGTTGCGGATTCGGGTGACGTTGCGCCCCACGGTTGCCCAGCCTTTGTGGATTCGCTCGTGATCGTCCTTCTTGAACCCGGTGTCGACCAGATACATACCGCCGGCCAGCCCATTGAGCATGCCGCGCAGCCCGTGCGATACGGAGCCGATCAGAAGCCCCAAGGAAGTCAGCCGGTCTTCCAGTTCCCGGACCTGCGTGATGTCGGCGCTCATCTCCATCACGCCGGTGATCCGACCGGTGCCGTCGCGGATCGGCGCGGTGGTGACCAGCACGTGGATCTGTCGGCCGCCCAGCGACGTGAGCACCTCTTCTCGGGTACGGGTCTGGCCGTCCTCGAACGTCTCCTGGACCGGGCAGGGCACGCACGGCTCGGTGCGATGCTTGTACGCCTCGTAGCACTTCCGCCCCAGCCCGTTGCCGAAATCGTCCTGGAAGGCCCGATTGGCCTCGACGACGTGCAACTGGGAATCCTGGATCGTGATGTAACAGGGCACCTCGTCGAACAGCAGGCGGTAGCGGCGCCGGCTGCGGCGGAGTTGCCGCTCGAGACTCTTGATCTGGGTGATGTCGGTCGACATCTCGATCACGGCCACGACCTCACCGCTCTCGTCGCGAATTGGTGTGGCCTCGACCAGCACCCGGACTTCCGTACCGTCGAGACACTGGACCCGTTCCTCGTTGCGATGGCTCTGACCGTCGCGGAAGGCCTCTTCGACCGGGCAAACCTCGCACTTCTCGGAACGCTGTTTGTAGACCTGATAGCAGAAACGGTCCTCGATTTCGCCGAAGTCGTCGCGAAACCGCCGGTTGGCGTCCATGATCCGGAAGTGGCGGTCCTGCACCGACAGGTAGCAGGGCATCGCGTCGAAGTAGCGGCGATAAGCATCGTCCATCGCAACATCCGGGAGCTGTCGCGGGGCCTTCAATCGTGGAATGCCCAAACGGCTGGTCTCTTCATTTGGAGGTCTTTTCTGATTCTCCCCCAATATTACGACGAGTGCAAGACCCTCCTTCGGCCCCGGCCGGCGGCACTAGTGCGACACCTCCAGGCACTTGCGGACGGCCAGCAGGAGCGACTCTTCGGTGACCGGCTTGGTCAGGTATCCTTCGGGCCGCCTGACGGAACGCTGGTAGATCAGCCCTCGCAGTTCCGGCCGGCCCGTGATGATGCAGATCTTCAACCCGCCCAGTTCCGGGTCGTTGCGAAGGGCCTCGAAAACTTCGCCCACGTTCCGCCCCGGCATGGCCAGGTCGAGGGTCAAGAGGTCCGGCTTCTCGCTACGGACCATCGACAGGGCCTCGTCGCTGTTGGTGGCCCTGACGACCGTGGCTCCGTGGTCCTCGAAGACGGTAGCCAGGTAGTCGAGTTGATCGGGCTCGTCGTCGGCGACCACCAGTTTCCGCCCGGCAAGCGGAAGTTTCATGGACCCGGAGTCGTGATGGGACCGGGTTCGCTCTTCACTCATCGGCATATCTCCTTTGCCTGTAGTCATATACAACCGGCGGCAGCGCCCAATAGAAGGGTCCGCGTCTTGCCAGTTCCCCCGCTCTCCCGCCCGATCGAACGCGGCGCTTGAGGGCCGGGGCGTGCAGCGAGGATATCTTGACCAATAAGTACAAATATCTTATACCAGAATATACAAGTTCTTCGGGAAGAGGTCAACACGGCCCCTAAGTTGTTTTCGTGCAACGAGTTATCGTTTCCCCGCGGCGTCCCGCGCCAAGGCTGGAGAGACCTACATGGAGTCCAACCACGATTTTTCGGAGCCCGTGATGCCCATCGGCACGCTTGCCGAAAAAGTGGGGCTCTCGGATTCGGCCGTCCGGAAATACGAGAACGAGGGACTCATCCTTGCGTTCCGGACGCCTTCCGGTCACCGGCGGTTCTCGCACGAGGACATCGATCGCATCCGGAACATCCAGCGGATGGTCCAGGAGCTGGGCGTGAGCATCGGCGGAATTCGCCGGCTGCAGGCCCTGCTCCCGTGCTGGGACCTGCTGCCTTGCAGTACGCAAAAGCGGGAGCAGTGCCCGGCCTACCGCGACAACGCCCGGCCTTGCTGGATGATGACGGGCCTGGACTGCGAGCCCTCGCATGGAAACGAATGTCGGCAGTGCGTGGTGTACCGCTTCGGTTCGCTCTGCACCGAAGAGATCAAGAGTGTGGTCTACGATCAGTCGGGCTCCCGGGATGCCGGTACGGCCATTCGGGAGCTTCTCGACCGCAAACGGCATTACGGGAAGGAGGGATAATCGGTGGTTTCGGCGTTGCTCGCAGTGTCCTACGTCTCATTGGCAGTCTTCTTGGGGGCGATCGTGTGCCGGGCCGTCAAGCTCGCCCGGCTGCCCATCCATCTGCGTTGGGAACTCTACCCGGTCGCCCACGAAAAGGGCCGGGCAAGCTACGGAGGTTCGTACCTCGAGGAGCCGGACTGGTGGACCAAGCCGCGCCGGTCGTCCTTGGCCGGGGAACTGAAGGTGATGATCCCCGAAATCCTGCTGTTGGCCGGCGTCTGGGAGCACAACCGCGGCCACTGGTTCCGGTCCTTCCCGTTCCACTTCGGTCTGTATCTCTCGGCCGGTTTGGTCGTGCTGCTGGGGATAGGCGGCATCGCCATCGCGGCCGGAGCCGACGTGTCGGCCGCCGGCGGCGCGATGGGAAGAGCCCTGCACCACCTGACGTACGTCGTCGGGTACGCTGCCTTGTGGTTCGGCCTGATCGGCGCCGCGGCGCTGCTGGCGAAGCGCGTCTTCGACGAAGACTACCGTGAATACACCAAGAAGATCGACTTCTTCAACCTCGCCTTCTTCGCGGCGACGTTCGCCGTGGCGATTGTCGCCCACGGCCTTGCCGACCCGCGTTTCGTCGCCTTGAGAGACTATTTCGCCCGCCTGGTGACGTTCGACCTGTCCGCTGCCGGTGTCGCCTCCGCGTCACCGCCGGGCTGGATCGCCGTGGAGATCGTCCTGGCGTCGCTGCTCTTGGCCTATATTCCGCTGACCCACATGTCGCACTTCTTCACCAAGTGGTTCATGTATCACGACGTGCGGTGGAGCGACGAGCCGAACCTGCCGGGCGGGGAGATCGAGCGGCAGGTCGGCCGGATGCTGCAATACCCGGTGAGCTGGTCGGCGTCCCACATCCGCGGCGACGGGAAGAAGACTTGGGCCGAGGTGGCCGCGTCGGAGGTCGAGGAGAAGCAACCGTCATGAAGAAGCGCATCAAGGTCGAAGACATCTCGAAACCGTCGCCCAAACTGACCGAACTTCGCAAGGAGGACTTCGAACCGCTGCCGCCGCCGTTCGAGCGCCCGGAATCCACGCCCGACTTCGCGCCGCTGAGCGAATCGGCCCGCGAGCGCTACGAGTCTTCGCTGGACGACACGATCGCCCTCAGTATCCCCAAACCCCAGAGCAAGCAGGAAGAGGACGAGCTGGTTGCGAAGTTCCTCTCCGGCCTGCAGAAGCTCTTCACCAAGGAGAACAACTGGACGTTCCTCCAACCGTTGCTGCTCTCGATGGAACACTGCGCCGCGTGCCACACGTGCTCCGATTCCTGCCACATCTACGAGGCCAGCGGACGCAACCCCGTCTACCGGCCGGCTTATCGCTCGGAGGTCTTCCGCCGCCTGTACAAGAAGTACGTCAAGTCCAACGGAGGGCTGCTGCAGGCGTGGCGCGACGGCGAAATCGAGCTGAACTGGACCACCGTCGCCCGGCTGGCCGAACTCGCCTATCGGTGCAACCTCTGCCGCCGGTGCGCCCAGACCTGCCCGATCGGCGTCGACAACGGCCTGATCGCCCACGAGATCCGCAAGCTCTTCAGCCAGGAATTGGGCATCGCGGCCAAGGAACTGCACCAAAGCGGCTCGGTGCTGCAGCTTGCGGTCGGGTCGTCCACCGGCATGAACGCGGCGGTGGTGAAGGACAACATCGAGTTCATCGACGAGGACGTGTCGGAAAAGACCGGCATGTCGATCACCACGCCCTGGGACAAGTCGGGCGCGGACGTGCTGCTGATCCACAACGCCGGCGAGATCCTCGCCTGGCCGATGAATCCCGGGGCGTTCGCCGTGATCTTCGAGTCGGCCGGCCTGAGCTGGACCCTCTCCAGCGAGCTGGTCGGATACGACG
>Ga0307380_10008849_pt1 | contig 12852 bp, 10 predicted proteins | sample UN3MG_FD_202239 | JGI IMG/M metagenome (GOLD analysis project Ga0307380, IMG submission 202239) | Soil microbial communities from Risofladan, Vaasa, Finland - UN-3 | ecosystem: Environmental > Terrestrial > Soil > Coastal area > Acid sulfate soil | place: Finland: Risofladan, Vaasa | collected... | reverse complement strand
CCACATCGAGGAAGTTTGCCGGCTCGGCACCGGCAAGCTTGATGATATCCATGGTGGCCATTGCCAAGCCCGCGCCGTTCACCATATTCCCGACGTTGCCATCCAGTTTGATGTAGTTGAGATTGAACTTGGAGGCTTCGACCTCCAGTGGGTCTTCTTCGTGAATATCACGGTAATCCAGGATATCCTTATGGCGATACAGGGCATTGTCGTCGAAATCGACTTTGGCATCCAAGGCGATCACCGTCTCCTCGGCTGTAATCACCAGGGGATTTATCTCTACCAGCGAACAGTCGTAATCGATAAACAGCCGGTAAAGATTTGCAAGCATTGAAACAAACGGCTTCATTACGGTGGGGGGCAGTTTCAAGCCAAAGGCCACTTGACGGCAGTGATAGGGCTGAATGCCCACCAGGGGATCGATGTACACCTTGATGATCTTTTCAGGCGTCGTCGCAGCCACCGCTTCGATATCCATTCCGCCGGCCTCGCTGGCCATGACAACGACTTTGGCGGTTTCTCTGTCCGGAATAATACTCAGATAGAGTTCCTTCGAAATGTTCAGCCCCTGCTCCACGAGCACTTTTCTGACCGTCTTCCCTTCAGGGCCGGTCTGGTGTGTAACCAGGTTCATTCCGACGATATCGCCGGCGATGCTCCCGACTTCATCCATGGACCCTGCGAGTTTAACACCGCCCCCTTTACCCCGGCCGCCGGCATGAATCTGGGCTTTGACAACCACCGGAAATCGGCCCAGGTTTCGGGCGACTCCGTGGGCGTCTTCCGGTTTGAACGCAACGCCGCCCTCGGGAATGGGGATATTGTATTTTTTGAACAACTCTTTTGCCTGATATTCGTGGATCTTCATGATCCTGAACCTCCTATTTCAAAATCGACGATTGAATAATGACACCGTAAAAAAAATTTGCTTTTATCAGCTTAGCGTCATTCAATCTTCAATTTTCAATATTCAATGGTTTCAGCCAATAACACACAGCACATCATTCTTGGCTACGGAATCTCCGCTGGAATAATTGATCGCCTTGACGGTCCCGTCCGCGGGCGCCTGAAGGGCATTTTCCATCTTCATGGCCTCGAGGATGACCACCGTGTCCCCTTTTTTTACCGCATCTCCCACCGCTTTTGAATACCGAACGATCATCCCGGGCATCGGCGCTTTCAGGGGGGTTCCGTCGACGCCGGCAGGTTTGGGCGCCGCAGGCGCTGCCGGTTTGGGCGGCGCCGGTGCAGGGGGTGCCGGTTTGGGGGGTGCCGGGGCTGCCGGTGCAGGCGCTGCCGGTACAGGGGATGGCGGCGCTGCTGCAGGGGCTGAAACCGGAACTCCGGCCGGCATTTGCTGGACATAACTGATCACCGGCGATCCACCGGGTTCTTCCACGCCGACCTCAAAGTATTCGTCATCCACGTAGACATTGAATGTTCGCAACGCATCGGTCTTGGCCGGGCCTTTCTTTTCGATCTTTTTAACCAGCCGACCGAGTTTTGCCAGTTTAACCAGCTCTTCTTCTTCTTTGATCTGTTCCAGAGTCCGGGGCCTGACTTCCGGAGGCGGATCTTCCTTGCCGTATTTCCACTTCAGGAACCGTTTCCCTGTAACCGGAAACAGGGCATACAAAACAACATCGTCCATATCCTGGGCCAGGCCCTCGGTCTCTTTTTGGGCCGGTTCGAGTTCAGGTTCTAAAATCTCGGCCGGCCTGCAGGTAATCGGTTCTTCTCCCCTTTCATAGCCATTCAGTGCTTTCTTTTGAACTTCAGGATCTATGGGGATGGCGGTCTTGCCGTATAAACCAAAGCACAGATCTTTGACCTGGCCGGTAATCATCTTGTACCGCTCTTTATCATCGTCAAAGAGCACATTGTTGACGGTCTGAATGCCAACAATCTGGCTGGTGGGGGTTACCAGGGGAATCTGCCCCAGTTCTTTTCTGACCCTGGGGAGCTCTTTGTAAACCTCATCGATCTTATGCAAAGCATCCATTTCCCTTAACTGGTTCACCAGGTTCGAAAGCATCCCGCCCGGTGTCTGGTGCAACAGCACACTGATATCGATGACGGATACCTTGGAATCGTCCAGCAGATGCTTGTATTTGGGCATCACCTTCTTTTCCAGTATTTCGTTGATTTCCGCCAGTTGTTTGATATCGAATCCTGTGTCGCGGTTGGTTCCCAGCAGCGACATCACCAGCGGTTCTACAGCTGCATGAGATGTCCGATAGGCATACGGCGACATGCAGGTATCGATGATATCGACGCCGGCCTCGATGGCCTTCAAATGGCTCATCGGAGACATCCCGGAAGTAAAATGGCTGTGAAGATGAATGGGAGGTTTCACCACCCCCTTTAAGGCTTTGATAATTTCATAGGCATCATAGGGGGCAATCAGGCCGGCCATATCCTTCAAACAGATGCTGTCGGCCCCCATGGCTTCCAGATCTTTGGCCTTGTTGACATAGTAGTCGATACTGTAAACTTCGCCGCCCAGTCGCGGCTCGGTCATGGAATAGCATATACAGCCCTGGAAATGTTTACCGCATTCTTTAATAACGCGGACCACCGTTTCGAAGTTACGATAGTCGTTCAGGGCATCAAATGTCCTGAATATATCCATGCCGTTTTCACATGTCCGCTCAACAAATGCCCGGGCAAGATCATCGGCATAATTTCTGTAGCCCACAAGGTTTTGTGCTCTTAAAAGCATGGAAAAAGGAGTCTTCGTCATGTACCGTTTTAATGTCCGGAGCCGTTCCCATGGATCCTCATTTAAAAACCGGTGCATGGTATCAAAGGTGGCGCCACCCCATGTTTCTACGGCCCAAAACCCGACATCATCCATTTTTTCGGCAACCGGAATCATATCCTCGGTCCGCCCCCGGGTGGCAAACAGAGACTGATGGCCGTCGCGCAGGGTCAGGTCTTGTATCTTAACGGGATTTTCAGCCGCCGGCCTGTCCTTGCTGTAATCCATGGTCGTTATTTTCACCTGGTTGTGATCACTCATTTTAAGGTTCTCCTCTTATAAATATTTTTTTCCTATTTAAACGCTGCAACACCGCTTTATATAAAACCGTGAAGCGATCTTATTTAAAGGTTCTCATCTGCATCAAGTTGCGCATCTGCATCTGGGCCTGTCGGCCGCTGGCGCCCCAAAGTCTCACCGGCGCAACAGCAGATGGAGCCGGCTTAACCCCAGGCGCGGCCATAGACTGAATACAGATCGCCTCTTCCTCTGTTATGATATAGTTCAACACCGCAGCTTTTGCGGCTGCGATCTTCTTGCGTTCTTCCATAGTTTCACCATTCTCCATTGACGATGAAATATTGGATATTTGAAAAAAGTTCCTAAAGCTTAAATCGTCAATATTCAGCGGTTAATTACATCGGTATATTCCCATGTTTCTTGGGCGGGAGGGTCTCCCTTTTGCTGCACATGATCTCCAAAGCATCGATCAGGCGCGGCCTTGTCTCACTCGGAACGATCACGGCATCGACAAAACCTCGGCTGGCGGCACAGTAAGGATTCGAAAAAAGATCTTCGTATTCTTTGACCTTTTCCCGGCGCTTGGCCTCGGGATCCTCGGCGCCTTTGATTTCCCTGCGATGAATGATATTACATGCCCCTGCAGCGCCCATTACCGCTATCTCTGAGCTGGGCCAGGCAAATGCCATGTCAGCACCTAAATCTTTAGAACACATGGCAAGATAGGATCCCCCGTAATCTTTACGGGTAACCAGAAGTATTTTGGGAACGGTTGCCTCTGAATAGCACCAGAGAAGCTTTGCCCCGTGGCGAATAATCCCATTCCACTCCTGCTCACTCCCGGGAAGGTACCCGGGAACATCCGCTATGGTCAGCATCGGAATATTAAAGGCATCACAAAAACGGATAAAACGGGTGGCCTTGTCCGAAGCATTGATATCCAGACACCCGGCAAGAACCTGAGGCTGATTGGCGATAATCCCGACACTTCTCCCGTTCAGCCGTGCCAGGCAGACGATGATATTCTGGGCAAAGTACTCATGGGGCTCGAAAAAATCACCATTGTCCACAATTAAACGGATGATATCCTTCATATCATAAGATTGGCTGGGGTTGTCCGGAATAATGGTGTCTAATGCCGGATCAATGCGCCGGGGATTGTCACCGGTATCGACGATGGGCGGATCTTCCATGTTGTTTGAGGGCAGATAAGAGAGAAGCCTTTTGATCTGATGGATGGCGTCCTCATCGCTTTCGCAGGCAAAATGCGCCACGCCGCTCTTTTCGTTGTGGGCCATGGCACCGCCGAGTTCCTCAAAGGTTATTATCTCACCGGTTACGGATTTTATAACATCCGGTCCGGTAATAAACATATAGCTGGTATTTTTGACCATAAAAATCCAGTCCGTCATGGCCGGCGAATAGACGGCTCCCCCGGCTGTCGGCCCCATAATCGCTGAAATCTGGGGAATGACACCCGAAGCCATGGAATTTCGATAAAAAATCTGGCCGTATCCGGAAAGGGAATCAACACCTTCCTGGATCCTGGCCCCACCGGAATCATTCATGCCCACAAACGGAACCCCGGCTTTGAGCGCCATATCCATAATCTTGCAAATCTTTTTTGAGTGCATTTCGCCCAAACTGCCGGCCCTGGACGTAAAATCCTGGGCAAAGGCAAAAACCGGCCGTCCGTCCACAAGACCATGCCCGGTTATCACCCCGTCGGACGAGATATCAATCTTTTCCATGCCAAAATTTACACATCGGTGACTCACAAACATGTCGATTTCCCGAAATGTGCCTGAATCGAAAAAGATGTCCAGTCTCTCCCGGGCGGTGAGCTTCCCCTGCCCTTTCTGTTTGGCAACCGCTTTTTCGCCGCCCATCTGCAGGATCTTCGCTTCCCGTTCTTTTAGATCCTTAATTTTATCTTCAATAATACCCATTACCAATTTCCTTTCATCTTTTGATATTGACCTTTAGGTGGTCCGATGCGACATTCGGCATCCGGTCAATAAACCACCGCTTCTAAAAAATCAAATAGGGGATTGCAATGGCCTGCCTTTTTGATAATACAGATTTCTGCTGAAACTGTCGAAAAACCCAAAATAGGCAATTTGCAGACTTCTAAGTATTCGATATTATTATATGCGAATTTCACAAAAATGTAGAAAGCAGACTTTTTCGACAGTCTCGCTAAGCAACCTGTAGATTTATTCAAAATTACGCTGTTTAATCATACTTATAGATCTCATAGTCGGTTTTCTCTCCGAGCAGATGGTCAATTTTCTGCTGGGTTCCCTGTCTCTCATCGCTGAGGACCCATTCCCTCCAGTTGTCCATGGACTGCCAGGTGCTGACCACCAGACTCTCCCCGGGACGGTCGATTCTTTTGAAGGTTTCCCCTGAAATGTAACCGGGTTGTTGCATGGCCAGATTTCTAAGTTTCTGAAGAAGAGGCTTTAAGGCTTCAGCCTTGTTTTGGGGAACAATTCGTTTAATGATTATTTTAACTGCCATTTTGCAATCCTCCTTTCTTTGATTATACCATCCCTTTTGATTCTAAACAGAAGGGTTATTGTCCAGCAAAAAAAGCAAGCGGTCTGCAGCCAATGTGGATGCAGTCTTACCACTCTCTACTTCCTTTAAAATCTCAGGAAGCAACTTGTTCACTTCCGGATTTTGATAAAAACGTTTTCTATAGCCTTCTTTTACAAGGGACCACATCCAGTCCACTGCCTGTTTTTTTCGGTTGGCCTGCAGCTCTCCGGTAAGCGTAAGTCTTTTGTGATGCGCCAATACGGACTCCCAAATTTTATCAATGCCGATCATTTCTATGGCGCTGCAGGTCAATACCGGCGGTGTCCAATTGGGCGAATACGGTGCTAAAAAATGAAGCGCTGTTTCATACTGTCTTCTAGCCTTTTCTGCCCTTTCAACATTGTCTCCGTCTGCTTTGTTAACGGCAACGGCATCCGCCAGTTCAAGAACGCCCTTTTTTATTCCTTGAAGTTCATCGCCTGCGCCTGAAATCATCAGCAGCAGAAAAAAATCGACCATGGAGGCGACGGTGGTTTCAGACTGGCCGACACCCACGGTTTCGACAATCATCACATCAAAACCGGCGGCTTCACAAACAATCATTGTCTCCCGGGTTTTTCTTGCAACACCTCCCAACGTTCCCCCCGAAGGCGATGGCCGGATAAACGCATTTCCCTCAATCGACAGCTTCTCCATGCGTGTTTTATCTGCGAGTACGCTTCCGCCGCTCCTTTTACTGCTTGGATCAACGGCAAGCACTGCCACACGATGCCCTTTTTTTACAAGCATTGTGCCGAGGCTTTCGATGAATGTGCTTTTTCCGACACCCGGCGCGCCCGTAATCCCAAGGCGTATCGCCTTGCCGGTGTATGGAAGCAGCAGATCGATAATCGTCCGAGCCAGGTTTTGATGCGCAGAAAGAGAACTTTCGATCAAGGTAATGGTCTTTGCAAGCACGCGCCGATCGCACTTCAGCACCCCTTGAACATAAAATTGGGGATCATCGGATATCATTTTTGTCGCTCAAGAACATTCAAAACCTTGTTTGCCGAATCGGTGACGACGGCTCCAGGCCCGAATACACCCTTTACTCCGGCTTGATACAGGAAGTCGTAATCCGCCGGGGGAATGACGCCGCCCACAACCACATTAATTTCTTCACCGCCTTTTTCTTTGAGAAACTCGATAAGCTGAGGCACCAGGGTCTTGTGCCCTGCGGCAAGGCTCGACACGCCCACAACATGCACATCGTTCTCGACCGCCATCTGGGCTGCTTCTTCCGGTGTCTGGAACATGGGGCCAATGTCCACGTCAAATCCGAGATCAGCGAATGCCGTGGCAATTACCTTTATCCCTCGGTCATGACCGTCCTGTCCCATCTTGGTTACCAATATCCGTGGTCTTCGTCCGTTCTTTTCCTGAAATTCATCGGTTCTCTTACGTATGGATTTAAAGATTTCGCTGCCGGCATATTCTTCGGCATATGCTCCGGATATACACTGGGTCGTGGCCACGAACCGGTTGAAGACCTTTTCCATTGCATCTGAAATTTCGCCGACAGTCGCCCGTGCCCTTACAGCGGGAATACAGGCTTCCAAGAGATTCCCCCCGGAATCGGCGGCACGGGTGATCGCCTCTAAAGCCCTTCGAACTTCATTATCATCCCTTTTTACCTTAATGTTTTTTAATCTTGCGACCTGTGCGTGGCGGACAGCCTCTGAAACCTCGAGAATATCTTTCAGCGGTTCTTCTTCTATTTGATATTTGTTGACACCCACAATGACATCTTTCCCCTGGTCGATGCGGGCCTGTTTTCTGGCTGCCGCTTCTTCTATTCGCATCTTCGGCATGCCGGTTTCAATGGCTTTGGCCATTCCGCCAATTTCCTCGACCTCTTCGATAATTTTTCTGGCGGCTTTAATGATTCCGTCGGTCAATGCCTCAACATAATAAGAACCGCCCAATGGATCGATAACGTGACAAATTTGAGACTCTTCCTGAATGACAATCTGGGTATTTCTGGCAATTCTGGCTGAAAAATCGGTGGGAAGACCCACCGCCTCATCAAAGGAATTGGTATGCAGAGACTGGGTTCCGCCCAGAGCTGCGGCCAGCGCCTCCAGGGTGGTTCGAATGATATTGTTATACGGGTCTTGGGCGGTCAGACTCCACCCTGATGTCTGGACATGGGTTCGCAACATGAGCGATTTGGAGTTTTTAGGGTTAAACCGGCTCATGATTTCGTGCCACAAAAAACGGGCAGCTCTCAACATAGCGATTTCCATGAAAAAATTCATCCCAACCCCAAAGAAAAACGAAAGCCTCGGCGCAAATGCATCGATGTCCAGTCCCGCGGCCAGCGCTGCTTTGACATATTCGAGCCCGTCGGCAAGCGTAAATGCCGTTTGAAGAACAGAGTCGGCCCCGGCTTCCATCATGTGATAACCGCTGATGCTCACTGTATTATATTTGGGCATGTGATTTGAGCAGTATCCGATAATATCGGACACGATCCGCATGGACGGTTCAGGTGGATAGATGTAGGTGTTTCGGGTCAGGTATTCCTTTAAAATGTCGTTCTGAATGGTTCCGCCCAGTTGATCCTGCTTTACACCCTGCTCTTCGGCGGCGACGATGTACCCGGCCATAATCGGCAGAACCGCCCCGTTCATCGTCATTGAAACCGTTATTTTGTCCAACGGAATCTGATCGAAAAGGATCTTCATATCCTCCACGGAATCCACAGCCACACCGGCTTTACCGATATCCCCAACAACCCTGGGATGATCCGAATCATATCCCCTGTGGGTTGCAAGATCAAAAGCCACTGAAAGTCCGGTCTGACCGGCGGCCACGTTTTTCCGATAAAATTCATTCGACTCTTTGGCTGTGGCAAAGCCCGCATACTGGCGGACGGTCCAGGGCCTTCCGGCATACATGGTGGCCATAGGGCCCCTTACATACGGTGAAAAACCCGGAAGGGTGTTCACATGTTCCATCCCTTCAAGGTCTTCTTCGGTATAGAGGGGTTTGACCAGAATACCTTCGGGAGTCTTCCAGTTCAAATCTTCAAGGGGCTTTCCTCTGAGTTGCTTGGCGACAAGATCTTTCCATTTCTGCAAATCAGGATGTTCAGACATGGGATTCTCCTTTTTTTTATTTTTTAAAAGATCGTCAACGCGCTATTACCTTTCACACAATTCAACCAGAACGCCGTTGGTCGCTTTGGGGTGTAAAAAAGCAATTTTTGCGCCGCCAGCGCCTTTTCTCGGTTTTTCATCAATAAGACGTATCCCTTTTTCCTTTAACTCTGCCAGAGCTTCTTCAATATTCTCTACTCGGAAAGCAATGTGATGCACCCCTGGCCCTTTTTTCTCGAGAAATTTGGCGACCGGTCCGTCAGGCGCCGTTGATTCCAGAAGTTCCACTTCGCTTTCTCCCACCGGGAAAAAGGCTGTGGTGACTTTCTGCTCTTCTACGGTCTCGGTACCTTCGAAAGCAAGCCCAAGGGCATCCGTCCATAAATTTTTACCATCTTCGATGCTGTTTACCGCTATTCCGATATGGTCTATCTTTAATATTTTCATAAAAACCTCCTTTCAAATTATCTAAATTTTTCCATTACACGCTTAAACCCCGGCATGGCATTTATTATGGTATGATCGTCCACGCAAAACGCAATTCTGAAATAGCCGGGTCCGCCAAAACCGCTTCCGGGCACCACAAGGATGAGTTCCTCCTGAAGGGCTTTTACGAACTTTACATCATCGGAAATCGGCGTTTTCGGGAAAAGATAAAAAGCACCCAAGGGTTTGACGAATTCGTATCCGCAATCTGAAAGGCCCTGACACAAAAGGTCCCTTTTTCGGGCATAAACGGAAATGTCCACACTCGCCCCTTGAAGGGATGCGACAACCCGCTGCATCAGGCCCGGCGCATTGACAAACCCCAGTATTCTATTGGTCAGCGCCATGCCTTCTATCAGCTCTTCCTTAAATGACGCTTGGGGATTGACCGCCAGATAACCGATTCGCTCACCGGGGATCGAAATGTCTTTAGAATATGAGGTGGCTATGATGCTCTCTCGATAACTTTTAAAGATGCTGGGAACCGTATGTCCATCATAAACGATCTTGCGGTACGGTTCGTCTGTGATGAGATATAGGGTCCGATTCAGTTTTTCCCCTTTTTCTTTTAAAAGCGTTCCGAGTTCATCGAGACTCTCTTTTGAATACACCTGGCCGGTGGGATTGTTGGGTGAATTGATAAGCACGGCCTTTGTCTTTTCGCCAATGACAGCGGAAATCGCCCCGATATCCAGGGAAAAATCGGGTTTTGTCGGAACGGTTCTTAGACTTCCGCCATGATTGTCCGCGTAATATTTATATTCGACAAAATAGGGCGCCGGCGTAATAACTTCGTCGCCTGGATCGAGAATTGCTTTCAGGATAACGTTCAGGGCGCCTGCAGCACCACAGGTCATGATCACGTCATTTCCCGAAACCTGAACCTGTTCCTCCCCGGAAAGAAAATCCGCCACAGACTTGCGAACATGCGGATAACCCATATTCGGCATATATCCATGGCCTTCCGAACTTGAAGACATTACGGCGTTGTTGAGCGCCGCTTGAAATTTTTCCGGGGGTTTCAGGTTGGGATTGCCGAGACTGAAATCAAACACATTTTCAACCCCGTGTTCGGCTTTAAGGCGTGTGCCCTCTTCAAACATTTTACGGATCCAGGAAGCTCCGGATAATGTTGTTTTGATATGCTTGGCGATGGTCATGTTAAACCCTTATATTGATTTCTCGGAAATTATATAGAAGCTATCTCAAAATAATCTTTTGGCCCAATCTCTGCGTTGGAACCTTGTTTTAAGTCCTCGACATACTTGAAGTATGCCTGCGGGTTAAAACTCGGCTCCGCCTTGATCTTGAACCAAAATCTTTATTTTGAGATGGCTTCTAAGAACCTGAGTTTCACACCTCTGAAAAAACAGTGTCGCAATCCGCCGATTCGGTTAACAAACATCTCAACCCTGAAGGGGTGGATAAAACCCGGGTAACAGTGGGCCTAAAAAAAGAATCATATCCTATAATTATCAAAAAATCCTATAACTTGCTTAACCCTTTTTATATATAGATGTTATAATAAAATTTGCAAGCTCTTTTGTGTGAAAATTTTGAAGCGCACCCAAATGGTCACTGAGCGAGCAAAACGGACGTTTTACGAGACCATCAAATTTGATACGTCCCCGTATAACGAACTTTTTACGAATTTCGATTTCAGTGCCGCTTGTTTTGATAAAAATCTTTTTTGAACGCCTCAAATCTGTCTTGGCATATCGCGGTTCGCATATTCTGCATCAGGCGTGTATAGTAATGAATGTTGTGGATGGTATTCAGACGATACGCCAGCAGTTCTTTGGCCATATAAAGATGCCGCAGATACGCCCTGGAATAATTTTGACAGGTGTAACAGGTACATCCTGACGCTATCGGTTCTGGGTCATACTTGAAACGTGAGTTATAAATATTTATGGCACCGGATTTTGTAAACATCTGGCCGTTTCTCGCATTCCGGGTGGGAAGGACACAGTCGAACATATCACCACCAAGGGCAACAAGTTCTACGAGATCCTCGGGGGTTCCGACGCCCATAATATATTTTGGTTTCGTGTCTTCGAGTATCGGAAGTGTAAAACCGGCAATTTCGAGCATAATATCCTTGGGTTCCCCGACGCTCAGCCCGCCGACGGCATATCCGCTAAAACCGATTTCCATCAGCGCATGGGCTGAAGTTTCTCGCAAATCTTTGAACATACCGCCCTGAACAATACCAAACAGGGCGTTTTTCTCGTTTCCAAGTGCGGCCTTGCATCTTTTTGCCCATTGTGTGGTCAGTTGGAGGGCTTTATTCGCCGCATCCCGTCCGGTGGGATATTTTATGCATTCATCAAGGCACATAATAATGTCAGATCCGAGGCAGAGCTGAACTTCCACTGATTTTTCAGGGGTTAACATATGTTGCGAACCGTCGATATGGGACTGGAACAAAGCGCCCTCTTCGGTAACTTTTCTAAGCTTTGCAAGGGAAAAAATCTGAAAGCCGCCGCTGTCCGTTAAAATGGGACCGTCCCAATGCATAAAACGGTGGAGGCCGTTAAAACCGCGGATCACTTCACAGCCCGGTCTGAGGTAAAGATGATACGTATTTCCGAGGATGATCTGGACCCCACAGTCCAAAAGTTCTTCGGGAGTCAGAGATTTAACCGAGGCCAGGGTTCCCACCGGCATGAAAACCGGCGTCTTTACTTCACCGTGAGCGGTCTGCAAAAGCCCCGCCCTGGCCCGTGTTGTGGCGGATTTGGAATTAACCTTGAAATTGAACATAGTATCTATACGATCAACATCGCATCCCCGTAACTGAAAAATCTGTACCTTTCCCTTATGGCGGCTTCGTAGGCCTTCAAAACCGTTTCGCGACCCGCAAACGCCGATACAAGCATCAGCAGTGTCGATTTTGGCAGATGAAAATTTGTAATCATTGCATCGACAACGTTGAACCCGTAACCGGGGTATATGAAAAGATCGCAGTTTCCGCTGCCATACGCAACAACCCCGCTCTGGTTCGATGCGTATTCGAGTGTACGCACGCATGTCGTGCCGACGGCCACAATTCTGTTTCCCTTCGCTTTTTCGCGGTTGATGACATCCGCCGTCTGTTTGCCGACAAAATACCATTCAGAATGGATGCGATGGTCTCTGATATCGGACACCCTTACGGGCAAAAAAGTACCGTAACTTACGTGAAGGGTAATTGCAACTACCTTCACCCCTTTATTTCTGAGTTTTTCAAGAAGGCTTTCAGAAAAATGAAGACCTGCCGTGGGTGCGGCGACGGCGCCCTTTTGTGAAGCATAGACGGTCTGATAAAATGTCCTGTCATCCTTGCTATCGGTCCTTTTAATATAGGGCGGCAAAGGGATGCGTCCGATCCGGTCGAGGAGTTTTTCAAAACGACCGGTGTATAAAAATTTCACCCGATAAATTCCGTCGTTAAAGTTGACAATTTTTGCTTTTAATCCCTCATCAAAAAATAATGTGGCACCGTCTTTCGGTCTTTTCGATGTTTTTATCATACACCGGCAAATAAATTCACCCGTATCGATCCGGTCTTTGCCGCCGTCCGGATAGTTTAGAATAAGAACTTCGGCCTTGCCGCCGGTCTCCTTTTGGCCGACCAGTCTTGCCGGAATGACCGCTGTGTTATTTATAACCAGAACGTCTGAAGGGGAAAGGAGATCG
>Ga0307380_10008848_pt1 | contig 12854 bp, 17 predicted proteins | sample UN3MG_FD_202239 | JGI IMG/M metagenome (GOLD analysis project Ga0307380, IMG submission 202239) | Soil microbial communities from Risofladan, Vaasa, Finland - UN-3 | ecosystem: Environmental > Terrestrial > Soil > Coastal area > Acid sulfate soil | place: Finland: Risofladan, Vaasa | collected... | reverse complement strand
CGCAGTACCTCCAGTACCAAGCACATCGTCACCGACCCACCGCCCCAGCCATAGCCCAGATGATAGAGGTGTGAGAGAATCTTCACTTCGCCCTCCTCAGAATGCCGAGTCCCATTTCGAGCTGGTACGTGTACCGGCCCGTCGGCAGGAGCTTCTCGCGGATTGCCCTCGCCACACCCCAGAGCTCAGCGTTCGCATCGTGGAATACCATGACGCCCTTCCGCTCCATCCGCGGCACCCACGTCGCGATGTCCTGGCAGACTCCGTCATAGTTGTGATTGGCGTCCACGAACAGGAGGCCGACCTTGTGGTCGATCAGTTCGGCCGCCTCGGTCGAATCGGCGTTGATCGGAATCGCCTGCCCAACCAAGCCGAGGTGCCCGATGTTTTCCCGCCAGTTCTGCGGAATCTCTGGGCTCGCGTACTCTGCCGATGGCGACTTCTCCCACAGGTCGACTGAATAGACGACGGCGCTGTGCCCCGCCCTTGCTCCGGCCGCCAGGTAGCAGCTCGCCTTGCCCTTGTACGCGCCGAGCTCGACGATGATCTGCGTGTTCGGCACCTCTGCGGCGAGGTCGGCCAACAGCAAGCCCTCAGACGACAGAATTTCACCATGGACACCAGCGAGCCTCTGCTCCATCTCTGGGCTAAGGCAGCTCATACTATGATCCTCCTGAACCATGCCGAGAACGGAGGGACAAACTCGAGCTCCTCCCACTGGCCGCTCACCCTGAGATCCCACGCGATCACCTGGTCGATTCCCGGCCATGCCGCGTTCCTGGCATCGTGCATCATCAGCAAACCGCCAGGGACGACGTGCGGCAGCCAGGCCTTCGCGTCGGCCGCCACATCCTCGTACTCATGCCCGGCGTCGATCACGAGCAGTCCGATCGGCTGACTGAAGGTCGCGGCCGCATCCAGGCTCTCCGAGCGAACGAGCGTCACGATCTCCTGCAGTCCGAACCGGTCCGCGAAGACCCGGCTCACTTTCTCATTCCGCGGATCGTCATAGGTCGGCCCCTGCCGGCTCGGGCGCAGGCCGAACAGGTCGACGCCGATGACCGGCACCTGGTGGCCTCGCTTCGATCCGCACCCGAGGCAGCAGACGCCCTGCCCGCGCAGCACACCTACCTCCACGATCACGTTGGGCGGTTCCACCTCCAGCGCGTACCCGAACTTCGCATCGCACTCAGCTCGAGGCCCGCCGCCGATCACTTCCAGAAAGTCCAGCTCCTCCACCATCTCGTCCGAGAATACCATCGTCATCTTTCCAGCCCCCTGGTCTCTTCGTTAGTGTGGACGCCACGTCTTTGCTGCCTTCATTTCCCAAGCCTCTGGTCTCCTCGCGCGTATGGACGCCACACGCGATGCTGAAAGTGAGTCTACGTAAGCAGCCTGGTCTCCTCGCGCGTGTGGACGCCACCTGAAAAGGCCCGGTATCTCGTCGACGGGTATCCTGGTCTCCTCGCGCGTGTGGACGCCACAACTGCCGGCGCGCCGCCGTCACCGATCCCCCCCTGGTCTCCTCGCGCGTGTGGACGCCACGCGCGGCGGGCGCTGCTCCTGGGCAACGTCGACCTGGTCTCCTCGCGCGTGTGGACGCCACACTGTGAAGTTGACGTTTCATCGGACGCCGCTCCCTTCGGGCACAATGCCCTCAGCGAGTCTTACATGTCCTCCACGTCCGTTTAGGCTCTCCGGCGACCCGCCGGCGAGCATCCACAGGTTTACTGCCGCGTTCAAGTCCCGGTCCATTACCAGGCCGCAAGCAGTGCAAAGGAACATCCGCTCTGATAAGTCCAGCGTTTCCCGTACCGCCCCGCAGGCCGAACACCGCTTCGATGAGGGATAGAACCTATCCGCCACCACTACGTCAGAACCACCCCATACGGCCTTATACTCAAGTTGCCGCCGGAACTCTCCGAAGCTCGCATCCGAGATGGCAGCGGCGAGGCAATGGTTCTTCAGCATTCCCGTCACGTTCAGATCCTCTATGCCGATCGCACTCGGCCGCTCTGCATCAGGCTTGGCCCTCGCCACGAGAGCAGATGTGGCCTTGTGGATCGCGTCTTCCCGGATGCACCCCACGCGGTAGTGCAACTTTGCCACGCGCGCCTTGGCCCGGTCGCGTCGCTTGCTGCCCTTCTGCCGGCGGCTCAGGACTCGTTGTGCCCGCTTCAATCGCCTCCCGCTCGCCCTCAGGGCCTTGGGATTCGCGAATGTCCGCCCGTCGGAAACCGTCGCCAGTACGGCTACCCCCACATCTACGCCAACCGGCTCTCCCGTGGCTGGTGTTATCGTTTGCTCCACGGCCGCTTGCACGGAAACAAACCAGCGCCCCGCCTGCTCCGATACGGTCGCGGAGATAACGCGCACCCCCTGCGGCAAATAGCCCGATTCCTTGAGGCCGATCCAACCAACCCGCGGAAGCCTGATGCGCCGCGACTCAATGTGGATAGAGCCGTTAAGAGTGAATCCTCCCATACCCCGGTGGCGGGACTTGAACCGTGGAAACCCGGGCTTCTCTCCGCCCTGTTTGATGCGCCGGAAGAAGTGCTTGAAGGCCAGGTCCAAGTTGCGTAGCGCATACTCCGGGACACACTTTGAGACCTCCAGTAGCCATGGATACTCGACGAGCTTGATCGCGTTAAGCATCTTCCCCAACGTGAAAGCCGAGAGCGTCTCGCCTCGCTCCTCATAGGCTCGCTTGCGCTGTTCGAGTCCCCAGTTGTAAACGAACCGTGCGACGCCACAGGCTCGGGCGCAATGCTCTATCTGGACCGCGGTAGGTTTCAGCTCGGTTTTCCAAGCTCGCTGGATTATGTCGATGGGGCCCTTCGCGGTCACCGCGCTCATGCTCTCCTCCCGATGGCCGTCGCGTCCAGCCCCTTCCTCGCCACGAAGAACATATACCGTCCGCCTAAGTCAGCCGTTCTGTCCAGCGGCACGAACTCCGGCCCACGCTGCTCATGCTCGCTCAGAATCTCGAAGCCGTTCCCCTGCACCGCCGCCTCCAGTTCGGCGAGCCTATACTCGTGCATGTGATAGGGGTTGCCCTGGGGCTTGTGCGGCGTCGAGAGAATGAGCAGGCCTCTCGACCTGAGAGCGCGGCCAAAGGCGGTCAGCAGTCTGGTCGGGCTCCTAAAGTGCTCGATCGTCTCGAGGCAGACGACCGCGTCAACTGACCCCGCTGTCGGCAGCAGTGGCCACGGCTGCCCAAGGTCGCCGAGTAGCCAGCGGATGCCCGGGTGCGAATGGTGCATCGCGGCGAAACCGCGGAGCACCGGATTGCGCTCGATCGCCCACACCTCAGCATCCAGATACCTCTGCGCCAGGATGGAGGCCCCGTAGCCGGCGCCGGAGCCAGCGTCTATCAGGAGCCGAACATCGTGCCCTTCGAGTTCGGCGGCAGCGCGCTCGTAACGAGCAACGTGCGCGGGATACCGAGCACGCACCGCCTCAACCGTCGGCAACGTGGCAGCGAACCGCGCCCTAGCCACATCCCCGGGCGTAGCAGTGAAACCGCCAGCCTCCATGATCATGCACACCATCTCATCGGGCACTCGCACATCCACCTACGTGTCTCCTCTCCGCACTAGGTAGGTGTAGCCGTCCCACCCGACGGCCGTCGCGTCCAGCCACGCCACCACCACTCGCCCGCCGGCCCGCTCGAGGATCCGCACGACCTTCCCCTGTTCCATCCCGTACATATCCATCCGGGGGTAACCCTCCGCGTCCAGCGCCTTCCCCAGCGGCGCCCACTCATCGCTGTCCGTGCCGTCGCGTTTCCGCGTGCTCGGGAGCTGGAAGACCAGAAGGCCTGAGCGCGACAGCACCCGCACCAACTCGGAGAGGTAGCTCGCGATGATCCCGGGCGCCATATGCTGAAGGGTATTGCGGCTCAGCACGAAATTGAAACTGCGCGTCTTGCAGGCCGCCAGGCGACTCGACGGACTCAGCACGTACTCGATGTTCGTCTCGGTTGTGTAGCTGCGCGCGAAGGCGAGCATGGTAGCCGAGATGTCCAGGCCGACCACTAGCTCGAATCGCCGCGCTAGAGGCCTGGTGTGTCGGCCAACGCCACACCCGAAATCGAGCGCCGCGCCGTGGGGGAACTGGTGGCCGCCTTTCTCAAGGAGAGTCATCAGGTACGCTACTTCCCTCTCGCCTATCCGGTAGAACGCTTCCGGCTTCCACCGACGGCCCTTGAACCGTGGCTCTGTCCACACAGCCCACAGCGGATCGAGCAGGGCGAGCCGTTCCCACTTCGCCTGCAACTCGGCCAGGTAGGTTGTCTCCTGCTCGGCGCTCATGTCGCTATCTCCGCCGCCATCTCTGGTGCGCCAAACTCCGAGGCGCAATTCAACACCATCGAGGCCACATCAATCTGCACAGCTTCTCCCAATGGCAGCGCGTGGCCGTTCTGCTTCAGCGCGAGGATCCCCCGGAAGCTGTCGGGCAGCCCGAGGCCGTGGCCCTGCCCCCGTCCGTCCTCCTGTGCCGGGGCCGAGCAGTCCAGCCCGTGATCGGAGCACAGGATCGTCACGTCTGGCTCGAGCGCCGCGACGACACGATCGACCGAGTCCAGGACACTGGCGATGATAGCGGCCCGCTCCCTGGCGCTTTGCATGGACGCGTACGCGTAGTGGCAGAGCCGGTCCAGATCCATGAGGCCGACGAAGGCGAGGGTCGGCTTATGCCGCTTCACCTCAGCGATGAATCTCGTCTCGAGTCGCCCCCGGCGCTGGCTGCACGCGGCGATATGCTCTGCGGGCGCCATCCTGAGCAGTTGCTGCCGGACAGCCGGCCCAGCCGTGGCGAGCTCGTATGCGTTCGACAGGTCGAGGTCCTTGTAGGACCACCGGTCCCGCTCCCGCAGCGGCCGGACAAAGCCGATGCGCCCGGCCGGATAGCCGCAGACGAGGACGCCATTGCTGAGGCCCGGGTTGATCACGAACGGCCAGTTGACGATCACCACCTGCTCGCCGGCGGCGTCGAGCCGCTCCCACAGGTAGGGCGGCCGCTCCTTGCCTGACCGACCAAAGGTGGAATAGGTCCTCGGGTCGGCCGTCAGTCCCCATGTCGAGGCATCTACTCCGGTCCCGATGGTGTTCCATCCGAGCCAGCTCACCGGCTGCGGAGAGAGCAACGGCGCGACGTCGAACCCGCGCTCCCGAATCGCACCTTCCCACGTCCAGCTATAGCCATCGAGCCCTATCAGCAGAATCATGCCTGCGCCTCCGCCAACAGCAATTCCCAACGCAGCAGGAGTGCCGCCTTCGCCTGCCCCCAGAAGGGGGCGCCCCAGAACGCCAAATGGTCCCAGGTTGGCAGCCACGCGCCCTCGGGGGTCAAGTAGGCCTCCATGCGCGCCACGTGCTCACAGACCGCTGCCCATTGCGCCGGCGTCTGGTCGCCTGTGGGCCATTCGGCACCGACCCCCATATCAACCGTGAAGCCTCTACCAGAATGCGGGCCCTTCCCGAACGATAGGGCCGGCCTTCGTGCCATCGCCGCCTCGAACAGGACGTTGCTGTTGATCGCCGCAGCAGCATGCACGATCGGCAGGAGCTCGTGGATGCTCTCGTTCCCATCGAGCCACATCCCGCCCCTCGCCTCGACCTCCATCCGACAGAGCCGTCGGTGCTCGATGAAGTCGGGCTCCCACTCGAGGCCGTCGGCCGCCGGATGCTTCTTCACCAGCACGGGCCCGGGCCAGCTCAGGCACCTTCGAAGGAAGCTACGCTGACAGTCGAACTCGATCTCGTTATAGACGACGGCTCCGTCGGCCTCGAGCTGCATCGCCACCAACAGCGCCGGACCGCGGGCGGCGAACTCCTGCACCGCCTCGGATGGCTCACCGCCCTGGGCGTGCTTGCTCAGCCGCGCGGCCCGCCATAACTGGATGATGGAGTCGCCCATGCCTTCGCTCGCGGGCTGATCACTGATAGCATCCAATCCAGAGCGTCCTGTCACGTACGCACCCATCGGGTCGAAGATCCGGGTCTGAGGCAGCCAGCCATGCTCGCAGTGCATGATCGGGATGTGGCGCTCACCCGCCAGCATCGCCCACACATTCTGATCAGCGTTCCCGCAGTTCCAGAGTGCGATCGCATCCGGGATCCCCCGGTCCAGATACGTTTCGGCCGCAGACCAGAAGCGGGCGACGGTCTCCAGTATCGGCTCAGGGCCGGCGCCTGAGAACCTGGCTCGCCGCATCTCCTTCGGCGCTAGGCCGCGCAGGATCTCCTCATCGACCTGCTTGGCCGGTGCTGCGCGCCAGTCCTCAATGAGTGCGAGGCGTGCCGGATGCGCCTCCGCGATCTCGGGCGGAATCTGCGCAAGCCACGCCTCCTGCAGATCAGGCAGCGGCAGTTCGTCGGCGTGGTAGTCTATCGGGATAATGATGCTCACGCTTCTGTCACTCCACTCACACTCCCGGCCCGAACCGATAGTGGTCGAGCAGGTCGAAGTTTTCAGCACCCCAGTTCACTGTCCCGAATCCGGACACGCCCTCAGTCGCCAGTCCTTCGACGCGCCTCTCATACCCGCGGGATACTCGCTGCAACACCCACGTCGCTATCGGCTCCGGGATCGCGCCTTCCGTCCTCACATACTCGACCAACAGTGAATCGTACGAGCTGCCCGCCTCGATCATCTTGACCCGGCCGCTTCGCTTCGTCAGCGTGATCACGCCGGCGACATTTGTGGCGGTGACGCCGGCGACGCCGTATGCCCCACCGTCGCCATCCATCACTGGGCTATTGATACAGATGCAGAGCTCGTCGGCGGTCAGCGTGTCGGTCAGCCCGACCGCGAACTCTCTCTCAGTCACGTCGGTCGCGGCCGCAGCGGTATAGACCTGCCCGTCGATCACCAGTGTCTGGCCTACCACCACACCAACCAGTGTGATCCGCGGAAGGTCCTCCTCGAACGGGTTATTGAGATACCGATCCGCCGCCTGCTTTGCCGATAGCAGCAGACTCGTGAGGGTGGTGTCGTCCGCGCCGATCGGGTCGGCGCCGTAGTGGTACGTACCGGTCACCGGGGCGTTGAGAATCGGGATGCTGCCGGCGTTGAACGTGATCACGCCCGTGGCGAGCACGATCGTGTAGTCTTCGGCCGCGCCCTCGATCTGAAGCACGCCGGCTACGTAGAGCGACAGCGTGCCGGTCAGGACAGGGTTGTGGTCGAGGGTAAAGACATCGAGGATGCCTGTCCCCATGCCGACATATTCGGGTACTGCCAGCGTGCCTTCATCCGATTTCTGCAGGCGCAGGTACTCTCGAACGACGTCAGCCTCCGACTTGTCCGCGGTAGATAGGTCCAGCCGATCCTCGACCGCACTCACTGCCATTCTCCTTCAAGGCGAGAGGCCTGGGCGGCTCGGTCTACTGCCTGCCCATTGCTATAGATGGGCCGCCCAGGCGCTCACTCAGAGTTCGTCTGCCGGCTCGACCGACTCCTCTGGCTTCATGGCTTGCCAATCGGCTGCCGGCGCCTTGGCTTCGTCGTCAGTCTCACTCATATCCGCGCCGGACTCTCCGGCCGGAGACTCTTTGTCTGTGCGAGTATCAGCAGGCGGCGTCACACGGTTCTCCGGTGGCGCATCCACGCGGGTCTCGACCGGGCGAACGACCCGCTCGGCGTCTCCCCGCGCGAGCACCGCGTTTGCAATGCCAACCGGCAGATCCACGGTATCGCCTGCCGCGGCCGTCTGGCCGCTCCACGCTATAGGGACGAGCATTCGTACCTGCATGGCTCAGCCCTAACTGTCGGTGTCGGTGGCCGCAGCCGACTGCACGACCGGCTTGTACCGGCTCTCGCCACGAATCAGACTGACCGATGCGTGGACGTTTTGCGGCCCGACCAGGTTCATCGCAACCCAGCTGTCAGCGGCCGAGAGTGCCGTATCCTCGACCTCGATCAGGGCGATCGCCTGGACGGTCGCGATCTGCATCCTGGCGGTCGCCGTGGACTCGACGACGGTGATCGTGGTCTCGCCCGCCTCGGTGACGGTGAGATGCACGACAGCGCCAGCTCTCACAGTCGCAGTCAGCAAGCCGCCAGCAGCGAGCAGTGCGGCCTGGCCGGCAGCGGCGTTGATGCACAGCGCCAGGTCGGCGGCGATCGTCGCCGGTACACCGGAACTCTGGTCGAAGACCAGGTTCGCGTGCACAGGAGCTGCAGCAGCAGTGAACACAACGCCGTTGATCGTCACGGTGTCGGCCACGTTCACCACGCCACAGGTGACAGTGACGACGGTGGCGTTCGTGTTGGCGGTGATCGTGGCGGTCGCCGTGGGAGCTGCGCCGCCGATGGCCGCGCCGGTCGCGCCGGTGTTGATCAGGTCCTCGAAGACCGTGCACACAACGGCATCGGCGAGTGCCATCGTGTCCAGCACGACGAGGAACAGCGCCTGGCACCACCGGTCCAGCTTGAAGTAGCGGCTCGTGACACCAGGCGCCGGCGTAGCCACCACCTGGTATTCGATCGCCGCGTCTACCTTGAGTCCTTCCCCTAGAAGCATCATGATCGTGAGTCCTCCCTAACGGATTTGCCGTATTGGGTTGTCTATCCAGGGAGGGCCCGGGCTCTTACCGAGCCCTCCCACTCTTACTCGATCGGTTCAGTGAGCGAACGACCAGCCTACTGCAGCACCACGAACGGCGACTGCTGGGTCGCGCCGTCCTCCAGAAGCAACGGCGTGTTCATGGTCGGCTGACCGTCGACGTTCCAGACTGCCCGGATGACGCTCTGGTTGTTCAGGAAGCGGATGTGCTGCGAGACGTCGATCGTCAGCGCGGCGCCATCCTTGATCACGTAGTACTCGAGGTTGACGAGCATCAGGTCGCCGGCCGTGCCGAGCACCGGCTGACGCTCGTTCTCGATGAACGGGATTCCAAGAAGCGTCGAGGGGACGCCCTCACGGGCACTCGGCATCCAGATGAGCTGGCCGAGGACAGACGGCATGATCATCAGCTGGTTGAGGGTGGTGGGGTTGCCGATCCACACCGGTGAGCCCCCGCGCTTCAGCAAGTGCGAGAGCATGTGCACAACGTCGGCGAAGCCGATGAGGCCTGCGCCGGCCCGGACGACGTTGATCGCCGAGGCGTGACCCAGGAAGCCCAGGGGCTGCGCGACACCGGTCCCGGAGATGAACGCCTGATCCTCCGAGGCCAGGATGGCGGCCCTGAGCTTGCTCTCGACGTACGGCCCGGCGGCTGCCGTGTTCCTCAGCAACTTGTCGCTGAGGATGGTGTAGGCGCTGACCTCGTGCGGATTCAGCTCGATCTGACGGAGAGCAGGTTCGGTCTCGCTCTTCGTGCCGCCTTCGCCGGTCCACACGACAGTGACACCAGAGTACACGCCCTTGGCGCCACTCTGATCGTCCGCGGGAATCGAGATGCTTGCGTCCGGCGACTCGCCGGCAGGGATGACGGTCGCGCGGGGTCGCACGATCGCATCCTGCGGGGTAATCGCTGTCAGCATCTCGGCGAATTCGGGCGGAACGAAGAAGCCGCCCGCGGCACCAACGCCCATCGCCATCGCCCGCTCGTGGAGCGCCGGCAGCCGTGTGTCACTGGGGTTGAAGCGGATTGCCCCAATGAATTCGCCGAGGTTGGCAAAGCCGCCCCGGCGCTCGAGGTCCTCCTCGGGCGTCCGAATGGTGGCGACCCGGTGGGCCGGGTCGGCCAGCGTCAGTACCGGCCGCTTCGCAACAACCGCGGCATCATCTGCCCGCTTCGTGGCATCCTCTGCCCGCTTCTCCGCGTCAGCGAGCTGCGCACGGATAGGCGCCGTCGCGGCCTCGATCGCGGCGGTGGCCGCCTCGTCATCGGATGCAGCGGTCAATTCGTCGAGCCGCTCCTTAGCCGCGAGCGCCTGCGCGCGCAGATCCTTCGTCTGCTCATCGACAGCGGCCTTGACTTCGTCGCCGAGGCCCGCTTCGCGTTCCTTGAGGGCTTTCGCAATCGCCCTCAGTTCTTCCATCAGTGCGACAAGTTCCGGGTCCATCTTATGTGCTCCTCACTTCTGGGATGGAGCCACTTCGGCCCGTAGGGCCTTCGCGGCTTTCAGTCCATCCGCGTGCGAGTGGTCACCCGGCTCGCCAGCGTTCGTCTGCGGCTCGCCTTCGCTCGGAGTGTCCTTGGACGGCTCCAAATCGTCGGCGAGTGCATTGTCCTTCTTAGCGGCAACGAACTTCTTGCCGTCGTTAGCCTTGCAGTGTGCGCGTGCGTCCTCTTCGCTCCATACGTCATTTGCGTATCGGTGGGCCTGCGGCTCCCATGTATCGAGATCGTCCTTGCGCTGGCCCAGGACCTGGAAGAAGGCTTTCCCTCCGCTCGATCGCTTCCGCCGGCGGAACTGCTTGTACTGCGCCTTGGCTCTGAGTACGCACTCGTGCTCGTCCGGGTCGGCGCGCCCCTCATCGGGCAGAATCTCCAGCAACTCGAGTAGCCCCTCGAACTCGGCAATGGCGGCCGCCACCTCACCGGGACCAGCGTCTCGTGACAACTCGGCGATGCGAGAGCGGACCGCCGGAAGCATCCGCACATCGTCCACGATCGCCCCCGGCGTCGCAGCGAAGTTCCGAGTCAGGATGCTGCTCTCCCAGAGCCTGACCTCGGTGAAGTGCGTTATCCCATCCGTCAGCACTTCGGACACTGGCCGGAACCCGATGCTCATGCAGTCCATGTAGCCGTTCTTCATACCGCTGCGAACGCGCCGGCCCAGCTCGATGTCGAGGTCGAGCTTCCCCTCGACGCGCAGGCCCTTGGCGTCCTCGCTGTGCTCGGCCAAACAGACCGGCGCTGTCGGGTCGTGGAAGAAGAGCACAGGGAAGATCCCGTCGTGGTCCTTGATCGTCTTCTTGAAAGCGCCGGAATCGAAGATGGTGCCGTAGGAATCCTCGACGCCGAAGACGTTGGAGTGCCCGACGAAGTGCCCGTCATCGTCGACGTCCCGCACATCCATCTTGTAACCGCGCCACAAACCATCCTCACGGACGGTTGTCTCAAGTCGATCTGGCATCGTCAACCTCCCCCTGCGTCATTCATGTACTGCCGATGGTCCTCAAATGCGAAAAGGCGAGCCGGCTCCGGTTTCCCGAAGATGGCTCGCCTCGACTTGCAAGTCGCGGGCGCCGTATTCAGTTGTGCGCTACTTCTATCTTACCCTGAATCGCTAAGAAGCGTCAACGCGCTTTGCGATCGCCGCTTTCTTCCCCAGCAGATACTTCGGCACTCGGCCCAGCACATCCACCTCCCGCGGCTGGCTATCGTGGAAGCGCACCCGCAGGGTCACCTCGCCGTACCCTTCCAGCGCGTCGGCCTCCCGCTCAAGCGCCGCGAGCAGATCGGACCAGTGCTGGTCGCGGGGTTGCTTCATCTCGGGCTGCCTCCCACTCTCTCAAACCGCCTTGGCCCGAGCGCTCTGTTGGCCCTCGCCAGCGCCCTCAACAGCAACCGGCGCGATAGTGGACTCCTGTGCGCCTGCGCGTACTGGACTGTCCCCGGCTTCGCGGACTCCGCCCGCCGGCGCTCAAGCCTCAGTAGGTTGCGCGACTTCGGCATCGCTGGCATCATACGTCCTCCACGGAGTATTCGCAGGAGAACGAATGCCCTGTCACCGTCGCCGACGTCACCCCGAAGTTCGTGTTCTCGGCCAGCACGAACAGGCACTCCAGGCTCTCGCTCGAGTTGACCGGCGCATTCCATGTCGGCCCACACGGGACCGGCGTCCCCGGCGTATCTCCCAGGAAAGCAATCGTGCCGGCCACCGCTCCATTCGAGAACAGCAGGCGCGTGATCACGAGGCGCTTGCCCGCGCCCGGCGCCGCCACCAGCTCCTGTAGGGTTACCGCCGCGGCCTCGACAGCGGGTGTAGCGTTCCGTACAAATCTCCAGTCAGCAGGTCGCATCCCGATCTCCTTCTCGAAGGCTCACGCCTCCGGATGAGCAGAGGCTCAGTCCTTGCGTACACCGCCAGAGGCTCGTCGACCGGCCGGAGCGACGTCCACCTTGATAGTATGCTGCGCCACGTCGAGGACCAGGGTGTTGCCGTCAATCCACTTGATCTCCATGGCGCCGGCCGCGAACGCGGCCAGTATGGCGTGCAAGCGCTCTCGCGACTCAAAGCGCAGGAACTGCGGCGAGATCCCCATCTCCCGCTTGTGCCGATCTATGATTCTCGCTTGACTGCCGGGCACGTCCGGGTCAGACGGCTGGACGGCGAGATTCAGACCCGCCGCCGCTTCCCGCAGTTTCTCCTCGCCTCTCAACAGTGTCGCTTGCTTCTGTCTCAGACGAGCTCGACGGAATACACGGCGTAGGTAGCCAGCCATCAGCTCGTACCCTCTTCCTTGACGGCGACGTCGAAGTCCACTGTCTGCTCGCCAAAAACAACTGCAGTTGCTCCGATCGCGAACACGGCGAGTAGAGCACGGAGCCGCTCCTGCCCAGCCTTGCGCACGAAGGCAGGCGAGATCTGCATCTCCCGTCCCTGCCCGTCAACGGCGACGATGACTGTCTGCCCCTGTAGGCTGCGCTCAGTTCGGATGGCAACATTCAAGCCTGCCGCGGCCTCCCGGATCTTCAGCTCGGCCTTCTCCTGCTGCTCTCTCTCGGCTTTTCGCAGTTTGTGTTCAAGCGGTATTGCAGACATATCAGATCACCTCGACGATCTGGTCGCCGACCCGATACACAGTGCCGGTCACCTGCCAGGCCGCCCGGACGCGTGACCAGAAAGACAGCCGGAACACCGTATGCGAGATGGTTGGCTGCGTCCCCAACATCGAGGGCAGTCGCATAAACGTCCGGGGAAAGACCCGGAGGCGACCGAGAAGGGCTCTT
>Ga0307380_10008847_pt1 | contig 12854 bp, 6 predicted proteins | sample UN3MG_FD_202239 | JGI IMG/M metagenome (GOLD analysis project Ga0307380, IMG submission 202239) | Soil microbial communities from Risofladan, Vaasa, Finland - UN-3 | ecosystem: Environmental > Terrestrial > Soil > Coastal area > Acid sulfate soil | place: Finland: Risofladan, Vaasa | collected... | reverse complement strand
ACTTTCACCTCGCAAGAGAGCGGCGGCCACCAGGCGACCACCTCGCGCAGCCGCAGCGTCACGGTCTTCCCGTAGATGGCGACCGTCTCCGTCCGGAACCCCGACCGCTGCCGCGCCAGGCGCGAAAGCCTCGGCAGCCACGGGCCGTGCTTGGGCTTCCGCCCGCGTTTGCCCTTCGGCCGCTTTCGCGGCTTGGCCTCCCGCAGCCGGGCGTCCGAGCGGAGCCGGCTCACGACGCCCATCGCCAGCGCCCGCGCCGGTCCGACCAGCGAGCGGTTGAAGTACGCCCCGTCGGCCAACAGGCGAATCGGCCCCGAAAACCAGCCCCGGACGGCCCGCAACGCCTCCACCGCCAGTTCGTGACGCGTCCGGAACTCCTCCGGCGGGCAGGTCTTCTCCGAGCGGTACAGCGCCACCCAGAACGGCAACGCCACCCACATCAGCGTCCCGACCTGCACCACGGCCGCCAGCACCACCCAGTTGTGGCCCCAGATATACCCCGCCCGCGGCCGCGCCGTGTGGTCGAAGTGAAAGGCGGTCCCGAAGATGCCACGCCCCCACTTCGGCGAAAGCGTGTCGTCGAGCACCAGCGTCAACTCCGAGACCCGGAACGTCCGGACGACCAGATCGAACAGACAGCGGAAGAAGACCTCCAAGCGCCACTTGCCGTCCGACAGAAACCGATAGTACCCCGACAGGCTTCGCCGATGAGACGCGAGCGCCGCCAGCCGCGTCACGCACCGCTGGCCCGCGCACAGGAGCCACGGCACGACGGCCGCGGCCAGATACGGCCACGACCGCTTCGAGAACGCCAGGCGAACGCTCAAGACCACGCCCAGAAATGACGATGAGATCGTATAGCGAGCCACGGCCCGGCCTCCGACAAGAGTCGCTTTGCAACGCTCTCATCGGCACGTCGGGCCGGCTCGCTTTCATCTTCCTTGCTTCCCCCATCCGCCCGCGGTATCCTCAAAACCTGCGAAAGGCCAGTACACAAAGGAGCGGCCCAGTGCGAATGTCGGTGGCCAGTCCTCCGGGCAACTCGCGGCCTAAACTGGTCGCCCTTGCGTAATAGTCCAGGCCAACGTTCCAGCCGGTGGATCCAATACAGATCAGGCCGGATGGCGAGAATGCTTCATGCTCCATGTTATCCATGACTCGGTCTCCTTTCGGACAACGACCTGCAACGCGCCGATGGCGTGCTTGGCAGGTCAGTCCTTGCTTGCACCAACGAGTTCCTTTTCCTCTTCCTGCACCTGCGCGACATCCCGCAGGACGAACGACGTTCCCGGTTGTTTCCCATCCGGGCCTGCCAACGTAATCTGATCACCGATCTTGATCCGCACAGTCTCGTTCTCGCCTGACTCGAGCTGCTTGCCGTTAATCATCATGGGCTTGGCGCCCCTTCTGACATAAGTTCCTCCGAGAAGGGTCCCGACGCTTAGGACGGGCACGTCCGGTGCTACCATTTCACGAGGTTCAGAATGGACTGCTCCGTCCACGAGCGGTACGATCTCCTCGCTGGGTGCGAGAACCACAGATTCATGAACAGCGGCTTCATTCGGGGGGACCCGAGCCACCGAAAGCCGCAACAGGCTGTGACGCGCCCGAAGTGCGCTAATCCCAAGAAGAACGCCCGCCATCATTGCAGCCGTCACCAAGCCGGCGACCCACGCCCACCAGGGTGTCAAGGCTACTTTTTCAGCTTTCCGGGCCTTGTCCCCAGTGGAGGTCACGGCAGGTACAGCCGATACGGGCTTTTCGGGTCCAGCGGCAAAGCCCTGGGACCGAGGCGCGGCAGGCGGATTCCGTGCCTCGATCGACCGAGAATTGGTCGTATCGTTCTTGTCCAACTTGGCATCCTGACGAGAGGCTGGCGCAGTCGGCAACCGTGAAGAGGACGCCGGTAGTGACGCCGCTGGCTGAGGCAGCTGGCTTGAGCCGTTCGTCTTCCCAGGAGCGATCGCTTTCTTGTCCCCCCTGTTATTCTCCTGAGGCTTATTGACCAGCCGAGAAGCCTCAACCTCTGTATCTGCGCCGCGGGGTTGGGGTGTGGCAAGAGGCCGCGAAGTCGGCGGTGCAGTTGGGTTAGAAGCACGTGCCTGGTTCTTGTCCGACTGGGCATCCTGAAGCGAGAGTGGCGTAGCATCTGTCGTGGATTGCTTGCATGACGGTGAATCGGCCGAAGGTACCGCCGTCGACCCGCGAGCCTCTGCCGCTGCTGATCCGGGATTGGCCGCGCTGACCGGCGGCACCGGCAGTGAAGACTTCTGCGTCGTGGCACCGGCGGTGCCCGTTACCGGCAATGTGGCTTTTGGTGCCATCTCCGACCGGTCCGGTGGAGCGGCCAGCACCGGGCCAGACTCTATTACAAGCCCGCGGTCGGCTCCAGGTGCCGGCGCGATTTCCGAGGCTTTCTTTGCGGGTTCTGAGGTCACTTTGGGCAGCCTGGCCTCTGCGGCAGAGGTCTCCGCAGTCGCGGGAGATCTGGCCGGGGAGGGCCCAGTCTTCGCCACGTCCGGCTCAGCCGTCTTCTTGGCATCGTGCAGAGGCGACCCCCTTGTCGTGTCGGGGGAGCTTTGAGTCCCAAGTGCTGGTGGGGTTGGCGGTGTAACAGGAATAACTGGCGATGCCGGCTTGCCAATAGGCTTCCGAAATTCGGCCATCAACCTCCCAGGATCACACTCCGCCAAGCGCCACCACCTGAGACGTCCTTGGGCTGCAGCAACAAGAAGAGACCGGTTCGCCCCATCGACGCCCGTGACAATGACCCGGCCCTCGTGGGACTCAATCTCTTGGACGCGCGCCAGTATCCGCTCAGCTTGCTCATTGCCAATCTTGCCGTCAGTGAACACAAAGATGATGGTGCGGGAGGCGCTGGTAGAGTCTGCCTGTATGGCTTGCAGGGGGATCTGGAGGGCCGCTGCGAGGTCAGCCTTTAGCAGGAGCGCAGGGCGAATATCTTCAAGGGCGCGGTCGATCTCGGCGAAGGGCCTTTTGTCCGGGCCGATCGTCTCGATAGCACGCACGCGCGGGCGATCGGCATGAGCCGACAGAAGCCGAAACCGGTCGCCTTGGATGAGCGCATTGATTGCCGCACGGGCAACCGTTTGCAGCTCGGCAGCAACCTCCTTAGTCGAGGGGCTTGTGTCGGTCAGCAGGTAGACCTGCAAAGGCAGACCGACGGCTGTGTTTGACTGCTCGACAGTGCCAGTGGCGTGCGCCGCGGCAAGAACTAGAATGCAGGCTACAAGAACCAGTCTGAATTCGGCTTTCATTCGTAATGCTCTCGTTGGCAAGTTCTCATCGCCATCCCACGTTCCGGCGGGCAAGAACACACCCGCCCGACCGCCGCCTGTCCCTACCGCAATCTCCGCCTTCATAGCCGCCTCCTTTGCTCCCCTGGTTGTTGTCGGTTCAGCAAGGAGAGAATTCGCTGATCCGGTACCTACTTCCTTACCCCAAAGTTCGAACCCAAGATGTTCATGACTTTGGCTAAGGGGGTCTTTTGCGCCGACCCCGCCTCCGGGCCGCCCTTCCCCCCCGCCGAACACCCCAAACCGCTATATCAGCAGAACCCAATATGTGCGTGAAATATGCGGGCTAATCACGGCCCGCGAGATCGGCAAGTGCTTTTTCCGCCTTCTTCATGTTCGGCGCAGGCGTTAAGGCAAAGATTCGCCAACCGAGGCGGGGTGAACACGATCCGTGCGTGTCTGGACGTTCTGAGGACATCAGACTCGCTGGTCCAATTCGCCCAGCCAAACGCCGTCCGGTATGCGTCTCAGGGGCGGATGGGGTTTTCGAGATGGACAATGCACATCGACAATTCACAGGAACCAGGGGTGGAGGGCAGGGTTCAAGGAAGGAACGTGCCCGTACGCAATGGCGCAAACCGGCGGATTCCGGGTGGCACTTCCAGGTCCGACCCCCTGGGTCGGCGGCGTGTCGGGCGGTCTGATGCCGGCGAAGCTTGCGGCAGCGGCCGGTCAGTCGTTTCAGACGGCCGCAGGGATTTTGGTGTACAGGCGAAAGGAGAAAAGGAATGAGCGGTATCCAGGACGACGTACAGGCTGTCGAGAAACTCGGCGAGGCACGCGACAGGATTGTCGCGGAACTGCGCAAGATTATCGTGGGCATGGATGATGTCATTGACGAGATGATGATCGCGATCTTCTCGCAGGGGCACTGCCTCCTTGTGGGCGTGCCGGGCCTTGCCAAGACCCTTCTGGTCAGTTCCCTGGCAAGAACCCTGTCTCTTTCGTTCAAGCGGATCCAGTTCACGCCCGACCTGATGCCCTCGGACATCACCGGGACCGAATTGCTTCAGGAAGATCCCCAAACGCATGCTCGCAAGTTCAAGTTCATGCAGGGGCCTGTCTTCACCAATCTGCTGCTGGCCGACGAGATCAACCGGACCCCGCCCAAGACGCAGGCGGCCCTGCTGGAGGCGATGCAGGAGAAGCGGGTCTCCTCGGGCGGCGTGGATTACAAACTCGACCGGCCCTTCTTCGTCCTGGCGACTCAGAACCCCATCGAGCAGGAAGGGACCTATCCGCTGCCGGAAGCACAGCTTGACCGCTTTCTTTTCAATATCATGGTCAAGTATCCCAGCCATCGCGAGGAAGTGGAGATCATGCGGAGCGTCAGCAGCGACGCCGAGCCGAGCCTGCAGACCGTCCTGGACGGCCCGGCGATTCTGGAATACCAGCATTTGGTCAGGCGCGTCCCCGTGGCGGATCACGTATTCGAATACGCGGCCGCGCTGGTGCGTGCGACGCGTCCGGATGAGCCCGAAGCCCCGGAGTTCGTCAAGAAGTTCATGGCCTGGGGCGCCGGTCCGCGTGCCTCGCTGAATCTGATCGTCGCCGGGAAAGCTCGAGCGGCGCTTCGGGGTCGTTCTCATGTTGCCGTCGAAGACATACGGGAGTTGTACCTGCCGATCCTGCGGCACCGCATCATCCCCAACTTTGCCGCCCGGTCGGAAGGCATGACGTCGGATACGCTGATCAGCAGGCTCCTGGAAAAGATGCCTGCCGATGACAAGCTCTACGAGCGACGGACAAGCTGAACGGTACGGAGAACTCAGGCATGTCCGAACATCTGCCCAATACCTATTACCTTGACCCCGAGACGCTGCAAAAGCTCGGAGACCTGGAACTGGTCGCTCGCGAAGCGGTGGAAGGCCTGCGGGTGGGGTCTCATCGCAGCCCGCTTCGGGGGTTCAGCACGGAGTTCGCGCACCATCGGCAGTACGCTCCCGGCGATTCGATCCGCGACCTCGACTGGCGCGTTTATGGCCGGACGGACCGTTACTATACGAAGCTTTACGAGGCGGAGACCAACTTCGACTGCCATATCCTCATCGACGCCAGCACATCGATGAAATACGCCTCCGGCAAGGTCAGCAAGCTGGAGTACGCCAAGTTCCTCGCGGCGTCCATGGCCTACCTGGTGCTCAAGCAGCGTGACTCGGTGGGCCTGTCCATTTTCGATTCTGAAGTGCGTGCCTATCTGCCCCCTCGTTCGGCCATGGGGATCATTCTGGAGATCGACAGGCTCTTGCGCGGTATCACCCCGACGCCGAGAAACAGCATCGCCAAGCAGTTGCACGACATTGCGCTGTTGATGAAGCGCCGTTCGTTCGTGATCCTGATTTCCGATCTACTCGCCGACGTGGACGACGTCCTTGCCGGCCTGGACCACCTCCGGTTCGACGGGCATAACGTCGTCGTCTTCCACACATTGGATCCCTATGAACTCGAGTTCCCGTTCAAGGGCACGTGGCGTTTCGAGGGGCTGGAAGAGGAGCTGCCTCTGACCACGCAGCCCGAGAGGATCCGCGAGGACTACATGGCCTCCCTCCATGCCTACCTGGAAGCGCTTCGGGTCGGATGCATGGGAAGTCACGTCGACTACACGACGGTCGACACATCCCGCCCGCTGGACGCGGTGCTCAGTGAGTTCTTCTTCAGGCGTCAATCAACGATGAACGGGCCGTCCGCCGGAGCACGTCGATGACATTCATGAATCCATGGCTTCTGCTGGCGGGACTTGGCGTTGCGCTGCCTATTCTGGCGCACCTGCTCAACCGCTACCAGGTCAAGCGGACGGACTGGGCGGCGATGCAGTTCCTGAACAGGACTGTGCGTGTCCGCTCGAGACAGATTCGCCTCCGGGACATCGTGCTGCTTGTGCTTCGCTGCCTTGCGGTCCTGCTCATTGCGTTTGCCTTCGCGAGGCCGGCAACGGAGAAGGCCCAGGGCTTCGCCTCGCGGTTCGGCGAACGACGCGCGGGCGTTATTATCGCCCTGGATGTGTCGTACAGCATGCAGCACAGCGACGGCGCCGCCACGCGGTTCGAGCGGGCGATCAAGAGAATCGAGACGATCGCCGAGAGCATACACCCCGGGGATCCGGTCTGCCTCGTCCTTCTTGGAGCTGAACACCGGGTTATCGTGCGGAACATGGCGTTCGAGCCCGAACGCTTCGAAGCGATCCTCCGCGCCCAGCAGGCAACGCCCGAATCCCTGGATCTGGACAGTGTCCCGCGGCGGCTGAAGGAGTTGGTCGAGGGCATGGACGCTCCCCAGAAGGAAGTCTACATTGTCTCGGACATGCAGGAGCGGGACTGGAAGAACGGCTCGGCGTGGCTGCGCGAGGCATTTGGTGAACTAGGGCGGGCCGCTCACACGTGCATTGTGCCGGTGCAGGGCGGCCCCGACAACCTGGCGATCACGAGTCTGGATCTTGTGTCCGGCGTGCTTCGCAAAGGCACCGTTGCGCGGTATCGGGCGACCGTGCGCAACTGTGGATCGAGCCCCGCCACGAATGTCAGGGTGAGGGGACTGGTCAACAACGTCAACGTGGACACCAAGACCATTCCCGCGATTGCGGCAGGATCCTCGGAGACGGTCTCGCTGTTTGTCCCTTTCCAGAATCCCGGGCCTGTCAGCATCACCGCCATGCTGGATACGGACGCGCTGCCGGTGGACAATTCACGCGGGGCCGTTGCCGTCATCCGGGACCGGGTATCGGTCCTGTGTGTTGAGGGATCGTCGGGGGGTGCGGGGAAGTCCGTTGAATTCATCGCCGCCGCTCTGCGAGCAGGCGGCAAGGATGCGAGCCAGGAAGATTCCGCCGTGCAGTCGGTGCCATGGGTCGCCCTTCCTGCCCAGGACCTGAGCAAGTTTGACGTGGTGATTCTCTCGGACGTCCCGGACATCACGCCCGACCAGGCGAGCCGTTTCGAGGAATATGTCCGAGCGGGCAATGGCCTGATCTGGTTTGCGGGCGACAACGTCAAGCCCTCGGTATGGAACCAGCGGTCGGCGATGGAGGGAACCCCGCTGCTGCCCGCCGTGATCGAGCAGACCGTCGGCACGAGCGACGCGATGGGTGTGGGAGGAGCGCTGGACCCTGCCATGCCCGATCATCCCGTGTGCCGGCCTCTGCTGTCCCTGCCGGAGGACCTGCTCAGCGAAGCGCGTTTTCTGAAACTGTTGCAGGTGAAGCCTTCCGCCACCAGCTTCACGGTGTTGTCGCTTGCCGGCAGCGCTTTGCCGGTGCTCATTGAACACTCCCTTGGGCGCGGGCACGTCTTCATGTTCACCACCTCCGCGGGGCCCGCATGGAACAACATGGCCGTTACGCCCGTATTCCCCATGATTCTCCAGCAGATGGTGACCTATCTGACAGCCCGTGAGTTCGAGAAGCCGCGGCTGGTCGGCGATTCCCTGTCGCTGTCGTATGTGGATCAGCCGAACGCCAGCGATGCCGTATTCGATACCCCGTCGGGCCGGACCATCACCGTCGGCGTCCGCGAGCATCGCAACCAGTACGTGGCGCTGCTCGATCATGCCCTCGAAGCCGGGTTCTACCTGGCCCGGGTGAGCGTGCAGGCGCCCGGCATGCCGATTGCGGTCAATGTCGATACCCGGGAGTCGAACGTCAAATGCCTGTCCGCGTCCGAGACGGTGAGCAGCTTTGAGGGAACCGGCATCGCGGTAGCGCATTCAGACATGGATTTGCTCGGCGACATTGAACGGACTCGCACCGGACGGTCGTTCTGGCCCTTCTTCATGATGGCAGGCCTGGCGCTGCTTGTCATCGAGGGCTTGTTCGCGGATCGCCTGCTCAGAGGCGCGTCTCCCGCGAAGCAATCTGCGTCGGCGTCGGCGCAAACGGAGAACGTTTAGATGATCAGCCGGTTTTCGGATATCGTGGAGATCGAACGGCTCATGTGGGCGCGTCCGATACCGATGGCCGCCATGGTGGCGGCATTCGTCGCCGCCGTGGCCCTGACGGCATACCTCTACCGCCGTGGGCGGGGGCTGCCGACGTGGGTTCGCACCATCCTGGCCGTTTCCAGGCTGATCGTTCTGTGCCTGGTCATCGCGGTTCTGTTGGAGCCGACGGCGGTCCTCCGGCGGACCCTTACCCAGCCACGCCGTTTGCAGGTGCTGATCGACGTATCCGAAAGCATGTCCGTAAAGGACCGGCGCATACGGTCCGAGGACCTTGTCGAGGCGGCTGCCGCGCTGGACATCGTTCCGTTCGCGGCGGCTGCGGACGCCAACAGTGCCTTCATGGCGCTCGACGCGAAGCAGCGTCGCGCCATCGCCGCCGCCTCGCGGCTCGACCTGGCCAAGAGCCTGGTGGCGCGGTCCGCCCGGGGGATGTTCGATTCGATCGGCGAGAACCTTGACGTCAGCTATTACGCGTTCGGCAAGACGCTTCACATGCTCGGTGACGGCACGGGCAGGACCGCGGACAGCCTGGCCGCCTTGAAGGCCGGCGAGCCGGGAACATTCTTGGCGGAGTCGCTGGAGGCGGCCGCCAAGGCCGACCGGGGCACGCCCCTGGCGGGGATCGTGCTGCTGTCCGACGGACGGGACACCTCTTCGCGACAGGTCGAAGCCGCGATCTCCGACCTGGGCACGCGGGGCATTCCCGTCTATCCCGTCCCGATGGGCATTGCCGACGCCGACGACGTCTCCATCCGCAACATCATCATGCAGGAGGTCGCTTTCTCCGGCGACAAGGTTCCGGTTCGCATCCAGATCCGGTCCAAGGGCTATGAGAAACGCTCGGCCGACCTGACGGTGCGCCTCAACGGCAGGAGCGTGGCCCGGCAGAGCGTCTCGCTCAAGGGCGGCCTGCAGTTCGAGGAGGTCTTCTTCAACGTCGACGTGCATGAGAAGGGCGTGGCCCAGGTCGAGATATCCATATCGCCCTTTGCCGACGAGGCGACGGCGGAGAACAACCGCGTCGAGCGCAGCGTCCGGGTCGTCAACGAGAAGATCAACGTGCTCTGCATGGAAGGCAGCGCGCGCTGGGAGTACCGCTACCTTCGCGCGATGCTGAAGCGCGATCCTCGCATCAACGCCACCTTCATCGCGACCCGTGCCCAGCCCGAAATCGCCCGGAACTCATCCGAATACATCGCCCGCTTTCCCGAGACGCGTGAAGAGGCTTTCAAGTATGACCTGGTCATCCTCGGCGACGTGGATGCCTCCTTCTTCACTGCCGACGCATTCCTCCGGCTGGAGGAACTCGTCCGGGATCGCGGCGGATCGTTGCTGATGCTGTGCGGCTCGCGGTTCGCGCCCACCAGCTATGCGGGCACGCCGGTGGATCGCATGCTTCCCGTCCGGTTCGACCCTGACGGACCCTGGCAGGATGTGGATGACAACGTGTATCCCGTGCTGACGGCCGAGGGAAGGAGCAGCCTGGTCATGACGCTGGAGACGGACCCGGAGAAGAACGACCTCCTGTGGAGCCGCGTCGCGCCTCTCGATCGGGTTCCGCCGCTTCTTGCTCCGAGGCCGGGCGCGACGGTGCTTGCCGAACTGTCCGACGCCCGCTCCCGTGTCGACCGTTACCCGCTCGTCGCCTGGCAGCGATACGGAACCGGCAAGTGCATGCTCATCGGAACGGACCGGCTGTGGCTGCTTCGCTTCAAGACGGGCGACAAGTATCACTGGCGGGTGTGGTCGCAGTGCATCCAGTTCCTGACGCTGTCGCGGCTGATGGGCGAGCATAAGAGAATCCGCCTGGAGACGGACCGGGCGACATACCCGATCGGCGGCCAGGCGCTGCTTTACGCCCATGTGCTCGACGATCGTTTTGAGCCGGTGACCCAGTCCGGCTTTGACGTCACCATCACCGCGGTGGACGACTCGGGCGCCGGACCTCAGCGGGTCACCCTCCGGCCCGACGTGAAGAATCCCGGAATGTACGAGGGCTATTTCTCGCCCCCGCGCCCGGGCTGCTACCGGATGGAGGCGAATCCCGGCGACCGTTCGCTTTCCAACACGACCGAGTTCCAGGTTACGGACCTCAGGCCGGAAATGGCCAACACGGACATGCAGATTGAGCGGTTGCAGAGGATTGCGGACCTCTCGGGCGGAAAGTGCCTCAATATCCTGGAGCTTCAGAAACTGCCGTCCCTGCTCAATCGCGAACCGGACAGGACCACCGTCCGCACGGAAGTCCCCTTGTGGAACAACGCCTTGGCAGCCTTCCTGCTGGTTATCCTGATGGGCGCTGAATGGATTGTTCGAAGGAGGTACGACCTGCCGTGACGCAGAATATCCAGGAAGAAAGCCTTCATTCGCACCTGGCGGCCGTGTGGCGGCGCCGACAAACGCTGCACGCCGCCGCGGGGATGCTGGCATTCTTTCGGTGGGCCGTGCCGCTGTTTCTTGCCGGAATGGCGATTGACTGGCTGGTGGACCTGCCCGCGCCGGGGCGCGTCGTGATCCTCGCGACGTTGCTGGGCGTTTCGGCATACAAGGCCTGGCGATGTGGGTGGCGGCATACTCGGGCGTTTGACGCCGCGCACACGGCGCTGCTGATTGAGGGGCATCTCGGCGGCCTGGAAAGCCTGCTGGTCACCGCTGTCCAGTTCCGGGCCGCCGGGCCGCCCCGCGGGACTTCCGAATCCTTGTGCAACCTGACCCGCAGCAGAGCCGAGGAAGCCGCCGTGCAGTTGCGCGCGGAGGAGATCGTCGGGTTCCACGGACTCCGCCGCCCGGCCGGGGCCGCGGTCATCCTGGCGCTGTTCATCGGCGTCTTTGCCTTCGTGAACGGGCCGTTCCTGGCTGCCGGCCTGGCCCGCATTTTCGCGCCCTGGTTGGCGATCAGTTATCCCACGCGAACCCAACTCGACGTGGCCAGCGGCGACATGGTTGTGAAGGAAGGCGACAGTGCCCGGATCCGCGCAGGCGTGTCCGGCGTCATTCCGAGCCGGGCCCAACTCGCCCTGCAGACCGGAACGGGCACGTCGCGGGTGCATGAGCTGGCCATAGCCGATGGCGGTTGTGAGTACACCATCGAAACCGTCTATCGCGGATTCGACTATCGCATCACCGCCGGCGACGCGCAGAGCCCATGGCACTCCGTGCAGGTGATCGCTTGCCCCCGCATCCAGCGTGCCGAGGTGAGCCTCGAGTTCCCGCCCTATACCGAGCGTCCGGTCGAAACCGTCGAGGCGCTGACGGTCACCGTTCCCGAGGGCACCCGCGTCCAGTGGCGGCTCACGCTGGACCGCGCGGTCAGCAAGGCGGAGTTCCTCTCCGCCGGCGAGCAGCCGCTGCCGCTGGAGATCAGCGAGGACGGCCGCACGGTGACGATGAAGCGGGTCGCCACGGAGTCGCGGGCATACAGCTTCTCGTGGGTGGAACGGGAGCACGGATTCTCCTTTACGAGTCCCCGGTACTACCTCCAGGTGGCGCCGGACCAGCCGCCGCACGTGGAGATCACCTCGCCGCGGGACAACCTCTATGCGACCCTGGGGCGCAAGATCGACCTGGCCTTCCGCGGCAGGGACGACCACGGCATCGGCGAGGCGGTGGTCGCGTATCGCGTCAACAAGACCAACGAAGAGAAGGTTCCCTTCCCCGCGCCGGCGCTCCGCGACGGCGGCGAGCAGCGGATCGACTGGGATTACCGGTCCGTCCTGCCGGACCTCGCCGTCGGCGACACCGTTTCGTTCGCCGTCGAGCTGGCCGACCGGTATCCGGGGCCCAACGGGCCGCACCGGGCACGCTCCGAGGCGCGGCGGGTATCGCTGCTGTCGATGGAGGACTACCTCGCGCAGATCGCCAGGCAGAAGCAGCGCCTGCTCTTGCAGTTGCGGGCCATCTACCGCGAGGAGCGTTCGGTATATGACGTCGTCAGTCGCCTCGATCCGTCCGATTCGGTCTTCATCCAGACCTGCCAGCTCGAGGCCGTTCGGCAGGACCTGATTCGGGAGCGCCTGGGCTCGCTGGCGGCGCGGATGCAGGAACTCGTCGACGACCTGGCCGCGAACAACATCCCGGACGAAACGCACAGCAAGATGCTGGTTCGGCTGCGCACAGACATTCAGGCCATCGCGGACGAGCACGTCGGCGGTGCGGCGTCCAGCCTTAGGGCGCTTGCCTCCGTTTCCGGCAACGGGACGTCCGGCGCAGCCGCCGACCCGGCCCCCGCGGTGCACAAGGTGAATACCGCCGCGCGTGAAATCGGATGCCTCGTGCTGCAACTGGGGTACAGGGAGGCCGCGGAAGTTACGGCGTGCGAACTACACGCGACCGCACAGACGCAGGCGTTCTTGCGGCGGCAAACCATCATGCCGGGCCAGGCGGCGAGCGACACGCCCGAGGCCCTGTCCAAGGCCCAGGAGCGGCTCGCCCAATGGCTGAGCCGCCTGCTTGCCGCGGCGCCCCTGGAGAAAGAGAGCACCATCAAGGACGCGCTGGTGGCGTTCAACCTGTCGCGCCTCGCGAAGCAGTTGCTCGGCGCCGGGGTCGACGCCAAGATGCGCCAGGCCGCCGCCTTGATTCGCTCCGGCGGGTCCGCCGACGCGG
>Ga0307380_10008845_pt1 | contig 12856 bp, 12 predicted proteins | sample UN3MG_FD_202239 | JGI IMG/M metagenome (GOLD analysis project Ga0307380, IMG submission 202239) | Soil microbial communities from Risofladan, Vaasa, Finland - UN-3 | ecosystem: Environmental > Terrestrial > Soil > Coastal area > Acid sulfate soil | place: Finland: Risofladan, Vaasa | collected... | reverse complement strand
TTACTTAAGATGGGACCAGAAATTGTTGTGTTAAAACAAGGAAAGGAAGGTTGTACTATTTTTACTTCTGATGAATATGAGGGTCAAAAGATTAAAGGATTTAAAGCAGTTGAAAGAGATCCCACCGGAGCAGGCGATTCTTTTGGGGGCGCTTTTATCATAGGATACTTAGCAGGTTGGGAAATAGAAAAAATCGCAACTTTTGCAAATGCAGTAGGGGCTCTCAAAGTAGAATCTTTTGGTCCCATGGCTAATACTTCATATGAAGATGTTAATAAATTAATGAAAAAGATTGATTAATGAATATGTCAAGTAGTTCTTCTAAATCAATTCAAGGGAGAATTCTAAATTTTTGCAAAACAATAGGAAATTAGCAAATTCATATCACATTATTAGAACAAATTAATTTTTTCTTTAATAATAAGTATGGTGTGATTCCAGAGAATGAACGAATTGGCAAGGGCTTTAAATTTATTTCTAATTTGATGAAATCTTGGATCAATAAAGAACAAATCAAGGTTCATGCTGATTATCTACTGAAATTGGTATAAGTATGGAAAATGAAAGATTAATTTGAACTGTGAAGCAGGCTTTGAGATGGTTAAAAAATAAAAATCCCGAGTTCCACCCGTTTCTTGAAAAAACTTTAGGAAAATACTATGTACTCTATTTTGATGAAAAAAGAATAGGTTGGCAAAACCTATAAAATAAAAAGAAATTAGGAGGGGTTAATGTGCCTGTTCAAACGCGAATCATAGATAAAGTATTACCGATATCGTTCAATCCGGTCAAAAGACACATAAACCCCATAAATATTAGATTATCGATTTAGAATAATCCAATTTACCATTTAAAACATAATCATATATAAATTTATTCATTAATTTTATCCTATTGTCTAAATATAGCACAGAAAAAATCAACATTTAAATATCTGAATAAGTATTTTAACTTAAGAAACTTATTATTTTTGTATATTTATGATGATCGATTATTTAAATCGAGATATATTTAACCAAAAATTTTGCATTTGCACAAATTAATTAAATTTACATCTTCTAATTCTATATGAGGTATTAATTATCATAATCCAACTATTATAAAATGACAGACGAATTTAAAGGAGAAGAGAAGGAGAACAAGTCGGAAAGGGAAACGGACAGAGTTGATAAGGAATTTTTATCTAAAGCTAAAAACTCAAGAGATATGATAGATAAAAAACTAAGAACATTTGAAAATAGTATTGAAGATATTTCAGAAACCATAACAAATGGTGTAACCGCAGAAGAAAAGGAGATTGAGAAGAAAGCTATCCAAGAAGTTAGCGAAGAAATAAAAGAAGCTCAAGAAAAACTTAATTCTATTACAAAAAAGATAGATGATAAAGAGGAATATCTTACTGTGATAGAAGAAACAATAAAACAGCTTGAAGAAAAATATAATAGTAAAACTGACGAGATGAGTAATTTAGAGGAGAGATTAAGCATTACTACAGAAAGTAAAGAGAATTTGGAACAAGAATACATGGAACTTTTGAAAAATAATGAACAATTAGTAAAACAGTACGAGACAAGACAAGTAGATTTAATAGTACTTACAGATTCAATAAAAGAAAAGGTTACTACTCAAGATGAGTTGCGTACTAAATTATCTAAAATGAATCAAGAAATCCAAACGGGCGAAGATTTACTTGAAAAGCATAGAGAAGAAGCGGAAGCAATAGAAAAGAAATTAAAAAGTCAACGAGCTGAAAATGAGACTTTGCGAGTCTCTATTAGCAAGAATAAAATTGAATTAGAACATTCAAATTCAGAAATTGAAGCAAAAGAAGAAGAAAAAAATCTGCTTACTGAACAAATTGATAAAAAAGAAAGAAGAATTAAAGAAATCGAATCAAGACTCGAAGAATACAAAGAAGGCTTTCCTGAAATGGAAAAACAAAGAGAAACATATGAGGAACTACTTGCTAAATATAAAATACAGTTAGCTGACAAACAACAACAAATGATAGAAATTGAATCCCGTATACAAGAACTTAATGGCTCAGCCAATTCTTTGATTGAACAAATCATTTCAAAAGAAAATTTAATTGAAGCTAATGAAAAAAGAGTAGTAGAATTAAAAAAAGGCATTGAAACATCAAATACAGAATATATTGAACGAGAAAAGCGTTTAGAAGCATTAACTGAAAAAATGAAACGTCTGGAAACTGATCACGAGAAATTGAGTAAAGCAAAAGAAGCAATCGAAAATAGTACTAATGATTCTAGAACAATCTTGCAAAAATTAAAAATAGAATTAGACAGTCAAGAGAAAGAGATTAGAGATAAGGAAAGCCGAATTCATAGATTAGAAGTTTTATCGGCTATTTATCGTGCTTCTAAATTTTTTGGAGGTATCTTAATTGGTGTTGGTATTTTTTTCATAATATGGGCTATGGGTGTATTTTTTAATATCATTGACGTAGGAAATTTAAATAACTCCTTAATGGGTTTATTCTTATTAATTGGTGCTATAGTATCGATTATTTCAGGTATATTTCACCTGGAGAAATCGTAATATATTAAATTCATATTATAATAATGCAATTTTTAATTTGGATATTAATTAAATGAGATAAATTTGACTGAAAAAGAGCAAAAAAAAATTCTTCCAACACGGACTGTTGGATTATGGATTGGTGTTTTATATGGGATTGGTTGTGGAATTGGAGGGTCAATTTTTATTTTATTAGGCTCAGCTATACATGATGCAGGTTCAGGTGTATTAATTAGTCTAGCTCTTGGAGGAATTTTGATATTTTTTACTGCTTTAAATTATAGTGAACTATCAACTAGTTTGCCTATTTCTGGTGGTGCTTATAATTTCAGTAAAGAAGCATTAGGAGGTTTTCTTGCTTTTATAATTGGTTTTTTTTTATGGATTGCCAATATAGCATCTTTTTCATTCTCAGCTCAAGCTTTGGCAATTGTTATTCAAGATTTTTTTAATTTGCCTTTTTTCACCCCCTTTATTCTTTTAATTGCAATTATATCAATTTTGTTCATTGCAATAGGGGTATTCAGAACCCAAAAACTAGCACTAAGAACCTTAATTACTTTGACAATAATTCAATTGATAATTTTTAGTATTTTTATTGTTGCAGGGTTAATAATTGCGCCAAATATTAATTTACCAAGTTATAATCCAAGTTTTTTTTTAGATTCAGATTTAGATTTTTTTAAGATTATTTTTGTTTTTGCATCTACTTTCATTTTTTTTACAAGTATTACATCAAACTTAGCATACTTAAATGCAGATTTAAAAAATCCCTCAAGAAATATTCCTAAAGTTAATATTCTCGCAATTACGATAACATTGAGCATATATCTTTTAACCACTTTCACTGTACTGATTAATCTGGGAAATCAACAATCAGAATTAGGTGGATCCTCTATTTTATTAGCGTTAATATCGGGTGATATCATGAGTTTTCCGGGATATTTACTAATGGGTTTCGCCGCTATAATTTCGACATTTATTGTAATGAATGCAGCTTTAGGTTCTGCGATAGCAGTCTTTAGTGCCCTTGCTAGGGATCATTATGTATCGCAGAAATTTTTGAAAGTAAATAAAAAAACAAATGTACAAACTTATATTTTAATCCTAACAACTTTAATTACAATTATATTTACTATATTAGCATTAATGTTTGCTAACATAGGATTTACTGCAAACATTACTACATTTATTTATTTTATAGGATTAGCTTTTATAAACTTTGCAGCAGTTAATCTACGACGTAAGAGAAAGGAACTTGATAGACCTTTTAAAGCTCCATTTTATCCTTATTTACCAATCATCGTTATGTCTTTCTGTCTAATACTTGCTTTATTCTTGGACTTTAGTGCAATCTTCTTAGGGTTGATTATTTTAAGTATCGGAGTGACATATTATTTACTTACAATTGCTGATCGTCATTCCATCATTTTAACCTTAGCAGGATTAAAATTATTTGCTATAATTTTAGTTGGAGGCTTTATATGGGTATTAAATAATTTAACTGTTCTTAATTCACCAATACCTGGAATTTCTGCAGTTTTTTCATTTATCCTACTACGAATTTTAATTGTTATTTGTATTTTTATAATCGGCACTATTTTCTTTGATGTTATTCCATTAAAACAATTAGTATATTTTTTTATCAAAAGGATTAATAAGGATGAAGTAGCTATAGATATAGGAATTGGACGAATCATCGAACTCAAAAAAGTGAAAGCCAAATCTATTTATTATGTGAATATCATTACAGGTTTTATTCAAATTATTTCTGCAATTTTCATTTTTGCTTTGGCCTCCTTATTTGGATTTGAGGTAATTTCAATAGAAAGTATTACTTTTGGTACTACTGTCATTCCTCAAGCAACTGGAGAATATTTATTTCTAGCTTTTTTGATGTTTCTTGGTGCGATATTATTGTTTAGTGGACCCTTTAGTTTATATATTAATAAAGAAACGAAGACTTTGGGAATATAATCTGTTCCTTTTTAACTAAAAGAAAAATGATATTTCCAAAAATTAATCTCCATACTCATTCGAATTATTCTGATGGAAAACAAACAATTAAACGAATTATAGAAAAAGCCATTAAGATAGAATTAGATTATATTGCAATAACGGATCATTTTACTAACTCTTGGAAAGCCTGGGCATCAACTCTGAAGAATTCTGAAACAATTTCGACTTATCTAGAAGAAATTTCAAATTGTCAGGAATATTTATCACATCATAATAAAAAATTAACACTTCTAAAAGGTATCGAAGTAGATCTTTCTAGCTCTGAGCAATTTATAAAAAAGTATATTCAGGCAAAAAAATTTGATCTAATTTTATTTGAGTATCTCCAAAGCCCTGAGTCAATAGCTTTTATTGAAAATTTAATTTATTATTGGAAATTAACAGATTTAGATAAATTCCCAATATTGGGGTTAGCTCATTTTGACCCTTCTTATTTCATTATGGGAAACCTTGATACCTTAATATCATTTCTCAAAAAACATAATATTTATTTTGAATTTAACTCACATTATCCTTCATTTTATTCTCCTAAATATGAGCGATTTTTTGAAAAATTAAAGGAATATGAAATTCCTGTTGCAATTGGATGTGATTCTCATGACCTAAGAACTCTGGATGATATTGATGAACCTTTTGAGATGATAAAGTATTATAACCTTGAAAGAAATTTCGAAATTCTCATAAACTTATTAGACATAAAAAACAGTAAAAAAAGCTACTTTTCAAAATAAATTTATAATTATTTGTTTTTTGTCTGGAAGTGTTTAAGAACAATTTTTATTTAAGTAAATAAGGTAATATTTAAACGCTTTTTCAAATGCGATGTCAATAATAATCTCACTTTTAGCTTTGGGATCATTTAACATTCTTTTTAAAATATTTCTCCCAAAGTGAAATATCTCCTTTACGGCATTTAACCTTATCCCAATTGGCATTTCTGCTATCTTAGCTATAGTCTTATTATTCTTTAGTTGCCAATCTCTTAATGCATTCCAGACGATACCCCTAATAACAGATTCGGGAACTTTTATGATAAAACATAAAAATGTGGATATTTCTTCAATAAATTTGGATTGTTTAATTGTACAATTAATATTTTTGTAATCTTCTTCCGTATGCCTTAAGGCTTCCATATCAAAATTAATAGTATATGATAAAATATTCCTCAACCTCTGTTTTACCAATTATAATATCTAATGTTTTTTATTTAAACTTTAATTAAAGCAAAAACTTCTAAAGCGTTATATTAACTGCTCTATTTATTTAAATTTATTTTCTATCTATCAATCCTTTAAAAAAATCTTTATAAAATACCCTTTTTTTTGGGTTTCAAAAGAAAAAGATTTTAATATTTCACAGCAGAAGAAAATATTAATATGAGTGATATTAAACAAGGAAATAGACATTTTTTTAATTATTTAAAATTTATACTATATCCTCAATATTCTCATAAAGTTTTTTTAAATGAAATTGAATAAGTATTACAAAAATCTTTTTAAACTCTATATTTTTTATGTTTTTTATGGATTTTGAAGAAAAAATTAATCTAGCAGCTAAATGGATAGCTGAATCAGAACGATTAGTGGTGTTTACTGGTGCTGGAATTTCTACTGGGAGTGGATTACCTGATTATAGAGGCCCAGATGGCGTCTGGACTAGAAGGGATAAGGGTCTTCCTCCTCCAAAGAGTCTTCCTTGGGATCAGGTGAAACCTAATCCTAGTCATTATGCGATTGTGGAGTTATTGGAAATGGGAAAGCTAAATTATCTAATTTCCCAAAATGTTGATGGATTACATGCTAAATCTGGGATTCCTTTTGATATTCTAGCCGAACTTCATGGAAACATGTATTTCATGAAATGTTTAGCATGTAACAAAAAGATGTTATTCGAAGACGCTGGTTGGGATAAAAGTATATGGGGTCCTGGATATAGAACACATCCAGTTCGAGAAGGTCAACCATCATGCCCTTTCTGTAAGGGAAGAATAATTTCAAGTATTGTAAATTTCGGTGATCCATTACCATATGATGAACTTGAAGAATCTATACAACGTTCTCAAAACTCTGATGTGTTTTTTGTGATTGGATCGTCATTAGTAGTTACACCTGCAGCAAATATGCCCGGATATGCAAAAGAAAAAGGTGCTAAATTAATCCTTTTAAATAAGGGTGATACACCCTATGATGATGTGGCAGATATTAGATTCGATAGTTTAATTGAAGATATTCTCCCCCCAATAATGGAAAAGGTAAAAGAAATTGTAAAAAACACTCAATAATCTCTGTTTATAATCTTAATTTGTACTATTTATTAAAATTTTTATGCGGTTGTTAATATGAGAAGTTTTGGTAAAAATCAAGTAAAAAAAATTAGAGATTTTATTTTTAAAAATGGTAGACTCCTTGAAAGAAAATTATTTTCATATTTCTTTGAAAATGGGAAGAAAGAGGATGTTATTAAAGCATTAGTTGCATATCAAAATTCTGATGGTGGATTTGGCAATGGAATTGAACCAGATCTACTATGTCCAGATAGTACTGCAATAGGTGCTGAAACTGCTTTTTATATTTTAGATATATTAGAAATTTCAAATAGTGATATTATTACTAACAAAGCTAAATGGGTTGTTAATTCACAAAACAGTGAAGGGTATATAGATCACCCCCCAGAAAACCTTGAAGATTATCCTTATCAACCTTGGTGGAAAAATCCTGATAAAATAAGAATTTTCGCTGTTGCAGCGTTTTTAAAGAAATTTGGATTTGAAGATAAAAACTTTTTTTCTAAAGTGAGAACCTTTTTTGCAAAAACTCAAATTCCTGAGGAATTCCAAATTTATGACTATCCCTATTTTATGTATCTGAAATACCTGGGAGAAAGCAAAGAGGAGAAAAAGATGCTACAAAATATTATCAACCAATTCCCCAGTATTTGTGAAAAAAATAAAGAGCATTATCCATTATTTGGTCGACATTGGTATCATGCTCTCGATTTTGTTGATAAAAAAGTAGTCGAAAATGAAGCAAATAAATTTTTTAATGGTCTTAAAGACGATGGTGGTTTAAAAATAATCTATGAGAATCTACCGGGGTGGAGACCGATATGGACATTAGATGGATTAATATTATTGAAGAATTCAGGTATGATTGAATTCTAATTTCATTAAAATAGAACTATTTTATTTTAGCATAAATTTCTTTATTATTATTTAATTCTTTTAATATCTTTTTTGCTTCTTTATTTGAAAGCGAGAGAGAAATATCACTATTCCGACTTAAAGATCCCGTAAAAATCTGTTGATTATCAGCATAAATTTCGATATTTTGGCTAGCATATTCAGGATTAGCTCTAATAATTATTTTTTGTTTTTTTACCTCTATATCCAAATCTATTTTCCTATCTTTTTTTAATCTACTTGATGGAGACCCTCTTGTCCTCGAAGAGTATTTTGAGGTGATTGGGTTAATGACAACATCATTTCCGAAATTATAAATTTCAAATTCAAGCTGATCATTCTTAAAATCTCTTACTTCTACTACTGGTCGTGCTAAATCCTTATCTCTAAACCCGTGAGGTACTTTAACAGTCATTTTTAATATCATAACTGTTGAAATATCTCCCCCTTTAATGAAAATTATTGTATCAATAATAGATGGAAGCATTCCAAGCTCTATTCTACCAATAAATCTTTGAATCGCATCTATTGCTGAAGAAGAATGAACTACACCAACCATCCCAACTCCAGATAAGCGAAAATCGGAATAAATTTGAAAATCTTTTGTAGTTCTAACTTCATCAAAAATGGTAAAATCAGGTCTTACAAGTAAAAGTATATCTGCAGAATTCTCAAGGTTGCCTTCTAGTTTAGTATATTGAGTTATTTCCGGCTCTACTTGTAAATCTCTAACACTTTCTAACGTTTTTACTACTTTCTCTTGTTTTAAATAGTAATTTGCTAATGCTGCCGAAAAAGTTGATTTTCCTGCTCCTGGTGGACCTGATACAAGTATTCCTTCCGCTTTATGCAATCTTTTTTGTAATCTACTATCAATTGAATAATCAGATAATTGTAAATTTACAAGAGGTCGTACTGCAGTAATTTCAACATCCTTCGAGAAAGGAGGGCGGGTAATAACTATTCTAAATTCCCTCATTTGCGCCACCACAGCGCCTTCCTTTTCAATCTCAATAAATGAATGTTGATCTTCTCTAGTCACTTCAGCAATCTCCATTGCAATATCCTCTATCAACTTATTTGATATTGGCTCATCACTGATTTTTTGTAATCGCCAACTTCCGGGAGAGCCTTTTTTAGCATAAGGAGGTATATTCCGTTTGAGATGGACACTCATAGTTTCCTCATCGAAGTATTCTAATATCTTCAAAGAAATAGGTAAAAGTTCTTCCTTAGACTTTTTTTCCCAAGCAAAAAGGACTTCTAATCCCTCAAATTCTCCGACATCTCCTTGTATTCTGTCTGCTGTTATTAAAGTTGCATTATTCTCTTTTGCGTACTCTCTAATCAAAGCATCCAATTCTCCTCCTGGAGCCATTTTGATTTCTTCTCTAGAAGGGCGTTTCCCTACAATGTGTAATATAATTTCTCCCTTATCATTCAGATTTCTTAATTCTTTTAGAACTCTTAATGCAAAAAATCCAATATCTTTATGGATATTAGTTCTAAATTCAACTTCAGCAACAACTATGTTTGAAATAAAAATTTCTGGTTTTTCCCCTAATTCACCATCTTCAATTAGGGTAAGAATTTGGCCATTGAAAATTACTGATGTATCACAAACAAATTTATCTGGCATTATCTAAATCGTCATTATCTTCTTTATTTAGGATTTGGAATTTTTTTACACTATAATAAATAGGTTTTGATAACCGATCGACTGTGGCAACAATTAAATCTTTCCGAGAGCTCATAGCAACTCTAGACATCTTATCTAAATCTCTTAGTTCAATAGGATTCCCTTCATATACGGGAAATATTAGAAACTTCGCTGAATCCTTCTCAAAATCAGCTCCTCTCTTATATACTCGAAAATCGATTCCATCACCATAACCCGTACGGACAATATATCCCCTTTTTCTTAAATCGCTGTAGATTATATATTTATTCCATAATCTTTCATCAAATTGAGTAAAATAAGTTAATATCTTTTCAAAGTCATACAACGACTTATTCTTATCATTACTTTCCCATAATAATATTCTATTCCTTTCAAATAAGAGTAATACCTCAATAGGACTTAGTGTTAAAATTTCTTGCCCATTATTATCTTTTTCAATAGTTCCTATAAATGAAATGTCATGGAATTCTTCAATTCCCTTTTTATCAGTAACAATAACTTTATTTTCTTCAATTATTCCCTCTAATTGAATTTTCTCAGTTTTTTCGGGTAAATCCAAATAATACCATCCTTTTTGATTATAAAGAGATTATCCTTTATGAGAATGTATTTAGTGTAATTTATAATTTTAGTGTAATTTATAATAAATAAATAAGCTATTTGTTTTTTAATTTGCTAATTTTTATACTGGTGTTTTAAAATATCAATGATTTATGTAACTGTGAAAAAATTGCATGAAAAGCTATTATTAAAGCTAAAAGATGCAAAAAAAATTGTATTTATGGGTATTGGGGAAGAAAAATTAAATGATGATGGTTTTGGACCATATATCATTAGTGAACTGCTGAATTATTCAAATGATAAATTTCTTTTCATTAATGCTGGAATTGATCCAATGAGTAGAATTGATGAAATTATAGACTTCCAAGCATCCCATCTAATTCTTTTAGACACTTGTACTTTAAACAAACCTCCTGGCACTGTGGCTATAATTGAAAGGGAAAGTATTAAAGAATATGTTCCAATTTCAACTCATACTATACCAATTCATATAGTTGTTGATTTAGTCATAGAAAAATTACCAGAATTAATTGTTTTTATGATTGGGATCGTACCAGAAAGTCTTGAAGGTTTCTCTGAGCTAAATTTGTATAAAGAAGATGAAATTACGCTTGAGGAGCGTAATAAAAATATAGATCTTCCTTTCTTTGAATTCAACCTCTCAAATACAATTCAAAAAGCGGCAAACCGTATTATTGATATCTTAAAAGAAATTATGAAGCAAACATAAAGCCTTATTCTTTCCGTTCTGAGATTTTTGAAATATAATTGGTAATTATTTCAATAGTTTTAGAGAAGTGAACCTGCTCTTCAGATTGTAACTCACTTCTAATCCTTTCTAGGAAACCAATGACCTTATCTGCTTCTCTTAAAAACCTAATATGATAAGACCCCTTTTTATTTAACGAACCGCCCCAAGCCATTTTTATCCCAGCAGTAAATTAAATTCATTATTAATTATTCTATCAGAAAGCTTTGATTTAAAACACATAGTTTTTCCAAAAACGACAAAAATCTCACCTAATTTATAATTATATCAATAACATGCATTTAAATACTAGTTATGTGTAATTAATGCTAGAGAATAAGACATATAGAATTCTATATATTCAAGAAAAATATAAAAATAATTGGTTTCATAAGTTAGTGAAAAATGGAAGTTTAACATTAACTAAAAATTATATTTGAAAGTTATTCAACATGATTCAGGAATTAATGATAATTGATCAGGCAGGAATTGCATTGTTTTATCAAAATCTCGTAGATAATGAAATACTAGATGATGAACAAACCCTCGCAAGCTATTTTGATATTATCTGCAAGTTTACAAAACGAGAATTTAAAGAAAGCTTGAAATTCTTAACGTTAGATAGTTCAATCTTTTTCTTTTATACTCATAAATCTCAATATCATCTGGTACTTAAATGTGATAATGAGAATATAAATAGAAAACAGTTGGAAAAGTTTTCTGAAACTGTAATTGAAGACTTCTTAAAAACTTATGAAGACTTTCTAAAAGATTTTAATGGAGAAATATCACATTTCAAATCTTTTTCTAAAGAACTTATGAATATTTTAGCTTCAAAATATGAAAAATTTAAAGATTTATTAATTATAGAAAGATAATTACACGGATCTTAAAATTAGATGAACTTCTCTCTATATCTCTTTTGAATTTATTTGCCTCTTATTGAAAGGACCTTTGATAATAATGCTTAAAAATAAATTATAGAAAGAATTACTAAATTGAAAAGAAATCATAATTTAAAATTAACATATATAATTCAAAAAAGTGAAATTTAATGAGTTTAAATCGATTTGGTACTAAAGTTCAAGCAGTTTTGGATAAATATTTTCATAAGATATTTAATAATAGCCATTTCTTTTATACGATAATTTTCTTATTCTCATCCTTATTAATTAGTCTTTTAAGTCTTATCGATAACCCAATTGTTGGGAATTTAATATTGTTTTTAGCAACTGTTTTGGCTATTACGTTTATCCTATTAATGTTTGAAGGGTTAGTTCCTCAATTAAACAAATATCTTTTTGGCCCTGAAAAAAAATTTGATAAATGGAAGCTAATTTTTTTTATTGTTAACTTTTTTATTAGTTTTTTTATAATACTCCCCTACTTTTTGATGGGGACGTCTACTAATTTAACAATTCAATTTCTTGGATGGGATGTGATCCTTCCGGCTCTTTTTATAGTTATATATTTTGGGTGGAATCTTGGTCAAATTTTTTTCTTAAGAAGAGGTTTTGATGATATTTCTGATAAAGTTAATGATCGAGTAATTGAAAAGTTTGGATCTTCGAAAAAAAAAGAATCAATCAATATTATTTTTCTGTTTTTAGCCTTAATGGTACCCATTTTAATTGAGTTTGGCACTTTTTTTGGATTTTTACCAGAATATGCTCCAGGAGGAGATAGAACATTATTCATTGCATGCAGTTTAGTTATACTTTTAATCTTAATTATAACATCTTGGCGTTTAATTACATTATATCACAGAAGTAGAAAAAATAATTCTACCAATTCTTTTTCTTCTATTTTCTATCTTCTAATTTGGATTTTACTCTGGTTTAGAACATTTAGCTTCTTTAATGCATTACTGAATATTACTCAAGCTTCTACAGAAACTGATATTACTACAGGACTAATTGATATTTTACTTTTGGTTTTTACCGCAATTATGGTTCTTAGGGGTTTAGGTCAAAAGGTTTATGACTCTTTTTTGTTTAATTCTAACAATATGCCCTTCTTCCTCTTTGCTTTTACTGTTTTATACATTGAAGGACAAATCATTATGATTACAGGAGCAGGGTCTTTAACCGGAATTTACGCTAATAGAAATCAGATTAATTTAGTAAACAAC
>Ga0307380_10008844_pt1 | contig 12858 bp, 10 predicted proteins | sample UN3MG_FD_202239 | JGI IMG/M metagenome (GOLD analysis project Ga0307380, IMG submission 202239) | Soil microbial communities from Risofladan, Vaasa, Finland - UN-3 | ecosystem: Environmental > Terrestrial > Soil > Coastal area > Acid sulfate soil | place: Finland: Risofladan, Vaasa | collected... | reverse complement strand
CCTTATGTATTAATTGCTTTAATATTACTAATAGGACGTTTACAAATATTCGGAATAACTCCTATTTTGAAATCTTGGAGTATTGCATGGGAGAATATATTCGGAACAAGTATAAGTAGAGGAATAACTCCTTTATATAATCCCGGAATTTTCCCATTTATTTTTGTTGCTTTACTTATTCCAGGAATGCATGGACTTAATAAAAACCAGGTTGGGGAAGCATGGAGAGCTACTTTCAAAACTATTACACCGGCGGCAATAGCATTATTTTTCGCATTAGGGCTCACTTATATCATGATAAATTCCGGCGAAGCAACCGGTATAGACTCTATGATGCTGGTAATGGCCAAAGAAGTAGCTATATTATTTGGTTCAATATGGTATCTAACAGCTTCCTTGGTAGGAATATCAGGAGCCTTTATTGCTGGTAGTAATACGGTATCTAACATTATGTTCAGCGCTTTTCAGTATGGAACAGCAAAAGAGGCTGGTTTATCGATAATTCCCGTTTTGTCTTTGCAAGTCCTTGGTGGGGCTGCAGGAAATATGATTTGTGTTCATAATGTAGTAGCTGTCTTGAGTACAGTAGGGTTAATTGGAAAAGAAGGGCTGGTTATTAAAAATAATATATTAATTTCCATAATGTATGGCTTGCTGGGCGGGGCTGCAGCCTGGATTATTGTAACATTATTTTTGTGAATTGTAGCTAAAAGGGCTTACTTCACTATATAAATTATTTTAGTAGGGTAGTCTCATATTTACCCAAATAAAAAAGTAATTGCTGCTTTTCATTTAATTTGTTAAATAAATAAAATAGAAACCGCTGCAATGCGCATTCAAAACGAATAAATTACAATTATTAATTAGAATAAAAGTTAAGAGAAATGCTTTGCTCTATTATTAGTTTCCACTTAAATAATCATAAATAAGTAGAAAATAACGGATAATTTATAAAATATTTATATTACTATACATAAGATATATTATAGGACGTTGAAAATTTGAAAAAATATATAAAATTCTCCGAACCCTCTTTCTGTCATTGCGAGGAGCGTAGCGACGCGGCAACCCCATCATTCCCTTATGTCATTCCCGCGCAGGCGGGAATCCATCCCTCTGTTATTGCGAACTTTCGAAGAAAGTGTGGCAATCTCATTATTCCTTTATATCTTTCATCTTTATTTATCATTTTATTCTTAACTCGCATCTTACAACTAGTATTTTATATTTCCTTTTACTTTTTTATTATTTCTTCCCGTACCTATAACCCAAATCCCTTATTTCTTTATAAACTAAATACTAAATACCAACGACTAATGACTAATTTTAATAATTACACGCTATTCCTATGCAATATTCCCCTTTTTTCCGCTCAAATACTATAAAAAAACTATAATTATTATATATATTACTATATTTACTCTATAACTAGTAATTCACCCAAAACGCTGTAACCCTTATAATAAAAGGCTTTTAAGGATTATAAAAAATGCTCCAGAACTGCGTGTATAAAGAAATTTTGAGGGGTCGCTTATGATTGTACCTATTGGGGTAAAAGACTCCCCTTAAAATCAAAAATTGAAGGTTTATTTTTAAATAATTTAAAAAAATGACTCCTGCTCTTTTAAAGCAAAGATTTATATGTATTTAATTATTTTATTTGACTAATTTAATAATTTACTAAATTAAGAACTAAAAAAACTTAATTTTTTCATTCAACTTCGATTTCAGATTTAAGACTTTTATTTTTACAGAATTCTTTCTCGTAATCTTTTATTGCTTGCCGACAAATATCTCGCCATTCTGTAACATCGCTGATAACATATTTTTCCATTTCCCGATCCCAAGTAGTTCCTACCCAATATTTTATCTTATTATTGCAAACACTAAAGTCAATATACATCTTAATAAGAGAAGATAATTGTTTATCTTTAATAGTTAAATTGCCAATTCTTAAGTTAAGTAATTCTAATCCCTCTACACTTAATAAAAGCTCATAATTATTGTCAGTATCAAGATTAAAATAATAATTTTTGTATATTTCATTGTGAATAAATAACATTACTTGTTTTGTTATCACTTTATTCCGATTTTCTGTTGATACATTATTAAGACGATATGTGAAATAAGAACCAAAAAATCCACCGATAAGTGCAGCTATTATAAGAATTACCAAAGGATTTTTAATATATTTATTGAAATTATTCATTTAAAAATAAAATCTTACTCCCTTTAAAAAGTTTGTAATTTAGAAGAAATATTTTAAATTATTTGTAAATCGTTTTTGAGCAGTTTTCTCTCCCCTGCCCTTTTGGTTGATTAGGCTGGCCTAAGTGGGAAATTATGTGATTTTGGTATTTGAAACTTGAAGCTTCCTTCCTTTTTACAATTACTACAATTGTATGTAAAATAAGGAGCTGATGGATCAAGGCCACGATAAGTTAAATCTATTTCCTTTCCACAATTTGTACATCTAAAAAGGAAATAATCACCAGATTCTGCTCCTATTACATTGGAATATTCAGTAATTTCTTTGATTTTCATTAATTCCTCTTTATTAAGATTATGCCACATAATAACACACATCCTTTATTTAAGATTTAGTTTTGTTTTGATTATGACGTGATAGTACAACTGTATTTCTTTTACATAGAAAAAGATGGAATTTTTAAATTATCACTGTAGAATATGACTTCATTCCCTTTTTTAGGTTTATTTATACTATAGTTAATATCAAAGAAAATATGTCTTTTGTCGTTATATAAATCTATCATTTCTAAAGCATTATCATAAGTTAGCATCCAATTTGTTTTTAAGCTATTTTTTATATATTTTGCAAGTAGTCTATGATCCGATATTTCATAATAGTTTAGATATAAATCTTTTCCCTTTTTAAAATAGGGTGGATCTAAATATATTAAATAATTTTGATGATTTACTTTTTTTAATAGATTAGAGGCATCTTCATTGCTTACTTTAATTCTTTCTTTATAATACGAAATTTTTAATATTTTTTTCACTAAATTATTCTTATTAAATCTTGCGTTAATCTTCCATTTGCCCTCTTGTTTCTTCCCTCCAATCGGGCCAGCATTGAGCACACCAGAATGATTGCAACGATTTAAAAAAAATGTCGCAAAGCCAATATCAAGCATTTTATATTTTCTATGTCTATTCATTATGTCTCTTAATCTGTACCAATTATCAATATTTACCTCAGTATTCCATACTAAATTTACAAATTCTTTTGTGTAATTGAGAATTGAATACCAGAAACAATAAATATTGTAATCAGCATCATTAATCCAAATAGAATTTACATACTCCAACAATAATAAATTTAAAGCTGCACCTGCTCCACCCGCAAATGGTTCTACATAAGTCACATTATTTAGTTTATTAAGTTTAATTAAATCGCAAAAGTGTTTTGTCAGACAGCTTTTCCCACCGGGGTATCTCATTGGGCTTGACGTTAATTTCATGATTATTTTGGCTCCATTAATATTTCTCGAAATACACCTTCTAATTTATCCCAGATTTTTCTTACTTCTTCCTCTTCAAGACTATATTCTTCATTATGCATTATTGAGTTTAAAGCATTTAATGATACTTTGTCAGAGGATGATTTAAATTGTCGAAGTATTTTTTTTATATTATCATCTTCCAAAATAGTTTCCTCTTGTTTAGTTATACATACCATTATATCACCTAAGCTTAGATCTTCTAATTTTTTTTTCTCTATTACTCCATTTACATTAATTGATAATGTTTTTATTTTTTTCTTTTTTAAAAACATTCGTACTGTTTTTTCAAGAAAGGCTCGCAATGCTGCAGCTACAGAGTTTGGATAGGACTTAACCGGCATCTTCTTTAATTCACTATAAAAATATTTAAGATTTGTTGCACCTTCTAAAGCAAATGGGATACCTCGCGGAATTATTCCTGAGGATTGTTGAAATGTTTTCTTTACTTTTGATTTTTCAGTTTTTAAAATATTCTCTGGTATAGGAGTTCCTTTTAATAAATCTTTTTGGGTAAATCTGCCTGATGAAGTTGGCAGATAATCAATTAACTCTTCTTTATATTTCTCAAAATCTTCCTTCTTATTTAATTTACGCGTATTAATATTACCATCTAATATATCTTCGATAACTTTAGTATAAGCTTTTTTAAAATCTTCTTTTTTTGTAACTCCTCTAATATTTCCATAGGAGTCGAAATCAAACTTTAGAGAATCTTTCATAACTTGAGAATCGTAAATACGTTCGAGAACAGAAGCATTAAATCCTTGTTTATCAAGAATGCTCTCTTGGTATTTTCCATTACTATATTCTAAATTACAGGCTATTTCGTACATATTTGTTAGTTTTAAAAAAGATATAATTTCTGATTTTGTTTTATTATACTTTGAAGCTAATTCATCAAGTGATACCTCATCTAATTGTGTTTTATAAAATTCAGCTTGCATTATTCTAGACCAAGGCATAGATGTTCTATCCGTATGTTCTTTAAATATTATCGGGTTCGCCGACTCTCTAGAGGGAGCAATGATAATTTCTATGTTTAATATATAGCTTGCTTCAATTATTGAGTTAAGTTTTTTAAATCTCTTACAATATTTCCCTTCAACAATTTCTGGGGTTAATAAAGCTTTTATAGCAGCAAGCCTTCTATTTCCCTCAACTACTACATAATTATTAGCCTCAAATATACAGATTAGATTTTTATCAGGGAAAAAACCATCTTCAGCTATAGAACTAGCTAAATCATATATTTTATAATTCATGATCATTTCATTTATCAAATCATTTTGTGTAACCTCTCTTTGAATATGGGAAAATCGAGGATTTTTATTGTCTAACCTTAACTTCGTAACATTAATCCTTTTCTCTTTCCATTTAGAATAATTAATCATTAGATACCTCCCCCTTTGTATCTTTCTCTTTAATTTTTATTTCACACTTTAATATGCTTAAAAATAATCTTTTACAATAAACAAATTTCTTTGTTTTTCTCAATTCTTTTTTATAAAATATGGTAGTGTTAATTCCCCATATGAAATGGGTTCTTCGATAATAATTTCCTCCCAACATAAATCTAGTTTCTCAAGAAATAATTTTATTAAATCTAATCCTACTTCCTGAAAACAACCGCAAGCCCTTATTGTATCACCGACTAGCCTATCCATTGCTTCTTGAGGATCTGAAGAATTAATATAATTTAAAATTGACCAATTTACTATAGAATCAGCAAATGAATATAGACAATTAGCTGGGTTTTGAGCTAAGTAGATATTAAAAATTTCATCTTTAGATCTACTACTAATTTCCTTTTTAATGCTTTCATTATCATAATGAAATGAATATTTTTTTCTAATATAATTAAACATATTTTTTTGACTGAAATGCTTCTTTAAACTAGAAAGACTGTTTTTCCCAGATGGAGAGAATTTGTTTTTATATTCTTTAGATAATTTGGCCCCAAAAAAGCTGTCTCTGAAAAATTCCCATCCTTCATTTAATTTGCCTATAAGTATTTTTAAGAAAAACATTGATTGAGCTGTTTGGGCTCTCTTATGAATTTTGTCTAAATTATTTAAATTATTATTAATAATAATTAATGTTTTTTTTAAAATATTAATCTCATTTAGAAAGTTTGCTAATTGAATAAAAAATATTTGTTCATTCTTGGTGTATATTTTTAAATCAGAATTCTTGATATTAATTTTAAATAAATTCATACGTTTATCGTTCTCCTTAAAACTCCTGTATAAAAATAATATTTCTATATTACTTATACGACAAATCTTTCAAAAACCCTCTTTTTCAAAAAACTTATTTAAAACCCCCCTGCTCTTCTAATGCAAGGATTCCGAAAAGTTATTTATTATTTTATTTAATTAAAATAAGATGTTTATTTAGTCTCAAGAGTAAAGTAAATTGGAAATGGTAAACTAAAATGTACTAAGGTGAAAAAAAAATTCACCTTTCCTCTCAACCCTTTCCTTACAAAAAGTTAGAAAAATTTAAACGATTATTAAATTAGTACAGCCATGCTCTTCGTACTTAAAAAGTTCGAATCCTATCCGGCTCCCCGAGTTGGTGTCTGAAAGCGTGCTTTTATGGGATAAGATCAGAATTCATATATACAGAATAAAGCACGGGAAATTAAGAATTTCATTTTGAATTATTATTTTTGCTATTACATTTGAAATCCCTATAAATTGCAATTGGATATATACTAATATTGGGATATCGTGAATATTTAGAGAAGTCTTCAATATCTTCCATTGCTTGAAAAACCTTTCTAAACGCTGATTCAAATTTCATCTTTTTACTCAATATTTCTACGTCTTGAAATTCTTGAAGAGGATTAAATAATATTTCATTTTTAGACGGAAGAGAAGTAATCAATCCAAAAGCTGATAATTTTATATTGGGTCTAAAACCATAACTACGAAAAAAATGTTCAACTTCTTTATCCATAAAACATTCTGATTTCAAATTACATAACACTTGAAAGCTCGGGTAATTCTCAAAAGGATAAATTCGAAATATTATCCTATTTTGTAAAAATACTTCAATCCATTTCTTAATTCCATCCTTAAGCCAATTTTCTATTTCATCAACTCTCTGTATATTTGGTTCAATAGATTTATTCAATTCTTTTTTAAGGCTATTTATTTTTTGCGCTTCTCTAGATTTTTTATTTCTATCCTTGATTTTTTTTAACCCTTCCTCCATATCGTTAATTGATTTTTCCATTTGTTTATATTGTTGGGTATTTTTCAAAGTATTTTCATTGCATAAATTAATAAATTTCGTAATTTCGTTAAATTCAGATGTTATTCTTGATATTTTTCTATAATCTTCTAATACTGTCCAGCCATTCACTTGTATATATGGTATTTCTTTGATTTTTTCTCTTATTTTATCAAGATTTTCTTTATTCCTATAAAACTCTTTATTTACGTCAATAATCAAGTTATAAGTTTGAAGGTCTTTCTCTAACCTATTCAATAAATCATGATGAATGATTATTGTTTCTAGCATTGAAGCCTTTTTATCCCCTTCAATATGTTTATTTAACTTAAATATATTTGGTACACCAATTGAACCACCTGTACTGTCTTTTTCTGATTCTTCTTCACTTACCAAAAGCTCCTTAAGTAATCCTTCTTGAATTTGACTCCAAAGAGATAAAGCTTTATCAATATCAAAATAAATTAAATCACGAACATTTTTATTATTGCTCATTTTCAATAATTCTCCTCTCGGTTTATTTTGCAATAAGTTTTATAATTTTCTCTTAAAACACTCGCTTTTACTTTTTTACAAGTAGGCACATTATAATTAGAATAAATTTTATTTAATTCCCAATTATTAAAAAGCCTTGATTGTAAAATGTACTAGTAGTCTCGTGAAGATACGCAGTAGGTGTTTCTTCTAATAGAGGGGGGTTCAATCCGCTATCTTCCCAAATAGTTTTTTAAATTTTCTTCTTCATTATTATCAAGATCTGTAGCACCAGCATGTTTTAATAATGCTATACTTTGGAAATAAATTGGACATTTATACAAACTTGTATAAGGGCATCTTGGTAAGAGAAAGATTCGGGGTCAGGCTTCACAATTTCACATTTTTTTCTTCTGTTTTCGTCTTACATTTTGTGAGGTTGTGAAGCCTGACCCCACTATCCCTATTTAATTAGATCCTAATTATTTTATGCTGACATAGCAGTCCCTTTTCTTTCCGGTCTATATTTCCCAGTTTGATTTGATTTCATAATCTCATCGTCAATCTTTCCTTTTATTATTTCTCTTAAGTCCCATAATTTTACTTGGGCTTCTACAATTTCTTTATTACCACCATATTGAAATGTTTTAATCCCAGCATTTATTCTTTTAAGTTCTTCATTTAAGAAATTAAGCTCTTCATTATCCATTTAATTTCACCTCCTCTCAATTTATTTTTTAATTTTTACCACCACCTTTTCCTCAATCTCACAATTTACCATAAATACTTATGGGGTCAAGTCTTGAAATATCACTTTTCCTCTTCCACCTCAATTTTATTAATTAAAATGGGACAATGCATCCTATTTTTCTATGGTTTTGCTTCCCCTTTTACGAAGTCTTCCTTTAGGACGTCTATCTATAGTAATACCTACCGCCTCAAACATCCGGTTAAAAAACTCCTCAGGTTCTATAGGTTTTACATAAAAAGTGGCCAAATTATTGACCTGGCTCCCCTTCCCTATTTTTCTAATTCAAAAGTAAAATATTAATTATCTAAGAAAATGGGATGTGCCTCTATTTATTCAGGATTCTTTATTAGAACAAAATTAAATAAAGATGTAATGAATTTAAAAAAGCATAATCCTGAAAATTAATAATTAATATATCATTTTATTCAATTAAAAAATTGATAATAATATCTTATAGAGAAATTCTATGAGTAATTATATTTAATAATCCCCAGGACTACCAATCAATTTCTACAAATTTATTATTATCTTCCGCTATTTCTTTCCATTTTTTATTAATGTTTAGAAAATATAAATCTAGAATAGATATATCGAAATCATGTCTGCTAAGGGCTACTTTAAAATTTTTTTCAATTAAATCTAACCTATAAATTGCTTGAACTATACTACGTGCTTCATATCTAGGTTCATAACTAGACAATAATCTAAGTAACGATACACTAATTTTTTTCGCATTAGGAAAACGACTTTTAATATGATTTGCAGCAATATAAATTGCATCTGTCCTTATCGATACAAAATGATTACGACTTTTTGCCTTTCCATTAATCAAAGAAGGTATTTTAAAGGGGTTAAGTCTAAATCTTGAAACTAAGTCACGTAGTTTTGGCTTATCATAATCTTTATTAGTATTATTTTTTGATTCATTTTTAATTTTAATTAATCTATTTTCATTTTTCCAATAATAATTGCTTCCCGTAAGAACATAAATTGCTGGACCTAGTTCTCTCTGAAATCCTTTATAAGTGTAACAACTATCCCAAATAGGGGCTATCAACTTTCCGTATATTGGTTGACCATTTATACATGAGTCCACTTCATCGATAAAAACAAATGGAATTTTTTTTCCACAAATCTGTATGCTTCGAATTTGTTCACATATGAGAAATAAATCTTCAAAGCTAGTCCATTGACCTGCATTACTTTCAATAAACTCACATCCAGTTATAGTTGCAAAATTCTTGGCTAATAAAGATTTTCCAGAACCAATTTCTCCACATAATGCTACAACAAATGGTTTTCTTTCTTTATCATCTTGAGCAATATAATTTTCAAATTCACGTCGATATAACTCAATATTTGATCCCAATCCCTTGTCTACTGTTAAAAATTCACCAAGATACCATTGTGCACGGTGGAATCTAAGAGGACCGTATAATTTGTTTTTTTTATTTTTATTATTCGCAAGAATATTTAAAAACTCAGCTGCTGTTTCAGGATGGTCGTTATCTAAAATCATCTCTTTAATATTTTTTTTTGTATATATAGGTTCTTTATCGAAACAAATCTCTTCGTTACTATCTTTAGCTTCTTTAAAATCCATTATTCTCCCATACCATTTAATTTCATTTTGTATGATATTTTTTGCTTTAAAGCAATAAATGGTGGCAAATTTAACTGCTTCTTTAATAGAATCAACTAAATTATTTGGTTCTAGTTTAGATTTATTTTCCTTAGTAAGATTTACTGCAAGTTCTGCCATTAATACATCTCCAGCACCTATACCTAGAAGACGTGGATCTTGGCTGTTTTCTGTTAGTGAAAATACCGTTATTTTATCGTTTTCACGATCGAATAATAAAGCTCCTTCTTTATCAAGCTTGACTAAAATATAAGGATGATTTCCTTCAATTTGTTCTAAATAAGAATTGAGGTAATCTAATAACTTTGGGTGGATATATATATTTGTACTGTTTTTAATCTTCTTTAATAAATCATAATTCAAAGGATCAACATCTACAAGATAAGCAAAATCGTTACGATTCGGCATTAGAATAGTCCAAGGTAAATTTTTAATAATGTTATCTATTCTTCTCTTAGGTCGCAGTAAGAATGGGATACCCTTGTATTTTTTCAAAAAAGTAATTATTTTCGGGTGGTCTAGCAGCCCTTTGTTAAAGTCGTCAACTATAATTGATGAAAACTTTTTCTTCAATAGATTTTCTATATTTTTTTGAATTATTTTAGAATCTTTTTTTAATAAAAAATCACGATCAAATCTTTGTTCCAACTTTATTTCTTCAAAAGCAGATGAAAATATTCTCCATTTTAAAGTATCATGATCAATATTAAATAATTGTACAAATTCTATTTCCTTTTTATTCTTATTTTTTTTCATCGCATACTCGGGAATTAATTCTTTTATGCGTGCATTGGTAGCATTACTCCAGGCACCCGCCAAGGTAACTTTACCTTCGAATTTATCATTGGTAAAAATCCGTCTAGCAACCGTAGCAGTGCCACCAAGCATTTCAGTTTTCCATCCAGATTCTAATATTTTTTGTGGTATACAACCTCCATGAAACTGGCTGGTTTCTCTCTTGTCGGTTGCCCTGATAACCCAAGCGATATCTATCATTACATCCCCTAATACTAGAATATTTTTATTACATGTTTCCCCCATGGTTATCCTACCTCCTATAAAATAGGAAATACTTTTTTAACTTAACATTCATTTTTAAAAGTTTTTATTAAAAGTGCGGCTTCAAATAGATTATTTTTATAAAAATCCGGCTGGATAGTAAAAATATTTTTATTCCTTTCGTATTTTTCATTGTTAATTAATATCGTTTTACATCCTGCTTTTTTTCCTGCTTCAATATCCCTGGGTTTGTCTCCGATCATAAAACTATTTAATAAATCAATTTTAAAATCTTTTGCAGCTTCAAAAAGCATTCCAGGATTAGGTTTATAAAAATTACAGTAAATTTCAGCCGAACTTGGATCCTTTTTTCTATGATGAGGGCAATAATAAAATGCGTCAATACGCCCACTAATTTTGTTTATTCTTAATCTTATTTCTCTGTTAAATCTTGACATTTCTTTTCTTGTAAAAATACCTAATCCTATACCCCCTTGATTTGATACAACAATTATATGAAAAGCTAACAAAGATAATATTTTAAAACCTCTAACTACGCCTGGTAAAAATTCAAGTTCTTCAATTTTATTTGGATAATGAGTATCAATGTTGATAGTTCCATCTCTATCCAAAAATATTGCTCTTGTATAGTTGAGTTTTGGCTGTATAGACCAATCTTTCATGAAATTATCACTACCCTGTATTTTTTGTAAATCATATTATTCGCAAAATTAATAATCTTAAAGAAAAACATAATACTTTTTATATCTCTATACGACAAAATTCTTAAAAATCCTTTTTTAAATAAAAAACCTTTCATCACAAAGGTCTTATAATGGGGTCAGATCTCGCAATATCACTTTTCCTCTTTCCCCTCATTTTTTTAATTAAAATGGAAACACATCCTATTTTTTCTATGGCTTAGCTTTCCGTTTTACGAGGTCTTCCTCTAGGACGTATATATATAATAATACCTAAAGCTTCAACCATCCGGTTAAGAAAATCCTCAGACCCCATAGGTCTTCCGCTAAAAGTTACCGAATTATTAACCTAGTATACCTTCCCTATTTATTTAATTTAAAACTAAAATATTAATTGTCTAAGAAAATGGGATGTGTTTATTTATTTAGATATGACAAACAAAACATTCCTTTGTCTTTAATAAACTTCCATAATCGTTTTCATCATGAAGTCATTCTTTTTTTTATTTTGTGAACTTGTGAAGCTTAAACACCTTTTCCTTCTTTCCTGCTTCCTTCTATCCAGGAAGTTTTTATGTAAACTTCTACACCTGTACCTATAACAACTTCACCTAAAAGATTTGGATCATAAGTGATAACTACATCTCCATTTATCCTAATATTATTTGCAAACAATGCACCACCTGCAATATCAACTGTGCCGCCCAAGACAATATCTTGATCACTTTGTATTATACCTTCTACTAATACTGTTCCCCGAAGGACGATATCTCCCTTAGCTATCAGTGCCAGTGGATTTGTATAATTTTCACTCCTCGTATGAGTAATTTCTGCATTACCAAAAGATCTAATATTACCAGTAGCCAAGATAGCACCGTCAGAAATAATCAATTTTACGTTAGCCGGGATTTCTACATCTCCGTCTATAAAATGTATTCCGGATATCGTCTCATCAACATTAAATATTTTTGTAGTATCATCTCCATAATAAATTCCATCTAGCTCGCCTTTTGAAATCATTTCTTCGTACCATTCAAAATCTACTTTTGGACAATCTTCATTTCCACCTATAGTTTGTTCTCCATTAACTGTAGGCAATTTAGCACTACCATCTATATCTCCATTAGCATGTATATTACCATTAACAGTAAGATTTTTAATTAGTGTGATAATAGAATCAGTAAAAATTGCATAGTTGTAAGATAAACTAGACAATGGAGATATTCCAATCTTTGCAGTTACAACTACTGTACGTTTTCCCGAGGAGTATTTACCTTTTTTTACAGTTCCCACAGAAATTATTTTAATCTTATCAGTTTCATGAGTTGGGGGAGTAGCGGTAGGATTATAAACACCAATATCTTTAATGGTAAATTGGTAATATTCTGTATTTGAAGCCGGATTAAGAGGATAATCAACGGGACGCCAAGTAAATTTACTCTCCCCTCCGTACTCTACTGCTGTATTCAAATACCATAAAGCCATATCGATACCTGTTTCAGCTAAATAAAAAGCTCTAGTCGATTCTTT
>Ga0307380_10008840_pt1 | contig 12860 bp, 10 predicted proteins | sample UN3MG_FD_202239 | JGI IMG/M metagenome (GOLD analysis project Ga0307380, IMG submission 202239) | Soil microbial communities from Risofladan, Vaasa, Finland - UN-3 | ecosystem: Environmental > Terrestrial > Soil > Coastal area > Acid sulfate soil | place: Finland: Risofladan, Vaasa | collected... | reverse complement strand
AACTTTTGTCCAGCACCAGGGCCGCTATCTTTTCTCAGCTCTAATTCCTATCAGCATTGCTATAGCCCTGGTCTGGGGTATCGTTTTTTGGCCGGTCAGCCGGCGCTGGCCTATGGCTGCTTACCTGGTTCCATTCGGGCTAGTGATTGGCCTGGTGGGGCTTGATTTGCTGGCACTATACCGCTTTATTATCCCGGCCCTAAGCTAACACGCTGCTTGGGAAAGGAAATGTGCATGATTGGGGTCGAATGCTGCTTTTCAAGCGCAGGGCGCGTTGAGGTGCAACGTATCCAGATCGACGGTCGCTGGCTGGCTCTCGAACAGGGACGGCAGTGGGTCGATCGAGAAGGGCTGCATGTACTTGTTATGGCCCAGGGTATGGCGGCACAGGAACTAATCTTGCGATCCGATACAATGACCTGGCAGATGCGGCCGGTCGGTCCGCCAGCACAGCAACTAGTTTAGACCCGTTATCAAAGTCTGGCCTGCCTTTGTAATCGGGCCAGGTTGCGGTACTTCAGCCATTCGTAATAGGCCATGTATAGGCTGAGTCGTAGCCCATGAAAACCGTCCCCGTACCCCTTTAGCTGCCAGAAGCGCCACCAAAATTGTCGTATCGGCTGGGTAAAAGGTGTGTAAAATTTTGGCCGGATACCTTGCTCCAATAGAACAGTGGCATCATATTGGGTGTAAGATCGCTGTTTGGCGTGGAAGTGGGCTGGATCGCGATAGTTGAGATGCACCAGCGGATTCTGAAGATACCCAATCCCACCGTCAACGACAGCAACTTCATGGACCGGCCGTTCATAAAGGACGCGTCCATGACGAAAGAGACGCAGCTGGTAATCTGGGTACCAGCCGGCGCCCAGGGTTAATTTATCGAAAATGTAGTTGTGGCGGGGTACGTACCAGCCCGCTTCAGGACAATCGGCTATTAGACCTCTAATTTCACTAGCTAGCGTTGGGGATCCGCGTTCATCGGCGTCAACAAAAAAGACCCATTCGGTTTCTAAATAGTCCAGCGCTGCATTTCGTTGTTGGGCGAAGTCCTGAAAAAGTTCCTGGGCTACCTCGACCCCTGTGGCAGTGGCCAGGGCAACTGTATCGTCGTCGCTATAGCGGTCAAAGACCAGGATGCGGTCCGCCCAGCCCAGACTTTCGATGCAAGCTGCGATATGAGCTGCCTCATTATAGGTCAAAATGACGGCCGTCAGCTCAGGATCCGGAGTTGCCATCGTGGGTCCAGGTGGGGTGGGTTCTGGCGGGTCGGTCACGCGGGCACTGTCTAAATTACTTCTGTCGCCAGATCGCGGCGGCCTCGTGGTAGGCCTGCTTGAGTTCGGGGTTATCCGCACGTCGGGCTTTGCGCCCCAGGCCTTTTTTGACGATGCGACGGGCCAGGGCATTCTTAACCCGGCCGTGGTGGCGCGAGTAAAGCTGGGCCCGACTACCCCATAAGTTGACAATCGACTTGGCCGGCACCTGCCGGGTGCTTACACCACTGTAATGAACCACCTCGGCTTGGGGGACGGCGTAAATATCCCAGCCGGCCCGGCGAATGCGCCAGCACCAATCGATCTCCTCGCAATACATATGGTAAGATTCGTCAAAACCGCCGGTGGCCTCGGCCACATCCCTGCGGACCATCATGGCCGCGCCGAGGGTATGATCGACCTCGAAAGGGTCCTTATTGGCTTTGTAACAGCGCCGGGGATACCGGCCGTTTAGTCGACCTTCGTATAGTCTCGCTGGTAAGGGGTATAAGTCAAAGGTCAACTGCGCCAGACCGGGAAAGCGGAACGCGCTTTGTTGGAAACGGCCGTCACTGTATACCAGGCGAGGGCCAACCATACCGGTTTCCGGCATCTCTTCCAGGCAGTCGATTAAATATTTGATTGCCCCCGGCCGGATCAGGGTATCAGGATTAAGCAGCAAAAAGTAGCGCGGCGCATCGGAATTGGCCGAAGCAGCCGCGCCCATGCCCTGGTTATTGGCTGCACCGAATCCAGGATTGTGGCCATTGGTGATAAGCTGGGTCAAGGGGAATAGATCACGCAGCAATTCCTGCGTGCCGTCGGTTGAATTATTGTCTACTACCCAGACCTGGCCATTGAGCTGCGACCGGTCCAGATCAGCGTAGACAGAGCGCAAGCAATTGGCTAGATAATCGCGTGCGTTCCAGCTAACTATAATGACAGCTAAGTCGACCATATTCCAGGAAAATTATCCAAATGACAAATAGTTAAAAAAACTCACCCCAATAAGAAGGCGGTGATGTGTCCCAGGAGGACCCGAGGAGAAATCAATTCCGGTACATGATATATCCTACCTCGAATGATATTATCAGCGGAGGTTGACCCCAAGCAAATAGGGTTAACTCTTAGTTAAGACTAATGGTTATTGGAATAAATCGGAAAAATAAATCAGCTGACAGAACGACCAGGCAAGGGCAGTTTATTGATGAGGGGCTGGATTTATACAAAGAACCTATATGATCCGGCTGCGGATCTTGGCGCTGGCATAATCGAGGGTGGCTACGACGATGGCAATGGACAACATCATCACGCTGGCCTGGCGATAGCGTAATTGGGCTATGTTTTGGCTGAGGACGAAGCCGATGCCACCGCCGCCTACAAAGCCGATGATAGTAGACATTCTAACATTGATATCCCAGCGGTAGAGAGCGAAAGCTGTAAATGGCGGTATTATTTGGGGGACAACAGCAAAAATTACCATTTGTAATCGGCTGGCGCCGGTGGCGGTGATTGCTTCAACCGGTCCTTCGTCAATCCCTTCTACCTGTTCCGAAAACAGCTTGCCTAGCGCAGCGATGGAATGCAAAGTAAGGGCCATAATGCCGGCAAAGGGTCCAAGGCTCACCCAAACGACAAAGACAATCCCCATAATCAACGGCTCGATGGATCGCAGGAAATTAAGGATAGCCCGGGTAACGGTGTAAATACCAAAGCCCACGCCATAAGGATGATCAGGTTTTCCAACTCCGCCGATAATGCCGGCAATCACACCGGTTATCAACGCTGGTGTGGCCATGTAACTTTGGACGGTGTCGACGTTTAACGCCTGATTGAGCGCTTCGCTTACCTGCAGAATCAGAAACGCTGATCCGGCTGCCATCCCAAGGCCAATAAGTAGACGTGCTGGTCCTGCGCCCCTCTTTACCAGGGTTAATCCTAAAACGCCAATGATTAATCCCCCGACGATGGCCGGAACCAGGATCGTATTCTGAGCACTGTCAAATTCATATAGCCAGTTCCAAAATGCGCCTATCCCATAGCTGATAACAAAGGCGCCCAGTAGGGCCAAAACAGCCGTCAACAGGCCGGAGGGAGTAGCCGGCCAGCCTAATACGGCCTCCTGGCTGTAACGTCCAGCGTAGGAGGCTAAGATTACGCCAGCAAATAAGGCAACAGCGGCGGGTAAGAGCAAGCGCAAAAAATCCGAAAGGACGTAAACCATGTCACCTATGAAGCCGAAAAAGTTGATACCCAGGAAGGTGAAGAATTGCAGGGAGTCTCGCAGCCAATCCCCAACTTCAAGCCCGAGGTAGGCCACGAGGCCAAGGCCGACGAGGGAAATCATGATCGACAAGGCAAGCAGAACTACCCCGGCAAACCGCTGGAACGGTGATAAATGCTCGTCTCGCGGTATCTGTATTCTCAATCGTTGAATGATCCATAGTATTGCCAGAGAAACCAATAATGCCAGTATCAAACCAAGTACGACTGGTAATCCCGCTATTGATTTCAGGGACACCTGCTCTGGGATTCGCAGGAGTTGGTTCGTTATGTAAATCCCAATGAATGCACCAATCGGCAAGGCTACGATGGCTGCCATGACAGAGGCCAGGGGTGCGACGATATCCTCCATCAGGTTCCTGGCGCCCAAGAAAGAGATTGGAACGGCCAGAGCAGTGCCTATTGTCGAGGCCACCAGGGCCATGAAAATTGTCTCGATAATTCGCTCAATTGTAATTTTTGTGGTTTCGCTGAGTATATAACTGCCCGTATCCTTATCGACACCAACAATATCAGGATCGGCTAGCTGCCTAAGAATTCGGACCAGCCCTTCCTGCCGTTCAGGGTCAAGTGCCTTGTCAAGATTTATTTGGGTGACTTGAACCGTGATAGCATAAACAAGCAGGATGACCAAAATGATCAGAATTGTTTTGATCAAATTCCTTCCCGCTTTTTTTGTCGTCACTTCGCTCATCGGTGTCCTCTGGTAGAGCAAGGCATGGTTCTGTCCAGCATGTTTAGTCGATTCTCGTCCGGATTTTTGAACTCGTATAATCTAAGATAGTTACCACTATGGCGATGGCAATGACCATGACGGCCGCTTTTTGATATTGGGTCAGGTTGGCGCTGCGGAAAAGGATCAAGCCGATGCCACCGCCGCCGACAAAGCCGATTATGGTAGATAGGCGAACATTGATATCCCAGCGATAAAAGATAAATGCCGTGTAATGGGGGACGACTTGAGGAATAACGGCATAGATGATGGTCTGAAGTTTACTGGCCCCAGTAGCGGTCACAGCTTCAACAGGACCATCGTCAATGTTTTCTACTTGTTCGGAGAATAGCTTGCCCAGGTCGGCAATGGAATGAAGCATAAGGGCCAGAACACCGGCAAATGGGCCGATACCTACCCAGGCCACCAGGACGAAACCCATAATGACCGGTTCAATTGCTCGTAAGACATTCAGAATGGTTCGCGTAATTGAATAGGTTACCATGCCAATGGGGAACAAACGTTTAGGCTTGGACAAAAGGGAGTACCCACCAGCTATCACTCCGGCAACGGCCGAAACGAGCAGTAATGTTAGCATGGGGTCTTCGGGGAAGCGGCCGCATAATCCCAAAAGGCAAATCCAATCGACAAATGACAGAAAGGCGTAACCTATTATGGTAACGCCAGCGAATGTTAGCAGCGCGGTTAAACCACGAGCCGGTGCATCTTGAAGGTGTAGAACAGCTTCTTGACCGTACCGGCCGGCAAAGGAAGCCAATATTGTCGCCCCTAAAAATGCGACCAGAATGGCCAGAAGAACAACGGTTAATTGCGAAATAACCTTGATAAACTCACCGATAAACGAGAATAGATCGATGCCTAAAACGACCCGCCAATGGAGGTGGATCCTCAACCACTCACCGGCCGAGATTCCCAATTGGGCCAAAACGGCGATACCGAGGATGGCGAGAATGACTGCCAGCAATAAACGAAATCCGGCAACGAATCGCTGTCCCATGGAACGATCTTCATCAACGATCGTCGAGCGTCCGGTAAAAAGAAGAACCCAAGCAAGAGCAGTAATAACGACCAAGCTGCCCAGCCCTAATAGTAAGGATTCTGTCAGCAGGTCAGAAAACTCGACCAGGGCTCGGGTAATGTACCAGGCGATACCGCCCCCGACGGGCAGCGCGACAATGGCGCCCATTATCGCCGCTAGCGGGGCTCCAACATTGTTCATTATGTTCCGAGCTCCAAGAAAAGAAATCGGCACAGCCAAAATCGTACCCAGTGTCGAGGCCATCAAGGCCATTAAAATTGTCTCGATTATCTTGGTGATCGTCTCGTTGGTTGTCTCACTCAATCCTGTAATGGATCGATCGAGTCTTTCTACTATCTCCAGACGTTGTGTTTCTTCTGACTCCCGAATATCGGGCATGGTAAATGTCTGGTTGAAAGAACCTTTGCTATCGGTCCGGAAGTCGGTAAGAACCCGGGTTGTTGGCGAATCGAGAGGATACCAACGGACAATCCCCTGGATATTTTCACCAAAACCTTCTCCTTGTAGGCTCAAGACGTCTTGCGTCGTAGAGGCACAGTTGGGGGCCAGAACAACGACTCGTCCTTCAATGCTTACCTGAGAGCCTTGAATTTTCTCCGGACAAGGCATAATCAGAGAGACATTGATACTTCGGGTGACGTTCTCATAATTGAAAAAATCCGGTCGGGCCAGATCCCGGATTAAGCCTACCAGGTTCTCCTGACGTTTCGGCTCGAGGGGCTCCTTGAGATCAATCTGGGTGACCTGGATGGCGATGCCATAGACTACAAATAGAATGATCCCAACTATTATTATTCGGAAAAGCTTTCTTTTTGGTTTGGGTTTGTCGTTCCCGGTCATAGAATTGGCACTATGGCGCTTTGTCTCAATGCGTTGGTCAAGCTTCTGAAGTTAGCCGATCCGTTCTGCTTCTTGTCCGTAAATCTCGATAAATTTCGCATCGTCAATTTCTTCAGGACGACCATCGAAGACTAATTCCCCGTTATTGAGTGCAATCGCGCGCGTGCTGTATTGCTGCACTAAATCGAGAAAATGAAGACTACATAGAACTGTAATGTTGTCTTCGCGATTGATTTGCAGTAAATGGCGCATAATGCTATGAGCAAGAGCAGGGTCAAGGCTGGCTACAGGTTCATCGGCGAGGATGAGTCCGGGTTCCTGCATCAGGGCCCTGGCTATGCCGACGCGCTGCCTTTGTCCGCCGCTCAACTCGTCTGCCCGGTTCTCGGCTTTTTCGGGGATCCCTACCCGTTTCAAACTGGCGTGCGCGCGATCGATATCCGCTTGAGGAAAACGATTTAGCACACTGGCTATGGCATTTACATAGCCAAGCCGGCCGCTTAAAACATTGGTCAAGACTGATGACCTCTCCACCAGGTTAAAGTGCTGGAAGATCATGCCAATTCTCCGGCGAGCGCGGCGTAATTCTTCTCCTGTCACATGGGACAACTGGGTATCATCCCACCATATCTCGCCATCTGTCGGATCAATCAAGCGATTGATGCAACGCAAAAGCGTACTCTTACCAGAACCGCTCAGACCAATAACGGCTACGAATTCACCTTCGGGAACCTCGAAGGAGACCTTCTTTAAAGCAACGGTACCATCATCATAAACCTTGGTTAGATTAGCTATTCGTAGCAAGGTAATGCCCTCTGGGGATTAGGTAGTGAACTCCGGCTTCGCGACAGGCCAGAGCAACTGGCAACTTATGTCAGAAAAAAAGCCGGGTTAGCTTTTTTCTAACCCGGCTTCTTGCTTATGAGATCTTAGCCGCCTAAAACTTCCTCTTCAGTAATGCCCATCTGTTCCATCAGGAACCGGACGGCATCATAGAAGCCATCAGTGGTCGGATCGACACCGGTCCAGTTGTAGAATTCCTCACTGCAGAGAGAAGCTACACAGTCTGGGTTATCGAGGGTTACCCATTCCTCCAAAGCATTGACGATGAGGAGAGCCGTGTTAAGTGGAAATTCCGGACCAAAAGAAAGACTATCATTGGGGATCTGATCGGTTAGCGCCAGGATCTTGGTGACATCAAAGATATCAGGCGCCGTGTCAGTAACCGATGAACGGGCATCAAGAATTCGGTAGCCACCTTCACTGGGACCGCCAGCGACGAATGTCCGCCCTTCTTCGTTGCGAATGGGTGATACACCGGCTTCGCGCCAAATTTCTGGATCGTCGACGCCGTATGTCCACTGTCGAGCGTTATTAGGCAAGAGGGGTGGGCTAAAGAAGGCGGTGGCGAAATCAACGTCACCATTGTAGAGGGCTAACATGGCGTTGGTATGGCCACCAGTTTCAATAACTTCGCCTGGTTCAATACCGGCCGCCTGGAACATGGCCAGGGGGAACAGATAGCCTGAAGTTGATCCGAAGTCAGGGATGCCCCATGTCTTGCCGTTCAAATCTTCGAGGGTCTCAATCCCGCTATCGGAGCGGACTACAATCTGGGCCGCATACCAGGCCAAACCAAAACGTACGGCCGCTCCACCGACAGTCACGCCGCAACGGTCATTTGCTAACACATAACCTTGTGCGGGAATGAAGCCGATGGTGTCATCAGGGGAGGCACACATCTCTTCAATGGTTGCTGCATAGCTGGTAGGCACGCTTACTTCGTACTCCAACCCGGTAGCGGCCTTAAGACCATCAGCTACCATCTGACCACCCGCTACGATGGTATCTACGTCCACCGAGGGCACAAATAGGACCTTAATGGGCTTATCGGCTGAACCCAAAGCCATCACCTCTGCGGGTACTTCAACTTCCTCGACCACCATTCGGGTCTGGATCATCTCAACCACGCGAGTAACTTCAACAGGGACTTCAATCTCTTGCTGCTGGATTTCAGTGACGATCTTGGTCACGATGACCTCCACCTGTTCCGGATCCGCCCCACAGGCGGAAAGGACCATGGTAAAAGCCAACATGGCTAACAAAACTAAACCTAAGCGTCTGGGATTCATCGTTCGTTACTCCTCCGTAACTATATGACTTTATAAATGTCCACAAAGATCTGGCGAGGGTGCCAGGTGAGACAAAGTACCTTGTGGTTCGACAAGGTCATATTACTTCAATTACGCTGGGTTAACAAGGGCAAAAAGATATTTCCCTGTTGCCACTCTAGCGACCTAAAGAATTTTTAAGATTAGGTGTTAATCACCAGTCGGCGGGGGAGGAATTGGCCGCACTTTGCATTCTGACAAATTGTCCAGATCGGGTAGATCAACCAAAAACTGCCGGGGATCGACCCGATTATTGAATTGGGAAATTTCAACATCCTCATGGATAAGACCGGCCCAGATGGGTTGGGGATTACGCTCGCCGAAGGGACCGACCAGGCGGATAGATCCGCTAACCACCGCGCGTTCGCCGGGCATGAGGTAATAATGATCGCCAATCTTCTCCAGATCTTCCGGGTTGCCAACTGCCCAACGATAAGGATAGTTGGACAATTCGTTTTCATAGCCGATGGCGACTCGCCAGGCACCAGATTCCGTATGCCAGCCCAGGGTATTGTAGTTCCAATCCGAATCGTAGGTCATACCCGGTTCAGGGCCAGAGGTACGAATGGGGGTGCTGCCATAATTCTGTACGGTGAGGGTGAAGGTGACGGTATCGCATAGGGGGGCTGTCGTGGCGCTCCATTCAACCGTATCCCCGGCCGCCGGGGATATTATTTCTGCCCGGGGCACACCGCCATAGAGCAGGGTCAGATTATCTTCGACGCGGATCTTTTGACCTTCCGCATCTTCAGCGATGGCTATGATTGGATACAGGCCGTCGGCGGGGGGGGTGGCATTGTTATCTACCCCGGCTTCGTAGTCGAAATAATGCCGGCCGGGCGATCCAACCTCAACGCCCCTTTCCACTTCCGCTACGGGCAGTTCAGCCCCATCCAGGTCAACAATATAGACCCGGGTGCTCACAACCTCTTTAGGCAGGAAAAACTGGATTTGCACGCGATCGTCAATGCCGTCCTGATTAGGCGTGAATTCGTGCTTGTCCAGCGTAAAGTTACGCATCTCAGGCAGCTCAGTATCGGCTTCCTCAATAGCTAGTAGCCCGCTGATTTCTTCTTGCCGGCCAGACTCGGTTACCGCGGCGATAGTCCAGGCATAATCACCATTTTGTAACAAGCGGGCCAGGATCTCACCTTCTACTTCCTCCCCGGGTAGATTATAACCGTTGACGATGCCGCTGAAGGTTACCTGGTATTGGCCAACGCCCCGGGATTCTTCCTGGCGAAAGTAGAACCGCTCGCCGGCTTTATTCTCAAAATAGATGGAAACGGCGGCATTGTCGCGCAACTCGTACTGAATGGTGGTAGCATCCTGAACACCATCGGCATTGGGGCTTATTTGCTGGTGATCAATGGTTACATCACGTAGCAGAGCAGGATTGCCCTTGATGATAAACCAACCAATGACCACGGCGCCAACGACTAGTAAGGTTGCGATAACCACAACCACCAACTTTGAGGATCCGGTTCGTATCATGAGCGATAGTGTACCAGAGGGGTATGACTGGGCAAGCTGCTCTAATCTGGCGGCTAGACAATGAACTGCTGGCAAGAGAGTGGATAAGAATGCCTGTTAGTCTCAGCTTAGCCGCCAAAAGCCCAGACCAAGACTTGGGGCGTGATATAAGCCTCCACGAAAGCGGCGGCAAATAGCAAGGGCAGCCCCAGGCCAATCGTCAGCCGGCAATAATCGGCGGCCTTGATAATCCAATTTTCGCCAATCGTCCCCTTTTCCGGCCTGGCCATGATGGTGGCATGCCAGCGTAAGGCCAGGGCGGTAATTAAGAGTAACGCCGGTAATTCAAGGATAGCATGGGGAACGACTCCGGCTAGGATGAATATGATCGGATTTTCACCGGCATTGGCCATCTGGCCGGCAAGATAGCCAATAATGGTCCAGGGTAGGGCAAAGATGACGATATCCGTTACCCCAAAGGTAAAGATGCCGATAATAGCCGCCACGACAACAACTCGTAGATTTTGCAGGAAAATGACCAAGGGCAATTGGGCGAATAACAACTGCATACTCGCCGTATTGGCCGCGATTTCGCTGCTGGAGAAACGTGACTGGAGAGAGCCAGATATCGGGTACTGCCCTGACAGATAGATACCGAGGATTATGGCCCCAATCAGGCCCAGTAAGGTGGTAGCTCCAGGCAGTTTTAAGACCGGCAGCACAGTGAACAACTGTTTGTACCAGCCTAATGGTCCAGGCACTTTACCATACACGTCTCGGCCGGTGTAACGGTCCCAGAACCGGCTGCCAATCAAGCCTAATCGAAGCTGGTCAATGTCCTGGCCTAACAACTCTTCCCTATTAAATACCTTGATGCCCATCCGGAAGAATATCAGGGCGACGACCATAAGAGCCAGGATGAGCCACCACAAACCACGGGTATTGCCCCAAAAGAGGACGAGGGCTTCGAACTGGAGTAAGAAGGCCACCGGTATGATAATGAAACTGGCCAGCAGGTTCGCGGCCCGCACACTGGTGGTTTGGCTGGAGATAATGACCGCAGCCGCCACCATAATGATCCCTTGTATGGTCGTAAGCAAAATAATCTGGATGAACAATTCCGTCGAAAAGATCCAACCAGTTACCAGGAGCAAACCGACCATATAGACGATAATTCCTAAATAGCTGGTGGCCATGGGTGGGATGAGGGCGGCAAGGACCTTACCGATGTATAGCTGGGTATTGGTCAGAGGCGTCGATAACAAGGGTTCCAGGCTTTTCCGTTCTTTTTCACCGACAAAAGTCTCCAGGGCAATAACCAGGGAGAAAGACATGGGGAAGAAGCCGACCACCAGCAACATGAAAGGCACAACGCGATTACCGATCACCGTAGCGCCGTATTGTTCGACAAACCGGAACATGACGCGGGCGGTCAGAGTGGCCAGAAATGGGAATACCAGGGTTAGCAGAATGATGGGAATAATAATCCGCCAGTCACGGAATGAATCGCGTACTTCGCGCCGGGTGACAAGTAAGGCCATGTGCATATCAGAACGACCAAAAAAGCGCCTGCGGCCGGGAGCGATCATTCCTTTTGGTCCTTTACAATGGAGAGATAGACATCTTCGAGGCTTGCCGATTCCTCTTCCAGGGCGACCGTACCAAAGCCGAGCCCATCAAGGTAACGAATGAGCTGTGGGTTGATGTTTATGGGATCATTGGTTGTGTAGCGGATCAGGTTTTCATTGATTGCTTCGACACGAACCATTGACTCCAGATCAAGCACTGCGCCGTCGAGCGGGTTATCCAGTTGGATCTCAAAACGGCGAACGGCCAACAGCTCCCGTTTTAAGGTCTCCGGATCATCTTCGGTCACGATCCGGCCGTCATAGATGATAGCGATCCGATCGGCTAATAGTTCTGCTTCGGCCAGGTTATGGGTGCAGACAATTATCGCCCGCCTGTCATCGCGAAGCTCCAAAATAGTATCCCGAACCAGTTTTGCGCTATGGGGGTCCATGGCCGAAGTAGGCTCGTCTAGTAGGAGCACACTCGGGTTATGAAGCATGGCCCGAATAATACCGACCTTTTGACGCATGCCCTTGGAGTACTCCCCCAGGCGGCGTTTGGCAGAACCTTGTGGCATGCCAAAGCGCTCGAACAATTCCAGGCCACGTTTCTTGATCTGTTCGTCGTTCATGCCATAAACGCGCCCAAAAAAAAGCAAGTATTCCAAACCATTGGAGCGGCTGTATAGACCCGGCTGCTCGGTTAGCAATCCGATGGCATAACGGACCTGCTCTGCTTGATCAACCACGTTAAGGCCGTTGATCCGGGCAATGCCCCGAGTCGGTTTCAGGATGGCACTCAGCATACGAACCGTCGTTGTCTTACCGGCGCCGTTGGGACCAAGCAAGGCGAGAAGTTGTCCGCTATCTACCTTTAGGGTCAGCTCGTCGACGGCCGTAAAGCCGTTGAACTGTTTGGTGAGGTTGAGGGCTTCGATCATCTTATCTGGCAGGGAAAAATATCGACTAACTGTCTTTGGCCAGTACATGGCGATAGATAAGTAATATGGCCATGGGTACGGCGATAATGATGGAAACGAGGGTAGCTACCGGTATGCCTAAATCAACACCACCCAGGCTTAACGTCCGACTATCCAAGCGGACCAACTCAAGTAGAATGCGACCGAGAGAAAATAGCACCAGGTACAGGGCCATCAAATCACCTGTCTGCAACTTATCCCAATGACGACGGGCTAATCTGAGTAAGATAATAAAGGTAATAAGGCTCCAGATAGATTCATATAAAAAAGTCGGGTGGAATCTTGAGAAACCCACATAGGCGTCAAGCCTGTGGATCGGGTCAATAATGACAGCCCAGGGAAGATCTGTGGGGCTGCCGTAAAGTTCCTGATTGAAGAAATTTCCCCACCGGCCGATGACCTGGCCCAGGGCGAGCCCGACAACGGCAAGATCAGCCCAGGCTATGGCGGAGATACGCTGGCGTCGGGTATAAAGGATCAACCCAACCGCCCCACCAACAATAGCACCGTAAATCCCCAG
>Ga0307380_10008836_pt1 | contig 12864 bp, 11 predicted proteins | sample UN3MG_FD_202239 | JGI IMG/M metagenome (GOLD analysis project Ga0307380, IMG submission 202239) | Soil microbial communities from Risofladan, Vaasa, Finland - UN-3 | ecosystem: Environmental > Terrestrial > Soil > Coastal area > Acid sulfate soil | place: Finland: Risofladan, Vaasa | collected... | reverse complement strand
GCAGTGCGGGACGAGGCAGGCATTGGCCAGCCAGACACGGCGGAGGGCCGCGCCCTCGCTCGGGTGGGCGCACACGGCCTTTGTGCTTGTCCCTTTATGGCGGCACCCCCCGCGCCATATGAGCTTCGTGCGAGGCTGCATGCGCCCTCCCGGGCGGAGGGAGGGCGCGGCCCGGCGGGCTTCGCCCTTGATTCCGAGCCAAGATGCAGAGATGGCAAGGGTCAAAACGGGCTCGGAGCGGTCGTTAGCTGCGCAGGCTATCCACGGCAGCAACGCGGGAAATTGCGGTCATCCGACGAAATCGCTCAGATTACCGGGTTTGACCCAAACCTTCCGTTTTGGATGCGGTGGCTATACCTTGCTGAGGTAGCTGTCTGCATCAACACCGTATTGTTTCTCCAGGCGACTGATGTAGGCCCCAAGGGTTCCGGGCCGGCTCACGGGAGAATGGCAGGAGGATTGAAATGGATGCGATACACGAAGGCAGATGCCATTGTGGCGAGGTGAAGTTCAAAGCGGCAGGGCAATCGGTGCTGGTTGAGTTTTGCCATTGTCGAAGTTGCCGACGCTTGGCGGGAGCGCCGTTGATGGCTTGGGCCGCCTTCGAACAAGATGCGCTAGCGATTGTTGAAGGTAGTCCGACCGCTTATGGTTCGTCCCCGGGAGTTATGCGGACCTTTTGCGGGCGTTGTGGCACCCCGCTGACGCTTTCCGACCAACGATTTCCCGAAGAAGTGTATGTCGCGCTCGCGTCGTTTGATAACCCCGAGGCGTTGCCACCCGAGTTTCATATTTGGCGATCTCATCGCCTCTCGTGGCTTGAGACCACTGACGATCTGCCACGGTACACGCAATTTAAAAGCGACGGCGTCGTCGAGTGAGAGATATTTCATGGAGCCTGGGGGATGAGATGGCGTATTGCCGACCGGCTGCGAAGGCGGGATTTGGCACACGGCAGTCATGAGAGAACGCCCTGCGAGGTCCGCTCAATGGCTCGAAGCGGCCATCTGACGCTTTCGCTCGGTTTATAGGCATGACCCTAAAACGAACCAAACCCGTTCCGAGACCCCGCCGAACCATTTCTCCGCAAGCCAATCCCCGCTAACCTCCACCCATGACCGATTCCCCCAGCTTCATCCACCTCCGCGTCCATTCCGCCTACTCGCTGAAGGAGGGGGCGCTGCATGTGAAGAAGCTGCCCGGCCTTTGCGAAAAGCTCGGCTTCCCCGCCATCGCGGTGACCGACACCAACAATCTGTTCGGCGGGCTGGAGTTCTCCGAGAACTGCGCCAGGGCGGGCATCCAGCCGATCATGGGCCTGCAACTCGCGGTTGCCTATGCCGACAGCGCGCCCGGCGAGAAGCCGGTCGAGCCGGCGCCCATCGCCCTCTATGCCCAGAACGAGGCCGGGTGGCTGAACCTGATGGCGCTGTCGTCCAGCGCCTTCCTCGACACCGACTCCACCCAATTCCCCCATGTGACACTGGAGGCACTGGCCGCCCGCTCTGACGGCATCATCTGTCTGACCGGCGGCGCCAGTGGCCCTACGGCCAAGCTCCTCCAGGCCAACCGCCGCCCGGCGGCCGAGGCCTTGACGCGGCGACTGGCGGAGATGTTCCCGAACCGCCTCTATATCGAAATCCAGCGCCACGGCAGCGGCGGGCCGCTGCGTACCGCCCCGGAGGAAGCCTCCGAGCCGGGATTGATCGACATCGCCTACGCCCTCGATCTGCCGCTGGTCGCCACCAACGACGTCTATTTCGAGGCGCCGGAAATGTTCCAGGCCCACGACGCCTTCATTTGCATTGGCGAGAGCCGCTATGTGAACGAATCCGACCGCCGCCAACTCACTCCTGAGCATTATTTCAAATCTGCCGCCGAAATGACCGAGCGGTTCGCCGACCTGCCGGAGGCCATCGCCAACACCGTCGAGATCGCCCGGCGCTGCGCCTTCCGACCGCGCACCCACGACCCAATTCTACCACGTTTCGCCGACAACGAGATCGACGAGTTGTACCGCGAGGCCCGCGAGGGTCTGGCCGAGCGTCTCGCCGTCATCCCCCACGCCGCCCCGATCGAAGAATACCAACAGCGCCTCGAGTTCGAGCTTGGCGTCATCAAACAGATGGGCTTTCCGGGCTACTTCCTGATCGTCGCCGACTTCATCAAATGGGCTAAGTCACACAACATCCCGGTTGGACCGGGCCGCGGCTCAGGCGCTGGCTCTCTCGTCGCTTATGCCTTGACGATTACCGACCTTGATCCATTGCGTTACGGCCTTCTGTTCGAGCGGTTTCTCAACCCAGAGCGCATCTCGATGCCGGATTTCGACATCGACTTCTGCCAGGACCGCCGCGAAGAGGTCATCGCCTATGTCCAGCAGAAATACGGCCGCGACCGGGTCGCCCAGATCATCACCTTCGGCACGCTGTTGTCGAAGATGGCGGTGCGTGATGTCGCCCGGGTCCTGCAAATGTCCTATTCCCAGGGCGACCGCCTGTCGAAGCTGATTCCGGTCGAGGGCGTCAAGCCGATGTCGATCCGCGAGGCCCGCAAGGCCGAACCGAGGATCGAGGAGGAAGCCCGCCGCGACGAAAACGTCGCCACGCTGCTCGACATCGCCGAGACCATCGAGGGCCTGCTGCGCAACGCCTCCACTCACGCCGCCGGTGTCGTCATCAGTGACCGGCCACTGATCGAACTGGTGCCGCTGTACCGCGACCCGCGCTCGGATATGCCGGCGACCCAGTACAACATGAAATGGGTCGAACCGGCGGGGCTGGTGAAGTTCGATTTCCTCGGCCTGAAAACCCTGACGGTGATCCAGAACGCCATCGACCTGCTGAAACTGCGCGGCGTCGAGGTCGACATCTCCGCCATCCCGCTCGACGACCCGGCGACGTATGAACTTTACAGCCGGGCCGACACCGTGGGCGTGTTCCAGGTCGAAGGACAGGGCATGCGCGACGCGCTGCGCCAGCTCCACCCGACCTGCATCGAGGACATTGTTGCCCTCGTCGCCCTCTACCGACCCGGCCCGATGGAGAACATCCCGAAATTCTGCAATGTCAAGAACGGCCGCGAGGCGCGCGAAAGCTTGCACCCCTCGATCGATCCCATCCTCGACGAGACCCAGGGCATCATCGTCTACCAGGAGCAGGTGATGGAGGTCGCCCGCAAGATGGCCGGCTACAGCCTCGGCGGCGCCGATCTGCTGCGCCGCGCAATGGGCAAGAAGATCCAGGCCGAGATGGATGCCGAGAAACCAAAATTCCTCGCTGGCGCCACTTTGAACGACATCCCCAAAGCCAAGGCGCTGCAAATCTGGGACCTGCTCGACAAATTCGCAAATTACGGCTTCAATAAATCCCACGCCGCCGCCTATGCCGTGGTCAGCTACCAGACCGCCTGGCTGAAGGCGAACTACCCGGTCGAATTCATGGCCGCGGTGATGAACCTCGACCTGCACATCACCGATAAGCTGAACATCTACGTCCAGGAATGCCGCCGCACCGGGCTGCCGGTCGATCCGCCCTCGGTCAATACCTCGCACGCAAAATTCACCGTCGAGGATGGCCGCATCCTCTACGCCCTCGGCGCGCTCAAGAATGTCGGCGTCGATGCCATGCGGCTGATCGAGCGGGCCCGCGACGAGGGCGGCCTGTTCGCCGATGTCTTCGACTTCGCCCGCCGGGTCGATCTGCGCGCCCTCGGCAAGCGCGGGCTGGAGAGCCTGGCCCGCGCCGGAGCCTTTGCCTGCCTCGATGGCAATCGCCAGAAACTGCTGCTCGCCATCGATGATCTGGCCGACTACTCAGCGGCATTGCACGACGAGAAAGCCTCGCCCCAGCATTCCCTGTTTGGTGACACCGGTGGCGGCGCTAACGAGGCGCTGCCGCCGCCGCGCCTGAACGCCTGCGACGACTGGCTGCCCTCGGCGCGTCTGCGCGAGGAACATGCGGCGGTCGGCTTCTACCTCAGCGGCCACCCGCTCGAGGACTACATGGCCGCTCTGAAGCGCCAGAAGGTGTCGACCTTCGCCGAGTTCATGGCTGCAAAGGGCCGCTCCGGTGGCGCTGCCCGCATCGCCGGAACCTTGGCGACGCTCCAGATCCGCAAATCGGCCAAGGGCAACCGCTTCGCCTTCATCGGCTTCTCCGACCCAACCGGCGGCTATGAAGTGATGGCGTTCTCCGACGTGCTAGCAGAAGCCGAGGACCTGCTGCAACCCGGCCGCAACCTGGTCCTGCGGGTCGAGACCGACCCCGGTGACGACGCCTCGCGCCTGATGCTGCGCGCCGTTCAGCCGGTCGAGGAGGTCATCGCCGACGCCGCCGCATCGGGCCTGACGATCTATGTCGAGGACGCCGCCGCCATGCCCTCGATCCGCACGCGCCTCGGCCAGGTCGCAAAGATGCAGCGCGCCCGGCGCGGCGAAGGCCCGGTGCATCTGATCATCGCGCTACCTGAGTCTGGCCAGGAAGTCGAGATCGTCCTGCCCGGCAACTACCCGGTGGGGCCGGAGATCAGAGGTGCGCTCAAGGCCGTGCCTGGGGTGGCGGCGGTGGCGGAATTCTAGCGTCCGGAGCCTGACGCCCGCGTGATCCGCAAGACGCGCAGTCTAGCCCCGCGCCGGGGCATCGATCCGCCATGCTTGGCGGCGCGCCTGCCGGTGCCATATGCCGGGCCGGCCGGACGAATAACCGGGCCTTGTCCGGGCACGGTAGGTGCTCAGGGCCCGGCTGGACCGCAGGGTATCCAGGGCATTCAGGGCATCCAGGGTGACACGGGTGACCAGGGCATCCAGGGCATCCCCGGTCTGAGCGGCTGGGAGAGAATTCCCGCCAGTTGCACAACCACCGCTTCCGGCACCAACAGCGTCACCTGCACAGTGCTATGCTCCGCCACCAAAGAAATTCTTGGAGGTGGCGTACTAAACAACAACCTCAACTGGGGAGTCGTCCAAAACTACCCAATTACCGTTGCAAGTTGGTCAGCGACCCTGACTCGGAACGGCACAAGTCAGCTAGCCAGCGCAACCGTTTACGCCCTTTGCGCGCAGACCGACTAACATCTGAAAACTCAGGAGACATGTCATGAAAAACCTTCTTGTCGCTTTCGCCGCCACCGCGATGCTGATCGCCGGCAGCGCACAGGCCGATCACTGCGACGCCGACGTCGCCGACGTTGAGATCGCCCTCAGCACCGCTACAGGCGTTGAGGACAACGCGTTCGATGCAGCCGAGGCGCTGCTGGAGCACGCGCTGGTGGTCTGCTCCTACGAAGAAGAACAGCTGGAGACGGCGGAAGTTGATTCGCCGATGGCCGACCCGGACTATGTATCCGGCGGTCAGTCCATGCTGATCAACGCCGTGGAGCTGCTCGCTACCAACTGAGTCCGCGCTCCGGCGGAACCGCCGGAGACCCGAGGTCTGAAGATAGGGGTCGGCGCATCACCCTCCGGCCCCTTTTCCGCGTCCACCATATCCCTGGCCATTCCCCGGTAGATGCAGCCACGATCATTTCGCTTCGATAAATGGCCGCAGACCCCGGTGAATCACGCTCACGTCATCTGTCTAAGTTTGCGTCCCAAGGAAATCAGCGCGAGAAACTTCAAGCCCCGATGGTAAATTTTATATCGGAGCCTGACGCCGGTTCCGGACTTGCCCCGCCAAACGCTTTAGCGCAATCATTGTGAAAACCTGGAGGGACCGTCAGAATGGCCGACCGCGAAACGCTCGACTTCAACGACCCGATGCAGCGCCCGAGGTTCACCGGGCTGGCGACGTTTTTTCGGTTGCCTTACCGGGAAGACTTCGAGACCAACCCGCCGGATATCGGGGTTTGCGGCGTGCCCTATGATGGCGGCGTCACCAACCGCCCCGGCCCGCGCCATGGGCCGCGTGAGGTGCGCAACCAGTCGTCGCTGATGCGCCGGGTCAATCAGGCGACCGGGGCCAGCCCATTCACGGCGGCAACTGTGGCCGATATTGGCGATGCCTGGATCCGCAAACCGTATGAGCTGGTCGGGGCGCATAGCGAGATCGAGGAATATTTCAGCCGGATCAAGGCGGCGGGCATCCGGGCGTTAGCATGTGGCGGCGACCATTCGGTCAGCTTGCCGATTTTGCGGGCGTTGGCGGCAGGCGGGCCGCCGCTAGGGATGATCCATATCGATGCTCATGCCGACACCGGCGACGATTACGGTGGCTCGCGCTTCCACCATGGTGCGCCGTTCAAGGTGGCGGTGGATGAGGGGCTGCTGGACCCGAAGAAAGTGGTGCAGATCGGCATCCGTGGCGGGCTTTACAACAAGGACATGTGGAAGTTCAGCTTCGAGAGCGGCATGCGGGTGATGATGATCGAGGAGGTCGAGGATCGCGGTTGGCGTACCTGCATCGACGAGGCGCGCGAGATTGTCGGTGACATGCCGATCTATGTCAGCTTCGACATCGACAGCCTTGATCCCGCCTACGCCCCCGGCACCGGAACACCGGAGGCCGGCGGCATCACCATGCGCGAGGCGCAAGGGATGATCCGGCGGCTGAAGGGGCTGAATATTCGCGGCGGCGACATGGTGGAGGTCTCGCCGCCGTTCGATGTGGGCGGCATCACGGCGCTGAACGGCGCGACGGTGATGTTTGAGCTGTTGTGCGTGATGGCCGGGGAATGAGCGCATTGCCGGGCGAAGTCCGGCTGGAGATCGAGCGGCTGCATGATTTCTTTGTCGGATGGTTCCAGGGCATCATTGTCAAGACAGCGTTTGAAGACCAGGTCACTGCACGGCTGCATCCGGAGTTTGAGAATATACAGCCGAGCGGGCGCGCCCTGCCCCGCGATATCCTGCTGACCGGGTTGCACAACGCCTGGGGATCGAACCCGGATTTTCGGATCGAGATCCGCGATACCCGGATCATGGGAGCCTGGCCGGATTGTGGTTTGATCCTGGCGGGCTATGTCGAGGCGCAGTTCGGTGCCCGGAATACCAATCCACCGGACAATCTGCGCCGATCGACTGTGCTGTTCGAGCGCAGCGCCAGTGGCCTGGTCTGGCGCTATATCCAAGAAACGGCAATGCCCGCCTGAGCCTCACGACAAGGATGCCCGAATGCCCGAAATTATCTTGCATAATTACCCACAGTCGCCGGTTGCCGAGAAGGTGCGGGTCGGGTTGGGGATCAAGCGGCTGGCCTGGGCGTCGGTCGAGATCCCGCGAATTCCGCCGAAGCCGCTGTTACTGCCGCTGACCGGGGGTTACCGGCGTACGCCGGTGATGCAGATCGGGGCGGATATCTATTGTGACAGTCAATGCATCCTGCGCGAGATCGAGCGGCGCCATTCGGAGCCGACCTTCTTTCCCGGTGGCGCTGATGGCATGGCTTGGGGGGTAAGCCGATGGACCGATGGCGAGCTGTTCTCGTTGGTCATCAAGGTAGTTCTGGGTGCGGCCGGCGATGCCCTGCCGAGGGATTTTGCCGAAGATCGCGGGCGGCTATATCTGGGTGCGGACTGGGACGAGGGGCTGAAGCGGGCCAATGCCGACCTGCCCCATCTAGCAGCCCAGGTACGGGCACATTTCGGCTGGATGGACCAGCGCCTAGCGACCGGGCGGCGGTTCATGCTGGGGGATGCGGCGGGTTTGCCGGATGCGCTGGCCTATCACGTGGTCTGGTTCCTGCGCGGGCGCTGGGAGCAGGGCCCGGCTTTCCTGTCCGAATTTCCGGCGCTGGAAGCCTGGGAGGCGCGAGTGCGCGCCATCGGCCATGGCACGATGAGCGCGATGGGCGCGGAGGACGCGCTGGCGATTGCCCAAGGTGCTGAACCGCAAACGGCCGAACAGGCCGACATGGACGACCGCCAAGGGTTGGTGCCGGGTATGGCAGTGACCGTCGCGCCGGATCTGGACGGGGGCGAGCAGGCGGTTGCGGGAGTGGTTCAGGCGGTTAGCCGCGAGACCGTCGCGATTTTGCGCAAGGATCCACAGGTCGGCCTGGTCTGCGTGCATTTTCCTCGGGTAGGATATCGCGTCAATCGGCGCCCGCAATAGGGTTTTGCTAATCATCCTCTCGTAGGCTTCCGTTCAAACGCGGTGCACCCGGGCTGCAATGGGTGGCGGATGACCGCAACATTCGAGAGAGAACCTACTGCCTGTCAGTGATTTCGATGACGCCGCCCAACTGGCGGCCAAGGCGATCGACCACGCTCATCGCCATCGCAGCCCGCCTCGGCCGCAGGCCTATGAGGTGTGGTACACCTATGTCGCCGGCAACGACCCGGCACTGCGCGCCTTGGTCGATAGCGAACTGATCAAGGCCGATGAAGTTGGCGACGACGCCATCGAGCAGATCTATGAAGAACATTTTCTGCAGAAGCGCCTGTCCAGGGGCATGACCAAGATCGGCGATGGGCTGGATGCCGGGTTGCGCGACACGCTCGCAACGGTGCGCGAGGGGTTGGGGTCGAACCAACGCTACCTCGGGTCGCTGCGCCAGGCGCAGAGCAAGATCGCCAATGTCTCACGCAATCATGATGCCAAGCGGATGGTCATGGAATTGCTGGATCTTGGCCAGGCCCATGCCGTAAAGTCCGAGGCGATCAGTGCCGAGTTGATGAAGGCCAAGACCCAGGTGATGGATCTGCAAAGCGAGCTGCACCGGCTGCGCGACAGTGCCTATCTCGACCACCTGACCCAGATCTCGAACCGCCGCCACATGGACGAGGTGCTGGAGCGCGAGATTGCGCTGGCCGTGGCAAACAGCGAGCCGCTGAGCTTTGCGTTGGGCGATCTGGATCACTTCAAGGGGCTGAACGACAATTTTGGACATACTGTCGGCGATGCGGTGCTGAAGCAGTTCGCCGGACTGATCCGCAACAACATCAAAGGTCAGGACACCCCGGCCCGGTTTGGCGGCGAGGAGTTCGCCATCATTTTCCCGAAGACCTCGGTATTCGGCGCCGGTCACGCGGCCGAGAATATTCGCAAGCTGCTATACGAAACCGAATTCATCCTGAGCCGCGACCGGAGCTCGATTGGCAAGGTCTCGGTGTCGTTCGGGGTGACGCAGCTACAGCCAGGCGACAACATGGCTGAGCTGGTCCGGCGAGCGGACGGGTTGCTGTACAAAGCGAAGAAGCTGGGGCGGAACAGGGTGAAGACGGATATGTGAGGGGAGTCACGCCGCCCGGATCAAACCGCCTTCCAGCCTGACGGTGCGGTCCATGCGGCCCGCCAGATCGTGGTTGTGGGTGGCGATCAGGGCGGCGAGGCCGGTCTCGCGGACTACCTCGAGCAGCATGTCGAACACCCGGCCGGAGGTCTCAGGATCGAGGTTGCCGGTGGGCTCGTCGGCCAGCAGGACGCGGGGGTGGTTGGCCAAGGCGCGGCAGATGGCGACGCGTTGTTGCTCGCCGCCGGAAAGCTCGGCCGGGCGGTGGGTTCTGCGGTCGGTCAGGCCGACGCGGTCGAGCAGTTCGGCGGCCCGTTTCAGGGCGGTTGTCTTGTCTTGGCCTGCCACCATCAGCGGGATGGCGAGGTTTTCCTCGGCGGTGAAGTCCGGCAGCAGGTGGTGGAACTGGTAGACGAACCCAAGCAGGCGGCGCCGCGCCGAGGTCCGAGCAGCATCGTCGAGGCCGGAGACCTGGTTGCCCTCGATCGAGACGGTGCCGCCGGTGGGGGTGTCGAGCAGTCCGGCTATCTGCAGCAGGGTTGATTTGCCAGCACCCGAGGGCGCCGCCAGTGCAACGATCTCGCCCGGCTGGATGGCCAGGTTGGCGCCCTTCAGCACCTCCAGCGTCTTGGCGCCTTGGGTGAAGCTGCGGGCAATGCCGCTGAGGTTAAGCGCGTCATTCATAGCGCAAGGCCTCGACCGGATCGAGCATGGCGGCGCGGCGCGCCGGGTAGAGGGTGGCGAGGAACGCGAAGGCCAGCGACACCGAGCAGGTCAACACCACATCGCGGATCAGCAGGACAGCGGGCAGCCGGGTCAGGAAGCGCAGTTCCGGGTCCCAGACCGAGGTGCCGGTGATCATCTCGACCGCTGTCTGGATCTCCTGGATGTAGGCCACGAACAGCACTCCGGCGATCAGGCCGAGGCCGGTGCCGACGACACCGATGGCCGAGCCGCAAATGAAGAAGATGCGCAGGATCGAGCCACGGGTCATGCCGAACGTGCGCATGATGGCGATGTGGCGGCCTTTCTCCTTTACCAGCATGATCAGGCCCGAGACGATGTTCAGCGCGACGATGACGAAGATTAGCGACAGGATGATGAACATCACATTGGCCTCGACCTTCAGCGCCGAGATGAAGCTGCCATTAGCGCGCTGCCAGTTCCAAAGATAGGCTTGGTTGCCGATCATCGGGAGGAGTTCGGAGCCGATCTCCTCGACCCGGTCAGGATCGGCGACCATCACTTCGATGCCGTCGGCCCGGTCGATCTTGTTGAAATAAGCCTGCGCCTCGGCCAGTGGCATGAACACGAAAACCTTGTCGTATTCGCTCATGCCGATGCGGAAGATGTAGGTGACGGGGTAGGATTTAATCCGGGGGGCGACACCGAAGGGGGTGGTGAGGCCGCGCGGGCTGATCAGGGTGATCTTGTCGCCGATGCCGAGCCCCAGCTTGCGGGCCAGCCCGGCGCCAATGGCGACACCCTGGTCGTAGTTGTCGAGACTGCCGGACGATTCCTCGGGCTGGGCGACACCTTTCAGACTGAGGACATCCTGTTTGCGCAAGCCCCGGATCAGCACGCCAGCATTGCCGGCATCGGACGAGCCCATGACCTGACCCTCGATCATAGGCGCTGTGCGGACAACATTGGAGTTTTGGGCGATCTTGGCCACCAGTGCGTCGTAGTCGGTCAACCCCTCGGTCGCCGAGGGCAGGACGACGATATGGGCCTGGGCACCGAGAATGCGGCCGACCAGTTCGGCGCGGAATCCGTTCATCACCGACATCACCACGATCAGGGTGCCGACACCCAGCAGGATGCCGACCAAGGAGAACCCGGCGATGACCGAGATTGCTCCTTCCTTGCGCCGGGCCCGCAGATAGCGCCAGGCGATCATCCATTCGAGGTGAGAGAATGCCCGCGGCGGTGCGAGATTGGTGCTTTGGTTAGCCACTCTGCCCTCACAGTGCTTTATAGATCTGGCGCATCCGCTCGACCGCCGCGTCGGGCGACATCTCGGTGGTCTCGCCGGTGCGCCGCGAGGTTACCTCAACGGTGCCGGCCTTCAGGCCGCGCGGGCCAACGGTAATACGCCACGGCAGGCCGATCAGTTCCATGGTGGCGAACTTGGCCCCTGCCCGCTCGTCGCGGTCATCGTAGAGGACATCAAGGCCGAGCGCACCGAAGGAGCTGTAAAGTGCCTCGCAGGCCGCGTCGGATTCGGCGTCACCCTGCTTGAGGTTGACCATGCCGACATGGAAAGGCGTGACGCTTTCGGGCCAGATGATGCCCTTGTCGTCGTGGCTGGCCTCGATGATGGCGCCGACCAGGCGGCTGACGCCGATGCCGTAGCTGCCGCTGTGAACTGCCACCTTCTCGCCGTCCGGGTTGGTGACCAGCGCGCCCAGCGGGTCGGAATACTTGGTGCCGAAATAGAAGATATGGCCGACCTCGATGCCGCGCGCGGTGACGCGGCGCGCCTCCGGCACTTCAGCGTGAAACAGCGCCTCGTCATGGGTGTCGTCGGTGCGGGCATAGGAGCTGGTCCATTGGTCGAAGATCGCCTTCAACTGCGCCCAATCGCTGTAGTCGATTGCGCGGTCACCAAGGGTCAGGTCGACCAAATCGCGGTCGAGATAGACCTCGGATTCGCCGGTTTCGGCCAGGATCAGGAATTCATGCGCATAGTCGCCGCCGATCGGGCCGCTTTCGGCCCGCATCGGCACGGCCTTCAGCCCCATGCGCTCGAAGGTGCGCAGGTAGCTGACCAGCATCTGGTTGTAGCTGTGGATCGCCGAGGGCTTGTCGATGTCGAAGGAATAGGCGTCCTTCATCAGGAACTCGCGTCCGCGCATGATGCCGAAGCGGGGGCGGACCTCGTCGCGGAATTTCCACTGGATGTGGTAGAGGTTTTTCGGCACGTCGCGGTACGAACTGCAATAGGCGCGAAAAATCTCGGTGATTTGCTCCTCGTTGGTCGGGCCATACAGCATGTCGCGGTCGTGGCGGTCCTTGATGCGCAGCATCTCGGGGCCGTAGGCATCGTAGCGGCCGCTCTCGCGCCAGAGGTCAGCGGACTGGATGGTGGGCATCAGTACCGGGATCGCACCGGCGCGCTGCTGTTCCTCGTGCACGATCTGCTCGATCCGGCGCAGCACCCTGTAGCCGAGCGGCAGCCAGGAATAGATCCCGGCGCTGGCCTGGCGGACCATGCCGGCGCGCAACATCAGGCGATGCGAGACGATCTGGGCCTCGGCCGGGGTCTCTTTCAGTACCGGCAGGAAATAGCGGGTCAGGCGCATGCGTATCCTCGTGATCTGGAATGCGATGGATCGCCGCCGGGTTTAGGCGACCTGACACGGCAGGGCAAGCGTGCGAAACTGCGGCCCGGTGAAAGGGGACGTTGAGCGCGGCGGGAGTTGGGTATTGTTCGATTTGATGGCGGCAAGATGGATGTGGGAAACGACTGTTCCCGGAATGTGGAACCAATTCATTAATAGGTGACAAACAACGTTCGATAGGTTAATCAACTCATCCAATAAGGCTCGAAAGCAACGACTTTCGGCCCAAGTCTGAGGGAGGAAGCGGCCTGCGACATGCAGGTCGTTTTCGTTTTTTGGGGTCCAGCAAATGCTGCCTCGCATCAGGCCGAAACCTGACGCAACGCTCCGGCCACACCCAATTCACCGACCAA
>Ga0307380_10008833_pt1 | contig 12866 bp, 10 predicted proteins | sample UN3MG_FD_202239 | JGI IMG/M metagenome (GOLD analysis project Ga0307380, IMG submission 202239) | Soil microbial communities from Risofladan, Vaasa, Finland - UN-3 | ecosystem: Environmental > Terrestrial > Soil > Coastal area > Acid sulfate soil | place: Finland: Risofladan, Vaasa | collected... | reverse complement strand
TGAAAAAATTAAATTTGAATTTTACTTAATACTAAAAGGAGGGAAATAATATGTCAGCAAATTTAGATAAAATGAGTTTCAGAATAATTAATGATTATGATGAAATTCTCTTATGTATGCAAATTGGAACAAGATTACCAATCTGGTCTGAATTTCATAAATATATCATATTTGATTTGAAATACTTCAAAGCTAAATCAATAATGCTATTAGAAGGTGGAAATATTGTAGGGCACGTTTTAGTTTTTCCTGGAATTGATAATTACCTAAATTTTGGATACTTTGGAGTGCTTTCTCATTCAATTGATAAGATTTCTATGCTAATTGATCAACTTATTGAATATGCCCGGGAGAATAATTTCAAAGGTATTCGAGGTCCCGTCAATATACCCGCAATTATTTTTGGATATGGTTTTATGGTTGAGGGAAGCAAAACTAATTTATTTTTAGGTCAATCTGTTGATCCTCCAAATTATGTAAATCTATTTAAAAAAAGTGGTTTTGAGATTGTAAATAAGATTGCAACTTGGGAGAGAGATCAATTGCTTCATTTTAACCCTCGAAAATCTAAAAAATATAATTTTGATAACTTTAGGTTTGAATTCCCGAAAAGTCTGGATGATTTTATTCAAAATTATAAAGTTCCCTTTTTAAAGTTACATGCTGAAAATTTACCCCTTTCTGCATTAGCAACCCCAAATGTGGGGGGAGTTATAGAAAATTACGCTGATTTTGTATTTAAATATGGATTTAACTTCATGATTTTTTTTATTAGAGATGTTTCCAATGATGAATTAATTGCTTGCGGTTCTTATCTTCCAAATCCACTTAGAAAAAATGAAAAAGGTAATTACGACTCCATTTATGGATATTCTTGGGTTGTTGATAAACGTTATAGAAGGAGAGGTATTGCCTATTTAATGTATGGAGAAATGTCAGAATTATTATGGCAGAATAAAATCGTTTATGGTTGTGGGATGGTTAGTATCAAAAATGAGGCAAACACAGATTTTGTTATTAAAGGATTAGGGGGGTTCAAAACTCGAACTCACGTACTTTTAGATTACGTTATTCATTAACTTCATAAACTTTATTATTTTGATTGATCTTTAATTATTTAAATTTCTTTCTACTATTAATATAAACTTATATTTAAGATTAAATATAAATTAAGAAAAAGATATAGGAAATAAAATGCTTTTTCAAATTGATACTAGAATCTTCGGAATATTCATTCTTCAACCGATTGTCTTACTAATTTTTATATATATTGCTATAAAAATTTTAAAAAGAAATAGAAATCTGTTAACTATAACTCTAAGTGCTTTTTATATACTTAGCGCAGCCGGATTTGTTGTTAATATTATCTTTTTTATGGGTACATTATTACCCGTTGATCTTTCATTATTTATGTCTATCCTATATTTTATCTCAAGTTTTCTGGTAATTTATTCCCCCATCTTTCTGTTAATATTTCTTTTTTTAATTAAACAACAAAATTTTTCCTCTAAATCGTATTTTTTACTCGCTTCATTTTATGGATTAGGATGTCTATTAATATTATTAATACCGGAAGGAATTGATATCGGCATTCAATCAGATTGGATTCCGAGATATAGTTGGGCGTTTTTAAGAATATTCTATATTTTCTTCTCTCTAATTATTGTTATTCCAACGATTTATTTACTAACCAAATTATTAGTGTCTTTTCAAGATAAGGGTTTGAGAAAGAAATTCTTTATCTTCATGATTGGGATATTATGCATGTTAATGTCATTTTATGGATTAGTCTTATTTAATACATGGCACGATACAACTTTTCGAGCAATATGGAGTATTGTATCTTTAATTGTAATTCCTGCTGGATTGCTAATATATAATGGAATAGGACAAAATCTCTAAATTTCCTTAATTGGAATTTCCTTAATTGGAATTTCCTTAATTGGAAGTGAAAAAGCAAAGGTACTTCCTTTATTTCTACCTTTTGATTCTGCCCAAATATTTCCACCATGTAGTTCTACAATTTCTTTGGATATATAGAGACCAAGGCCAGTTCCTTCAATTCCTACATCAAATCCTTGACCATATCTTTCTATTTTCCCAAATTGTGTAAATAATATTTTTATTTCTTCTTCAGTTATACCAATACCCGTATCATCCACGGAAATAATGTAAAAATCATCTTTTTTTCTGGAACTTACCATTATCGTTCCCCCTTCAGGAGTATATTTAACAGCATTTAGAACGAGATTGGAAACTACTTCATAAATTCTTTCTTTATCAAAGAACATAATAATATTTCCATCAACGTTGACTTCAATTCTTTGATTACGTAGTTCTGCCATTCCTTCAAGTTGACGAATACAATACTTAATTAAAAATGATAAGTTTTCTTTAGTTTTATTTAATTTAATCATACCCTGTTCTAATCGAGAGCTTTCAACGATAGCATTAACATAATTTTCAAGTCTTTTACTTCCTCTCTTAATTTCCTCTAAGATTGAAATGACTTCATCGTCCAGTTTATGCGCATGGAATTTTAATAGGAGTTCTGTAAATCCCTTAATGGAGATTAATGGAGTTTTTAATTCATGTGAAGTTCTTGAAAAAAGTTCGGATTTCAACTTATTTATTTCACTGAGCATTATATTTTGAGCTTCTAAATGCTCCTGTGCTTGCCAACGCTTTTGTTCAATTTCTAAGGCATCACAAATTAAAAATAAGACTAATTTATTTTGATTACTGATGATGGGTGTACTTTTATATAAGACACAAATTGCATTATTTAATTCATTTCCAGTTATGATTAATTTACCATAGCAAGTTTTGATATCGTTTTCTTTAATATAAACATCAGTTTGAGCAAATTCCATTTGATCAACATCAAAATATTCTTGAGGGAAATCATGGTTTTGTTTAAATATTTCGGAACAAAAAAGGGTGTTATTAAATTCTGTAGCATTGTAGAGAAGAATATCTCCTCTATTTGTGGTAATCCTGTATTCTTCTTTCTCCTCACTTGTTTCCTTGTTTATATATAGTACTAAATTCCCATCTAAAAGTTTTAAGCACGTATTCAAGAGGAGTTGAATATTTTTATGAGTATTCGTCGTGAAATTAAGGAAGTTTATGTTTAATTCATATATTAATTCTTCATACATTTTCTTTTCAGTAATATCCTCGACCCATAATCTGAAGAGAATTAAATTTCCCTCATCATCATACTGATCTGAACGCTTTCCATGAAGCCATTTAAGTTTACCTTTTTTAGTTATTATCCGGATTTCTAAATCCATACCTTCTGAGGATCTTAATATTTTCAAGAAATCATCAGGATGGATGATTTTATTTGCTAAGTTGTCATATATAAATTCTGTTTCTTGATAGCCCATGATTTCAATTAATTTTGGATTAACGTACGATATCGTTTGGTTTAAAACATCCACCTCTAAGATCCCTACGGAAGAGGTTTCGAGTAAAGCTCGATATTTTCTTTCAGATTCTTTTATTTTTTGTTCAGCTTGAACTTTTTCTGTCATATCTGCAACTGTAAAAATGATATTCTCAATTTCTCCATCTTGAGAAGTTAATGGAGTTGCATTTAATGATAAAAGGATAATTTCATTACTAGATAATTTACAATTTATGATCAAATCTTTTATTGGCTTTCCGTTTTTCAGTATTCGTCGATAAGGACGTTTTTGATCGGGTAATACATTACCTTTATTATCTAATAGTTTAAATGGACTATTTTTAAGTAAAGAACCGACAATTTGATCTTTAGGTACTTTTAAAACATTCTCGGCTTGAGAATTCATGTATATGACAATTCCCATTTTATCAACAGAAATAATTCCCACCGGATTTGTTTCCATTATCCTTTCTAGCTTCTGATGTTCTCTTAGTAAATTTTCTTCGGATTTTTTTCTTTCAGTGATATCTTCGAATGTAACTAATATCCCTACAATTTTGTTATCTGAATCATGGAGAGGAATGCGATTTGTATCGACCCAAATTGTACTTTTATCTTTCAAGATCCAAGATTCAATGATATGAAATTTAGTATTTTTGCTTTCGATTATTCTTTTTTCTTGTTCCTTGTTATATTTAATTTGAACCTTATTCCATAAAATTTCCGCGTCTGTTTTATTGATGATATTTTCAGGGTGTTCTATATTCACAAGTTTAGCATAATTATCATTACAACCGAGATAATTAAGATTATTATCCTTCCAGAATATGTATTGGGGGATATTCTCCGTGACTGTTTCTAACATCTCATAGGAACTCTTTAGCGCCTCTTCAAACTTTTTAGGATTAAATAACTTCCAAAAGCGGATTTCTGGGATTGTATTGGTAATTTTCTTGAATCTTTCTTCATTAAATTTAAGTTCTCCTTCCAATTTTTTTATTTTTGATAAATCCTTTAATCTTATTAATATTCGTTGCTCATTTAGATCGTTTTTAAAGCTTTTTGCTCTTAATTCAGCCCAAATGTAATCTTTTTTAATATCCTTAAGTTGAACTTCATGAACACCGTTTTCTAACCCGTGATCTCTTTTTAAAATCTTAACGATTTCTTTTGAATAATCAGAATGGAGTAATTTTAAGAATGATTTTTCAATTAGTTTGATTTGTGAATATCCCAAAAAATTAAGAAATTCACATTGATTGACATATTCTATTAAATAGTTTGGCTCGCTCTTTACAACTATGATTAAGTCACTAATCGTATTTAGTAAAATATCGTTTTGAACTTCGAGATTTTCTAAATCTTTTTTGTTAGAAATCATTGCTGTTCACAAACCTAAAAGAAAATGCATATTCTTCCTATAACTCAAGTGAAGATTTTGGTATTTATATATTGGTATATTTTACATGTATTCGTTTAGGTGGTAAAATAGAATGTAAAAATTTTTAATTTAAGGATTCGATTCAGAAGTGAATGTAAATTCAGCAAAATTTTATGATTTAAAATCAATAATTTTATGAGGGTATAATCACCTTATAATTATACTACTCATGAAATTACCAACTAATATATGGTGAAGTTCTCTGGAAATGAATGATTTTTTAAAATGTCTCAGCTGTGGAAAAGAACTGGGAACAAAAGCTCATGAAGGATATAATTATTGTGTTGAATGCGTGATGAAGCTTGATTTTAAAACTCAAGAAATTAACCAAGCACAAGCAGATATACATCTCCAAAAAATACTTGATTTCTTCATATCGGATGTAAGTTGCGTCTTTCATAAAGATCCTGCAGCTCACACGCTCATTGAAGTGTTAACAAGTTATCCCGGAATTAAAGCAGTTTTATTATACCGAATTTCACATTTCTTCCTTAAATTAGGCATGCCTTTTATTCCTCGATATATATCAGGTATTGGAAGAGAGCTAACAGCTATTGAAATTCATCCTGGTGCCGAAATTGGAAGTGAATTCTTTATTGATCATGGAGCAGGAGTCGTAATCGGAGAAACAGCCATAGTTGGTAATAATGTAACAATATATGCAGGAGTTGTATTAGGTGGAACAAGTTTAAAACAAAAAAAGAGACATCCAACTATTGGTAATAACGTGGTGATTGGGACAGGAGCGAAAGTTCTTGGCCCCATAACAGTAGGCGATAATGTAAGAATTGGGGCAAATTCTGTTGTAATCAACGATGTTCCTTCGGGTTCTGTTGTAGTTGGTGTTCCAGGGAGAATTGTTTCTCGAGAAGGAGAAAAAATTAAAAAAATAGACTTAAGGCATGGTGATCTTCCTGATCCTCTATCTATTGCAATTTCCAAGTTAGAAGAACGGATAAGGGAGATGGAACACAAGTTAAATATTAATCCTTCTAAGGGAGATGATTATATTGAAATTTTTTATGGAGAACAAGGAGGAGGAATATAAATAATGAAAATTTTAATATGTAATAATAATAGGTGATAGTAATGGGTGCATTAAACAACATTATTGAAGCCATTGGAAATACTCCACTGGTTAGATTAAATAAAATTGCTGAAAATGTTAAACCAACTATTTATGCTAAATTAGAATATTTCAATCCTGGAGGAAGTGTAAAGGATAGAATTGCCATGAATATGATGCAAAAGGCTGAAGAAGAAGGACTAATATCTAAAGAAACAACTATTGTGGAACCTACTTCAGGGAATACGGGAATCGGATTAGCACTAGTAAGTGCAGCAAAAGGATATAAATTAATTTTGGTAATGCCTGAAAGTGTTACAATTGAAAGAATTCAGATTCTTAAAGCATATGGTGCAGAAGTGATTTTAACACCTAAAGAAAAAGGAATGAAGGGATCGATTGCTAAAGCTGAAGAATTAGCAAAAGAGAAAGGAAATGTCTTTATTCCTCAACAATTCAAAAATGAAGCCAATCCCGATATCCATAGAAAAACTACAGCAAAAGAAATTTTTAATGATTTAGAAGGTCGTATTGACGCTTTCGTAGCTGGAGTTGGTACTGGTGGTACAATAACGGGCATAGGAGAAATTCTGAAAAAAAATGTGGGTGAACGAGTGAAGATTTATGCAGTTGAACCTAAAGATTCTCCAGTTTTATCAGGGGGATCTCCTGGTCCTCATAAAATTCAAGGGATTGGAGCGGGCTTTATTCCTGAAGTATTGAATACTAAAATCTATGAAAAAGTGATTACAGTTGAATATGAAGATGCTATAGCAACCGCTAGAAAATTAGCAAGATTGGAAGGCATATTTGTAGGGATCTCATCTGGTGCAAGCGCATGGGCGGCTATTTATGAAGTTTCAAAAGACTTTAATAAGGATGAAAATATTGTTGTTCTCTTACCCGATGGAGGAGAGAAATATTTATCTACTGAATTATATCGATTCTAAGCAAATTTGCTAAATAAATCCCTAAAAGTAGTTAAAAATTTTTTATATTATCCTATTTGTGGCGTTTCTATTAACAAAATATTATGAATTCTTTTCCAATATTCCTCGATGTTCCAATTCATTTTGTTTTTAATCTTATCAGATATATCAGTAAATATATCTTTAATCTTCATAGTGTGAAAATAGTTAATTAATGGAGCGATAAATGCAATCAAGTATTGTTTTTCTCCAAATCTTTCTTCGTCATCAGGATACGAATCAAAAAAAAGATATCCCCGGCTATTTAAGTTTTCAATATTTAATAAAACACCTTCAGCTTTAGTGATTTTGGCATAACCATAAATGGATGTTGCTACCGTAAACAATTGATTTGAAATCTCGTTCAAGGGTATGGAAAAATTCTTGTCTTCAGGGTAATAACAAATTAATTTGGGACCAATCTTGTCGTCCCAGTAGGTTAGTAATAATACTCCTTGGTCACTAGTAGGTGATGTTTTCATTCTGATATTCATAGTTGAAAAGACTTCATCAACTTTGTTGTTTAAAGCGTTTACTCTATTAATACGGGATATTTTGCCAGATATTATAGCTAACAAGTCTTTTTCTTCGAATGGTTTCGTTAAATAATCATCAACTCCTAGTAACTTACCAAACCTAATATCTTTAGAAGATGTGCGAGCGGAAAGAAAAATGAAAGGAATTCGATTCCACCGTGGTTCATTGGATATTGCTCTAAAAAATTCATATCCATCCATTTCCGGCATCATTATATCGCTAATGATAATATCAGGTATCGGTTCAAGTTCAGAAATAAGTTTTAGAGCTGTTTTTCCGTTTTTGGCTGTAACTGTTTTATAATTGTTCGATTCTAACATTAAATTTAAATTGTACAATAAATCAGCATTATCCTCAACGATAAGAATTAAAGGTTGCAAATCAAATCTGAATGAAGTTGGGTTTTTTAATTATTTATTAGAGAAATTAGTTTATAATCTTTTTTTAATTATCGGTAAAAAAATAGAAAAAGTTGTTCCTTTACCGAATTCGCTTTGTACCCATACTTCACCATCATGAAGTTTTAATAGTTCTTTCGCTATAGATAATCCTAAACCAGTTCCTGGAATATCGCTTACTTGTTCAGATCTAAAAAACCTTTGAAAAATAGATGGTAAATCTTCTTCCAATAATCCTATTCCATAATCTTGAATCTGAAATAAAACACCGTCTTTTTCATCCATGTTGTATTTCCCTTTGTAATGATTAGTTGATCTAATCTCAATTTTTTTATTCTCTTTTGAATATTTTATGGCGTTATCAATAAAAATACGAAATAATTGGTCAATTTTTATTGGATCCCCATATAATTTAATGTCTTCATCTATTTCTACGGTAAAAGTAATATTTTTCATTTTTCCAACAGGCTCCATTAAATTTAATATGTTACCAATAATCGAAAGTGGATTATATTCTTCCCACTTTAATTTTATTTTACGCTCGTCTATTTTTGATAGCGTTAGAATATCCTCAACTAAATCTTTTAAGAAATAAATGTTTCTTTTGATTCCTTCCTGCAATTTTTTACTAACATCTGGAGTAACTTTTTCAGAATGATTATCTAAAAAATCAAGCGTCATGATTAAAACTGAAATTGGTGTTCTTAATTCATGGGATACTGTTGAAACAAAGCGTGCTAAACTTTCTTCAGCTTCTCTCCGAGCTGTTATATTCATACAATATATATTTGCATATCCCCTGTCTTTTACCAGGAGAATGAAAATATTATAAATTTGATCTTCAATGTTTAACTCAATTTCTAAATTTATATTCTCAGAAAAGGACTTGTTGACAATTTCTTGTAAAACTTCGGGTATTTTACTCCCTTCCCTGATTGAAAATAACTCTTGACTCAGTTTATTTGCCAAAAGAACATATTTGTTATTTACTCTTAACACGGGTTTAGGATTTTCTAATAAAAATCTAGCCATGTCTTCAGATTTTTCTTGCGCGTTCTTTCGCTCAGTTATATCGGTAAAATTTTGTATAATTCCAATGAATTCGCCATTGGTGTTTTTAAGAGGTACTGTTCTTACAATACTAACAATTTTAGTACCGTCATCGAATTTAGTAACTAATTCGTATTCATATTGGTCTTTTCCTTCTATAATTTGATTCTTTGAACATAAGTCTGTATTACATCGATGTTCGTACCCTAACTGAAGGTCGTAACATTTTTTACCTATAAGGTCTTCTTTGGGTACGCGGAAAAGAGAAGCGTATGTCTCATTAACTCTCATGATTTCGCAGTCTTTACTGATCATCCTTAATGGTAGGGATGCGTTAAATATTTGGTTAAATTCAGAGTACGCTTGTTCTAATTGGTTCGCTTTTTCAATCGAAGATTCCTCACTCAGCTTCAACTTCCTAAATAATAAATCAAAAGGGGTTTCTATGCCCAATTCAATTATTGCCTTATAGACCAAGAAAAAGGCAATTATTTTAAAAATGTGACCAATAGCATTAAAGAAACCAAATACGCTAATATAGAAAGTAAATGCTAATTCTGAAATCATTGTAGTAACAATGGATATTAGAATTAAAAGAAATATTTTCTGATTAAACTCGTCTTTATGTTTGTATAAAACTATTATTGCAACGAAAAAAATTATAATAATTACATATTCACTAATTATTTTAAAAGGAGTTAGCCCTGAACCTTCAATATAGCATGTAGGGAAGAAACCTTGAAATATTGTGGTAAATAAAATAAGAAATATAAAGACATAGCTCATGAATAAATAATTAACGTTTATCTTTTTTTTAATGACCATAGAAGCAAATAAACATGAGAGCGCTTGCCAATATCGAGCTACGATCCACAATTGAGTCGGGAGATTAGCGTCAAATTCAAGGAATATGCCCATTCCTGAGTAAGCTAAGGTGTGAATTAAATCTATTGCACTTATGAAGAGAAAAGAAATACCTAATATCAAAAGGAAAGAGCTATCCATGTATTTTCTTGAGTGCCAACCTATAAAAAAAATTCCTCCTGAAATAACAATACTGATTACTTCTATAATCGAATGAAAAAGTAGGAAATTGGAAAGACTTACAAAATAAGTAAGAAATAAGCCTACTATTAGAATAATATATTCGATTAAATCACGATGAAATAACAATGCTCTTGAATCGTTCTCTTTGTGCAGCAAAATATTTTACTTCATTTTCCTATTTTTTATATTGCTAATTTCTGAAAAACAGTATAAATTGATGTTTTGTAAGTTTGGTACGTGAAATCATATGGAATTAATCTTTTCATGCTTCTGATCAAATCAGAAATCACGTTTTCATTAAATTTGGAATTTTTGAATTCCAAATCCGGATCATATTTATGTAAGAATATAGAAAATTCTATAGGAATCTTATGTTTCCTTAATAGAGCTACGATTTTACCTAAGTATTCTAATGAAATGTCATACCGCTCCCGATCCTGGATGTCTAAGACATAAATAATTTTCTTAGTTCCTTCTATATGGGTTTGAAAGTTGTTTAAATAGCCCTCTCGGAACTGTTCTTGGCCACCGAAATCCCAAATGTTATATTCTGAGCCTAAAGCTTGGAATTTATTGATTTTAACCCCTCTTGTGGGATTTAGCGAGGAAAAGGATGATAGATTCTTCACACCCATCAAACATAAAACGATAGATGTTTTACCGGAATTATCTAATCCCATGATTAATACTTTTTTTACCTTAATTGTTGTGTTTTCTCTCATCGCTGTATTCATTTAAATAAGGGATTAAAAATAGTATACTTATGATAATGTATCTATAACGTCTAAGTCTCTTAAATCTTTGAGTTTTTCTTGGTTAATTGTTGATACAAAAGATTTAATTTCTACTAGGAGCTTAAAGATATTTGGATTATTAATTTTATAGGATTTAGCATTATTAATTCTATCAAAAATAATGAGGTTTTTGTTACTTAGAGCCTTTAAGTGTTGAGAAATCGTAGATTGAGACTTACCTAAGGCTTTTTGAATTTCTGAAGAAGTCTTTTTCTCATCTCGCATCAATTCTAACATGTCCAATCTTGTCTGATCTGCTAATACTTTCAAAAATTCAATAATTTCTGTTTTACCTTCACTCATTTAATAATGTCCTATTGTACTTTAGTTGTATTGATTTTTTTACCTTTTAAAGATATTTCTAATGATCTATTAATATCTAAAAAATTTATAAACTATCGTAACATTTATATATCGGCATATCGTTATTAAAGAATATAACAAAAAGTAATGTTTTATCATGGAAAAATTAGAAAGCCAAGTTTTTAATATCGATGAGATTGACAAGAGCATAATTGAATTAATACAAAAAGAACCCGCACTTACACATACAGAAATCGCAAGACGAGTTGATCGGAGTCAACCCACAATCGGCATGAGGATTCGGAAACTTGAAAAAGCGGGAGTCTTAAAATTTCAAGCTGGTATAAATGTTAAAACCATGGATTTAATCCTCGCACGAGTTGAAATTCAAACTTTAGAACCAGACGAAACCATTGAATTAGTTAAAAAATGTCCATATATGCTAAACGCATTTCGATTGAGTGGCACTTTTAATCTCAGTATTCTTGTAATAGCTACCAAAATAGCTCATCTTGATGAGATGGTTAATAATCATTTTAGAAAGAGTCCTAACATCACTTCAGTTTATATGGATATAATTACCGATGTTACAAATGATTTTGTATTGCCATTTGATTTTAGTTTCGAAAGTTGTGGTTTAAGTTCAAGTGGTCAATGTTGTAATAAATGTTTTAAATAACCCGCCAATTTGATCAAACATTTTTATGTCAATACTAGTTTTATTGAATATGATTAAAGAATTTGGATAATTATATTTATTACATTTGCAACAAATTTTTAGCTTAATTTACTTTCTAAAATTAATATACATTGATTATAAAATAAATAAATAAATAAATAAATCTAATTTGCCAGTGTATCCGAGTAGTAAGGAGGCGGCCTGCAGAGCCGTTGCTTTCAGCATCATGGGTGCAAATCCCATCGCTGGCTCTTATATTCATCTTATCACTAATAATGCGCTCTTTTAAGGTGTATAAATTATCATGAAAGTCTATAATAGCTTAACATTTAAAAAGGAAGAATTTAAATCGATCAAACCGAAAGAAGTCAAAATATACGTATGCGGTCCTACAGTTTATGATTCTGCACATATTGGTCATGCAAAATCAGCTGTTGTATTTGATTTAATCCATCGTTATCTCAAATATAAGGGATATAATGTAAATGTGGTTAAAAATTATACAGATATAGATGATAAGATTATAGAAAGAGCCAATGAAAAGAATATCAATTTTAAAGATCTTAGTGAGCACTATATTTCTGAATATGAAGAGATAATGACAGCATTAAACGTAGAAGCTGATACAAGGAATCCGCGAGCTACTGAATTTATTCCTAAAATTATTGATTTCATACAGGAACTTATCTCAAAAGGGAATGCTTATGAAAATAATGGTTCTGTCTATTTCTCAGTTGAAACCTTTGATAGGTATGGTACATTTTTTAAACGGCCTAAAGAAACTGAATCCAATGATGACGGAACAGAAATAACATTAGATCAAGATACTCAATTTGGAGATGATAAACGAGATCCTAGGGATTTTGCGTTATGGAAGAAAATGAAAGAAGGAGAACCATTTTGGGAAAGTCCTTGGGGAAAAGGAAGACCTGGTTGGCACATTGAATGCTCTGTAATGGTATTGAATCTCTTAGGTGAGACTATAGACATACACGGGGGTGGTCAAGATCTAAAATTTCCCCATCACCCAAATGAGATTGCTCAATCAGAATCATATACGGGCAAACCTTTTTCGAACTTTTTCGTACATAATGGGTTTGTGAATGTTGATGATGAGAAGATGTCAAAAAGTCTTGGAAATTTCTTCATGGTAACAGACATATTAAAGGAA
>Ga0307380_10008830_pt1 | contig 12870 bp, 10 predicted proteins | sample UN3MG_FD_202239 | JGI IMG/M metagenome (GOLD analysis project Ga0307380, IMG submission 202239) | Soil microbial communities from Risofladan, Vaasa, Finland - UN-3 | ecosystem: Environmental > Terrestrial > Soil > Coastal area > Acid sulfate soil | place: Finland: Risofladan, Vaasa | collected... | reverse complement strand
AACGGTATTACCCTTTCCTGCCATCGGATCGCTTCCTCAAACTCACCCACCTCGGCGCAGGCGGCAGCCAGCGTGTCGAGAACGAGCCAGTCCTCCGAGTGCGCCAATCTGCGCGCCAGCCGCGCAAGCCCCATCGCCTTCTTTCCATCCCGAAACTCCGCGTCGGGGCATGTGGCCATCAACCATGCCAAGGCGCCGCGCGGCCAGGGGTCTTGTGGGGCCATTTGAATCGCTTCTCTGTAATCGGCGATGGCCTCTGCATAGGCCCCGAGGGTCTTGTGTGCCAGGCCACGCCAAGAATAGAACCCACCGAAGGTCGGATCGATTTCAATGGCCATGTCGAGATCCACGATAGCATTTTCAGGGTCGTCCTTCTCAAGCCTGGCTGCTCCGCGGGCGGCGTAAGAGGGAGCATGCCGAGAATCCAGGGCGATCGCCTTGTCGAAACTCGCGATCGCATCCTCCAATTCGCCGTCATTGAAATACCCAACGCCGCAGTTGTAGTGGGTATTCGGGTCGTCCAACGCCTTCAGGTACGACCACAACAGCGCCACAAAAGGCAAGGTCACAACCAGAAAGACGGCGAACCCGACTGCCCCTGAGATATAGCCCGGCGCGGAGGAGACGTCCTCCGGGCATGCGTCGTCAGTCCGATCCTCCTCGGTCGCTTCTTCGAGATCATCAGCGTCCTCGGAAGACTCGACGTCACCTCGGACCAACTCATGCCGAATAATCGCCCGGGCACGCGCTTCGTCCGCCTGCAAGACCCAAACGCGAGGGGCGAGCGTTTCCCCCAAGGGCAAACCGCCGGCGGCTGACTGCAACGTCTCGCCGACGACCTGTGCGTGAATGCCTTCCGCCGCCAGCCGGTCTTTCAGAAGATGGGCTTCCGTCGCGGTGGCTGCTGAATACACTTCCAGGACGCGTGTGTCATCCGTTAGCGATGGATCGGTCCGCGGCTTGGGACGGTCGGAAGTGGATCCGGGAGCACGTGATGAAGCTTCGGTTCCCTCGGGCCGGCAGCCGCAACGCGGGCAAGCGGCAGGCACGCCATCGATGCTCTCGCCACATTTCGGGCATTGCCACATGGCGTGTTTTCCCTGGGATCTCCACTGGGCACTATGCCGGGGGCCATTGAGATACCATCACTGGCTTGGCAGCCTCTCGCTGAGCATCTGAATCATAGAGGAACACAAACGATCTGCCAAGAACCGTTGGATACAGAGAATCAGACCGTTTCGCCTATTATCCTGCCTCTACGGCTCCGCGCGGAAAATGTTCCTCAACCGCCGCAACGAACTCCTCCGGCGTGGAAACCGTGGCTGCGTGGCGGCGAAACGCTCGGGCGCCGGGGCGGGATCGGGCGTAGTTGCAGGCGTATTTGCGCATCAAGATGGTGCCCTTGGTCGGCCCGAAACGGTCGACGATCAGGTTGAAGTGGTCCAGGAGCAGTTGCCGTTGCTCGGCCAAGGTGGGTTCCGGCGGGATCGGCTCGCCGCATAGGGCAGCCTGTGCCTGGCGGAACAGCCACGGACGGCCAAGTGCCGCGCGGCCGATCATCACCCCGTCGACTTCATAGCGGCGAAACGCCTCCACGACCGACTCCGGCGCGGTCAAATCCCCGTTGCCGATCAGCGGAATGCGATGCAGGTGCGGCTTGATCTCGGCGATCTTCTGCCAATCGGCCTTTCCGGCAAACCGGTCGGCCGCCGTGCGACCATGGACCGTCACCGCCGCTCCGCCGGCCGACTCGACCGCCCGGGCGACCTCGATCGCGTTGATCGAGTCGCGCGAAATCCCCAGCCGGATCTTGGCCGTCACCGGGACCGGGTCACAGGCCTCGACCACGCGGGCAACGATCCGTCCGACGCGGGCCGGGTCGCGCAACAGATACGAACCACTCTTGGCACTCTGGCTGACCGCCTTGACCGGGCAGCCGAAGTTGATGTCGACCACGCTGACGCCGAACTCCCCGACCAGCCGCCGCCCGACCGCCGCCAGGTCCTCGGGGTCGTTGTCCCAAATCTGCACGGCCAGCGGCCGCGGTTCGTCGCGAACGCCCCAGAGCCGCTCGGAGAATTTTTCGCCACGGGCGGCGATTCGCAGGAAACCGCGGGCGCTGACCATTTCGGTGGCCAACAAGCCGGCCCCGCCGAACCGGCGCACGATCTGCCGGAAGGCGAAGTTCGTAAACCCGGCCATCGGCGCCTGCAACACGGGCGGGTCGATGACAAGCGTACCGATTCTCAGCGGCTTCGGCGGCGAGTTTGTCATTGCACGATGACCTTGAACCACAATCGCGCCGACGCCGTGATGATCGAAGCCAAACGCACCGAATTCAGAGGAGTACAAGCCGTCTCAGGAATCCAATGTCACTTCTTCATCCAGGACGGCCCGTAAGCCACGAGAAATGATCTTCGCCCTGCGGACTTTCAGCTTCTTGGCCAATCGATCGGTCTTGTCCAGCAATCCACGTTCAATACTGACCGAGATGACTTTCACGCCTTCGCCCACTCTTGGGCGCCCGCGCTTTCTTCTTGCTCGCTCCAGTCTTGCCTGTTGTTTGGAAGTGGGCTTCCCAAACGAGTCGATGACGAGTTCCTCGTCGAATTCCGCAGTGGCGCGGGCGAGTTCATCGGCCGTCATCTTCGTAACCGGCTTCTGACGGGGTCTGCCACTCATCTCGTCTTCCTTCTCAGCCTGTGCTTCTCTCGATCGGTTAACGGTCGGGCGTGAATCACGAAGACCACATCGTCGTCATCGAGAACATAGACTACTTGCACCCAACGACCGCCATTCCCGCGTCCCCAGACAAGCCACTTATCGTCCTCTCTGGCAAGGGGAAATGGTCGGCGGGCGCCGAGGACCACTTTCTCAGCCTCTTCCGGCACGATGCCGTGGTGGCTGATGTGCCGGACGTTCCAGGCATTCCACCGGAATTCCATCGACCACCTCTAGATTTTATTATATAACAAAATGTCGGGCAAGAAGCGTTGGCAATATCAAGAACCCCGGCTACTTGTCGAATAGTCGGACATGCCGTCGTGTGGCGTATCCATTGGGCCCGCGCCCTATGCGCAGCAGACCTGGCAGTATAGGATATATGCTACTCCTCGGGCTACCCCCCATGGTAACTATATGCGAAGTCCTCGTGGAATCCTGACCACATTGTTGTTGGTCGTCTTGCTGGCGGCGGCCGGTGGTGTGGTGGTGGCGTTGAAGACACGGCTCCCCCACCCGACCGTGGCCGACCGCGACCAACTCCTCCGCTGGTTGGCGGTGCGGGACTTGAGCACCGAATCGGTCGATTTGCAGCGGACCTTGGGGCTGCGTTTGGAAGAGGAGTTCGGCCGAGGTGACGGGATCGACTGGCAATCGTTGGCCGAGCGGTTGGACGAATCGCGCCGGCAGCGGGTCTGGGACAACGTGCTGGTGCTGATCGAGCCGTGGCTGATCGAGAAGACGACTCTTTATTTCGAGTTGGCGCCCAGCGAGCGGGCCGAGTACATCGATCGATTCATCGACACGATCGGCGTGTTCCGCGGGGTAGACACGATCCGCCCTGCCGCGGAGTCCTTCGGAAGAGGGGGGCTGTTGAAGGTTCTCGCCGGCCAGGTGGAAAGCTGGAAAACCCAGCCGGGCTCACCCCCCACCTGGCAGATCGAGCAATTCCTGCGCGAGGTCAAGGTGCAGTGGGTGCGGCGCAAGCTGGCCGAATACTGGTCGGCACTGGGCTCGATGGAACTGCAGGATCTGTGGCGGCGTCGCTGAGATCAACGCGGTTTGCCGACCGGGGGCGGATCTTCCACATCGTTTCGGTCGTCCGAGTGCCACAGCGGCAGCCCATGCTCGACGCGCCGAGCCATGATCCTCAGCTTCTCTTTGGTCCCGGGCATGGCGTCGGCCGCATCGAACTCGTTGCAGTCGACCTCCGGCGGCTCGAAGTCCCAAAAACCCATCTTGATCGCTTCCAGCACAGACCTCGGCACAACGGTACTCCTTCCCTTTTCGAATCTCCGTTTCCACCGGCGAGCCGAGGCCTGGTAAAACTTCCAAGATGCCGACGATTCCAACACCAGCTCGCTAGTTCAGGTTGGACATGTATTCCCTGAGTATTCGGATTTTCCGAAAAATGTCAAGCATTTCTCGGAAAAGGGTTGGGTTCGGTTTGCGAGCCCCCACGTGGTTGCCCGCCCACTGAGGGGATGAACTTATCCAGTTCCGCGCAAAGGGGGACGAAGAGTAAAGATATAGGATTCAGGCGAAAAACGGGAAACTCGCGGGGCGACGCGGCCCATCTCGACCGCTGCCGAGGCCCGGGTGTGCTAGGTCGGCAGGTCGAATCGCGCGTTTCTGCAAAGGACTTGATTTTCGGTGCGAAATCACGTTCATTTATGTGTTTACGGCAGACAGATCGAAAGGTGACAAACCCAGCATGGATCACGCACACGCTTCTCACGGCTCAGACAAGCCGCTTCTCGCTGTGATTGCACTCGTTTTGATGGGATATGCCCTCTCGGCGGTCCTGTTCCAGGCCCCGCAGGAAGGCGCCAGGATGGTAGCCGAAGCGGCCGAAGCCCATGGCGAGCGTGCGGCCGAGCCGGGCGGCGGTCATGCGGCTGAGGAAGGTGCGGGCCAAGCGGTCCAGCCCGAGCCGAAACACGACGCCCACGGCGATCGCGAAGCGAAGGAATCTGCCGAGGCGGGGGCGCAGCTCTACCCGGACTATTGGATGGTCACCCCATTCGTACTCCTGCTGGGGGCCATTGCCGTGCTGCCGTTGATCCCGGCGACCGAGCACTGGTGGGAAAGCAATCTGCACCGGTTCTACGTGGCGGCCGTGTTGGGAGCCCTGACGCTCTTGTACTACCTTTTCCTCCACGGCGGCCCGATCGAAGCCCACTGGCCCGTCCACGACGTGGTGAGTCACACCGACGGCGGGTTGAAGCTGGCCTGGACCGTGCTGGCCAACGGCATCCTCAACGAATACATCCCTTTCATCATGCTGCTGTTCAGTCTCTACACGATCAGCGGCGGGATCCGGCTGGAGGGCGACCTCCGGGCGCATCCGCTGACCAACACGGCATTCATCGCCGCCGGGGGTGTTCTGGCCAGTTTCATCGGCACCACCGGCGCGGCCATGCTGCTGATCCGCCCGTTGCTGGAAACCAACAGCGAGCGAAAGCACGTCAAGCACACGGTGATCTTCTTCATCTTCGTGGTCTGCAACTGCGGCGGCTGTTTGTTGCCCATCGGCGACCCGCCGCTCTTCTTGGGCTACCTGCGCGGCGTGCCGTTCTTGTGGACGTTCAGCCTCTGGCCGGCGTGGTTGTTCGTCAACGCGTGCTTGATCGGCATCTATTACGCGTGGGACCACTTCTGGTGCTATCCGCACGAAGAAGAACGCGACATCGTCCGGGACGAAGCGCTGGTGAAGAACCTCAGACTCGCCGGCCTGTGGCCCAACGCGCCGTTGCTGCTGGGCGTGATCTTTTCGGTGGCGCTGCTGGATCCCGGCATGAAGTTTCCGGGCACCGATTGGCACCCCTGGCTTTACCTGCGGGAGATCGTCCAATTGGGATTGGTGGCCCTGTCGCTGATCCTCGGCAGCCGAGCCGTCCGCCGGGCGAACAACTTCAATTATCACGCGATCATCGAAGTGGCCGCGTTGTTCTTCGGAATCTTCATCTGCATGCAGCCGCCGCTGCAGATCCTGGGCGTGCAAGGCCCCGAGATCGCCAAGGCCGGGTTCGACGCCCCGATGCACTTCTTCTGGATGACCGGCACGCTCTCGTCGTTCCTGGACAACGCGCCGACTTACGTGGTCTTCTTCACGACGGCGAAGACGCTGCCCGCGGCGCCCGGAACCGAGCTTCTGCCGATCACCGCGGGAACCATCGCGGTTCCCATGCTGGTGGCCGTCAGCTTGGGGGCGGTCTTCATGGGCTCGATGACCTATATCGGCAACGGGCCGAACTTCATGGTCCGGGCGATCGCCGAGAAGTCGGGCATCCGCATGCCCAGCTTCTTCGGATACATGCTCTACAGTTGCTGCATCCTGCTGCCGCTGCTGGTGATCACGACGTTGATCTTCCTCTAGCCCAACTTCGCCAGTTGATGGTGTGTTGTCCTGGTTTTTTCGGTGTGGGCGGTCGGCTGTCGAGGATTCCCTTTGGCCGAGACCCTTGGCTCGATCGACTCCGCCGGTTCGCTCATGATTTCGCGCTGCCTTGTTCGTCGACTTCTTCGCTATTATGGTCTCGTCCGACTTCCCGATCTCGTACACGGCGGTCGTGCGGCCTTGGCCTTCACCGCCCGGACCGGCGTCGGATGGTTCGCCGGTCGAGTTCGGGATCTCCCGAGTTCCGTGCAAGATGCTTGTATCCATGCCTCGGGTCTACGACTCCGACGTGCCGACTTGTCTCGGCGCTTTCTGACTGTGCCCATTTTCGAATATCGAACAAGGAATGTCGAATAGCGAAGGAAGTTGGCAATTCTCATCTGCCTTCGTCATTCGATATTCCTTGTTCGATATTCGATATTTCCCGAAACCCGCAAACCCCCTCTTTTCAAGATGGCGTCCCGCAACCTCGGCTCCACGGGCTTCAGGACTGATTGATTACCATATCTGGGCAAAGTTTGCGGGCTGGGTTCCCGATATTACGAGACAACGTGGTCGACCACTTGCACCTGATCAAGGCAAGTGCCACCAATATCACCCCCCATAAGTACTGCAATGCTCGACTTCACCTCGGAAATCGTCGACGCTGTGGTGGCTGCCTGTGAAGCGGGGGCCCAGGAGGCGGCCGAGGGGTTCCGCCGCGCGTTGGGCACGAAGATCGCGCTTTCGGTGGGCGAAGCCGGCTCGATCGACATGGGCGCCTTGCCCGAGGACCTCTCGGGGCCGGGGTTGGCCGTCGTCCTCACGGTGGGATACTCGGGGGCACTGGTGTTGTTGCCGGACGCGACCGGCCTGGTTCCCGACTGGTGTGCCGATCCCGATCCCACCGGACAAAGCAAGCTGGACACGCTGGCTCAAGAGTTGGGCATGCTCCTTCTGCCCGAGGAGTTCACGCCCGAGGATTTCAAAGCCGGCCGCGCGAAGAACCTGACCGGGGCCATGCGGCGCGGGGGGGTCGGTGATGGGGCGAATTTCGTCCCTCTGGATTTGTCGGCCGAAGGGAAGCAGGGCACGGCTTACGTGGTCTGGCCGGTCCCCAAGCCGGCGGCGGTACTCGGCTCGGCGTCCGCCAAGCCGGAACCGGCTCCCGAGCCGACGCCTCAGCCGGCCGCCCAACCAGCGGCCACACCCACACCGGCCGCGGGGCCGGCCACACCCACACCGGCCGCGGGGCCGACCAGAACTGCGCCGAAAACGTCCAGCCGGCTGCGAGACCTGCCCGTCTACACTCGCAGTCTGCTGCGGATCCAGGTCCCGATCGTGGTGACGCTGGCCGAGAAGCGTCAGCCGCTGGGCCGAATCGTCGAGTTGGGCCCCGGGTCGATCATCCAATTCGAGAAATCGTGCGAAGAGATGCTCGAGTTGGGCGTGGGCGATCACTTGATCGCCACCGGCGAGGCCGTTAAGGTGGGCGACAAGTTCGGCCTGAGAATCACGTCGATCAAGCTGCCGGAAGAACGCTTTCTCGCCGTAAAGTCGGCAGGAAAACGCTGATCCCGCCCACTGGCCACGCGGCACGGGACCGGATAAACTGGGTGGCACTCCGCTTCGTGTATGCCGGTGCCTTCCATGATCCTCCTGATCGACAATTACGATTCGTTCACCTACAACCTGGTCCAGCGATTGGGTGAAATCGACCCCTCGCTGGAACTGGAAGTCTACCGGAACGACCAGATCACGATCGGGGAAATCGAGGCCCGGCGGCCATCGCACCTGATCATTTCGCCCGGCCCGTGTACGCCGAATGAGGCGGGCATTTCGCTGGCCTGCGCGAAACACTTCGCCGGGCGGATTCCCCTGCTGGGGGTCTGCCTGGGGCACCAGTCGATTGCCCAGGCGTTCGGGTCGCAAATCGTCCGCGCCGGGCGGCTGATGCACGGCAAGACCGACATGATCCACCACGACAACCGAGGGCTGTACGAGGGCCTGGAGAACCCCTTCGTGGCCACCCGCTACCACAGCCTCATCATCCGCCCCGACACGCTTAGCGACGAGTTCGAGGTCTGCGCGTGGTGCGAAGCGCCCGACGGAGAGCGGGAGATCATGGGCGTGCGGCACAAGCGGTTCCCGGTGTTCGGGATGCAGTTCCACCCGGAGAGCTTTCTGACCGACTGCGGGACCACGCTGTTGGAGCGGTTTCTGCGGGTTCAGTGGGCGGCCGGGGTCGCGGAAGAGTCCTAGGCGCGATCGGGGCGAGGCCGCAAGCGTCTTTTCAAAACGCGCGATTCCGCGTACTCTTGGGGGCATGACATGGAAACTCCTCGATCGGTGCTATCATTCCACCTTCGGCCATGCACTTCTGGGCGCGGCGTTGCTGTGGGCGGCACTGCCCCCGTGCGACCTCTGGCCGCTGGCGTGGATCGCGCCCGTGTGGTGGATCCTGATCATCCGGCGTGAGGAACTCCCCGGGCGCCCCTATCGGGCGATCTATCTGGCCGGCTTCCTTTTCTGGCTGGCGGCTTTCTACTGGCTGACGCTGCCCTACTGGGCCAACGCCTTTCTTTGGGTCTTGAATGCTGTTTACATGGGCTGCTACCTGCCGCTCTTCGTGGGATTGAGCCGCGTGGCCGTGCGCCGACTCCGCGTGCCGGTGGTTCTGGCCGCGCCGGTCGTCTGGACCGGCCTGGAATTCGCCCGGGGGCACGTGCTGACCGGCACCACCATGGCAAGCCTGGGGCACACGCAGTATCACTGGATCGAGCTGATCCAGATCGCCGACCTGGTCGGGGCGTACGGCCTGAACTTCGTGGTGATGCTGGTCGCCGCGTGCCTGGGACGGATGGTTCCGCTGGGCGGCCGACGGTGGTCGCTTTGGCCGCTGGCTCCGGCGGCGGTCGTGCTGGCGGCGGTGTTGTGCTACGGCCATCTCCGTATGTCTGGGCCCGACGATGCGACCCCCGCCGTGCGAGTCGCGCTGATCCAGGGCTCCATCGACGCGGAGTTCAAGACGGAATCGAACACCAATGCCGAGGCGCGCGAGGAAATCCACGACCAGTATCTCGAGCTTTCCAGAAAGGCGACGGCGAAATACGGGGACCTGGATTTGATGGTCTGGCCCGAGACCATGTTCCGCACCACGCTGCTCACCTACGACCAGGACGCCCGGCTGATTGAATACTGTAAGAAGGAAGAAATCGACAAGTACAAGAAAGCGGACTGGACGGAGGCTCAAATCGAGGCGTGGTTGCGAGAGTCGAATCCCGAAACGCCCGAGGAAATGCGGGAAATCGCCGAGCAACTCCAGACGTCCCTCATCCTCGGCGTGGACCGGCTCCACTACACGGCCCAAGGCGAGGAGTATTTCAATTCCGCCGCCTTCATCACCCGGGAGAACCAGGCCTGGCGGCGAGCGGGCTGCTACGACAAGATCCACCTGGTGTTCTTCGGCGAGTACATTCCGCTGGCGGAGTATTTCCCCTGGATCTACGAACTCACCCCGCTGAGTTCCGGGGCGACCCCGGGCGCCGAGCCGGCGGCCTTCGAGTTGAAAGGGCTCCGCTTCGCGCCGAACATCTGCTACGAGAGCGTGCTGCCGCGGGTGATCCGCCGACAGGTCAACGGACTGCGATCGCGCGGCCAGGAGCCCGACGTGCTGGTCAACCTGACCAACGACGGCTGGTTCTGGGGCTCCAGCGAATTGGACATGCACCTGATCTGCGGCGTGTTTCGGGCCGTCGAATGCCGCAAGCCGTTTCTGATCGCTGCCAACACGGGCATTTCGGCCTGGATCGACGGCAACGGCGAGATCCTGGCGCGGGGGCCGCGCCGGGCCACCGACACGCTTCTGGCCGAGGTCCGTCGCGACGGGCGGACGAGCCTCTATCTGCAATACGGCGACTGGCCGGCCGGCGTTTGCCTGGCCGCGTGCCTCGTGTTCGCCGTGGTCGGCATTTGGCGGCGAAAGTCGCCTTGACAGGAAGGCGAAAATCCGCACAATCCCGACGCTATCGAACGACGGGATTCACGGGCAATTGCCCCCCGTCGGATCGCCGGGCGCTGCCGCGCCCGCCTCGATGAGAGGGCCTTGGCCAGAAATGGCGCCAAAGCCCGTCGCCGGCAGGAAGCACGCGGCCCATCGAGGACGACCCAGAACATCGCGAACCTTTGCTGTCCGCGGGCACGGAGGCCTCAGGCCATGCAGGTCTGTCCCGAGTTGGGACATTTCGTCAGTCTTCGCAAGCTGTTGTCGGCAGCCGAGTTCGTACGCGCCGACGACGTCCGCGTCGATGGTTGCACGTGCGACTCGCGGCAGGTCAAGCCGGGCGACCTGTTCGTCGCACTAAAGGGCAGCCGCAACGACGGCCGACGGTTCATCGCCGAAGCGGTCGAGCGGGGCTGCACGGCCATCCTCAGCGACCAGCCGATCACCGACGACACGACCCTGCCCGTTTGCACGGTCGCCAACGCCCGGGAGGCCTACGGCCAGATCTGCCAGGCCCTGGCCGGCAACCCGAGCCATCGGCTGAAGGTCATCGGGGTGACCGGCACGAACGGCAAAACGACCACCAGTACCCTGGTCGCCGGCGTGTTGGCCAAAGCGGGATATAAAGTGGGACTGCTGGGGACTCTGGGGTATTTCGACGGCGAGGAGGCCGAGGATTCCACGCTGACCACGCCGCCCGCCGACCAACTGGCCGTCTGGCTCTCGCGCATGGTCCGCAACGGGTGCTCGCACGCGGTGATCGAGGTTTCCAGCCATGCCCTGGACCAGGCTCGCGTGGCCGGCATCCGGTTCGACGCCGCTTGCATCACCAACGTCCTGCGCGATCACCTCGACTATCATCCCACGATCCAGGATTACCGGCTGACGAAGTCGAAGCTGCTGGACTATCTGCCGGCCGAAGGGTTCGCCGTGATCAACGCCGACGATTCGGTCTCGGCCGGTTATCTCCGCCGGATCGACGGGCCGGTGTTGACGATCGGGATCCGCTCGGCGGCCGAAATCACCGGCACGCCGATCGAGCATTTCATCAGCGAACAGACCTTCCTGTTGACCGCCGGCAGCGAGACCATGCCCGTGCAAACGCAGATGATCGGCACCCACCACGTCTACAACTGTCTGATCGCGGCGGCCGTGGGATTGACCTACGGGATCGATCTGCCGACGGTCGTTCGCGGGCTGGAGGCGGCCGGTCACATACCGGGTCGTCTGGAGCGGGTGGAGTGCGGGCAGCCGTTCGGCGTGTTCGTCGATTACGCCCACACGCCCGACGCCCTGGCCGGAAGCCTTCAGGCCCTGCGCGACGTGACTCGCGGCAGCCTGATCTGCGTGTTCGGGGCCGGCGGCGATCGCGATCGGCAGAAGCGGCCGTTGATGGCCCGGGCCGTCGAATCGGGCGCCGACGTGGTCGTATTGACCACCGACAATCCGCGGACCGAAGACCCGCAGATCATCCTCCGCGAGGTCTTCGACGGATTCTGGGACCCCACGGCCGCGGAAGTGATTCCCGATCGGGCCGAAGCGATCCGCTGGGCCCTGGCCACGGCCACCCCGGGCGACTGCGTGCTGATCGCCGGCAAAGGACACGAAAGCTACCAAGTCATCGGAGAGGAGCGTATCCCCCTGGACGATTTCGAGATTGCCCGAGAATGGCTCTACAAAGTCCGGCCGTATGCGGAAACGGGGGGGCTATCATGAATACACTGTACGATATGATCGAAGCCACCCGCGGGCACATGCTGCCGGCAAGCGCGGTGCGCGATAGCGAGGCCGTGCTGCTGGGACCGGTCGTGACCGACAGCCGACAGGTCGAAGCGGGCGACGTGTTCTGGGCGCTCAAGGGTCCGAATCACAACGGGGCCCATTTCGCCGAACAGGCCTTCCAGCGCGGCGCGGCCGGCGTGGTTACGACCAAACGGGTCGAGGTGCCGAAAGGTTGCTGGGCCGTTTCAGTCGGCGATACACAACAGGCCTTGTGGCAATGGGCCGGGTGGCGGCGGCGGCGGTTCACCGGGACCGTGATTGCCGTGACCGGGAGCGTGGGCAAGACCACCACGCGGCAGATGATCCATACGGTCCTGCAGAAGCGGCTTAAGGGAACGGCCAGCCCGCGGAATTTCAACAACCACGTCGGCCTGCCGCTGAGCATGCTGGGCATCGAGCCGCAGCACGATTACGCGGTGTTGGAACTCGGTGCCAACCGCCCCGGCGAGATCGCCGCGCTGGCCGAGCTGTGTGCCGCGAAGGTCGGCGTGATCACCCAGGTGGGCGACGCGCACCTCGGCGGGTTCGGTAGCCGGCGGGGGATCGCCGAGGCCAAGGCCGAACTGCTGGCCGCGTTGCCGCCGGACGGACACGCCGTGTTGGGCGACGACCCCTGGCTGCGAACGATGGCCGACAAGTGCGAGGCCCGAATCACCTGGGTCGGAACCGGAAAGCCGTGCGACCTGAGGGCCGAGCAGGTCGAGAGCGAACAAGGGCGGTTGAGTTTTCGGGTGGCCACCGGAGACGATTCCACGAACGGATCGAGCTGCCGGTTCTCCGTGCCGGTTTGGGGGCGCCACCACGTGACCTCCGCGCTGGCGGCTGTGGCCGTGGGCCGGATGATGGGCTTCGACCTGGAAGAAATGGCCGAGGCGTTGGCCGAGTTTCAGCCGGTGCCCATGCGGTGCGAAGTGGTCGAGGTCCGCGGGGCCACCGTGATCAACGATGCGTACAATTCCAATCCCACGGCGATGCGGGCGGCGCT
>Ga0307380_10008829_pt1 | contig 12870 bp, 25 predicted proteins | sample UN3MG_FD_202239 | JGI IMG/M metagenome (GOLD analysis project Ga0307380, IMG submission 202239) | Soil microbial communities from Risofladan, Vaasa, Finland - UN-3 | ecosystem: Environmental > Terrestrial > Soil > Coastal area > Acid sulfate soil | place: Finland: Risofladan, Vaasa | collected... | reverse complement strand
TATTGACATTGGCTCACTTTGATGCGAAAATTTGAATCCCTTTTTCACGGTGAGCGTAGCTCAACAGGTTAGAGCACCGGACTGTGGATCCGGAGGTTGGGGGTTCGAGACCCCTCGCTCACCCTTCAATTTCTCCCCTGTTACCTCATATAAATCAGCAAGTTAGAGAATTTTCCTGAATTTTTGCTTTTAAGCAATTTATAGCAATTTATAGCACTAAACAGCGTCAGACACGTCGCAAAAGTCGACACTTTTTGATTAGAAATTATCACCCCCAAAATCACCCCAAAAGGTGATTGAAAAAATTGATAAGATCAGATATAAATTTATTATAAAAAATGCAACCAAAATGATGAGAAAATCGTATTAACTTATGGATAACAAATTAATATAAAAGCTTGACAAACATATTTTATTTATTATAAATTGAAATATGAATTGAAGCCCTGCCATTGCTTTGCAAAGGTAGATGAATAGCAGCCAAGGGATTGAGAAATCAATCCCTTGTTTTTTTTAAGGGGTTTTTATTATGAAATCAAATGAGAGAGTAGTAATTTTTATTGATGGAAGCAATCTTTATCATGGGCTAAAAAATAACTTAAATACTGCTAATATTGATTTAGAAAAATTTTGTAGTTTTTTATTAGGAAATAGACGCTTAACAAGGATTTATTATTATAATGCTCCAAAAAATGCACAAGATAATCCTACGGGTTACAAAAAACAGCAAAGTTTCTTTAATATAATTAAAAAAATTCCCTTTCTTGAATTAAAACTTGGAAGATTGGTAATTAGAAACAATATTCCTTTTGAAAAAGGCGTAGATGTCCTTATGACTGTTGATATGATAAGATATGCAAGGAATAACGCATATGATACAGCTGTTCTTGTTTCAGGCGATGGTGATTTTGCTCCAGCTTTAGAATTTTTAAAAGATTTCGGAAAACATATAGAAAATGCATATTTTTCCAAAGGTAGGTCAAATAATTTAGCAAATCATTCTGATAGATTTATAAATTTAGATAGTCTGCCTTGGGGAGATATAAAAATTTGATTTTGAATAGTCATTATTTTCAGATATATCCCATTTTCCAATATCTTCCTTTGCTGCTCTTTCCTGTTGAATAATAGACGGTTGTTGTTTTTTTCGTCTTTATAAATAGCATCAAATTCAGCTTTTATTTTTGAAGACTATTTTTAATTATTCTATTGTAAGTAATGCGTGGACCATTCGCCTTTGAATCATTAAACCATTCTGGATATTTTTTGTTTATCTCTTTTTGAATATTTTTCCAAAAAACTCCTTTATTTTTCTTTGGAGGTCCTCCGAGTTTATCAACTAGATCATAAAGATCGTAATGTTTTTCTTCGGAAAATGATCTTCCTTTTTTCCCGAAAAATTCTTTAACTTTGCATTGAATGTTATTGAATATTTCTTTAGTTAATGGTCTGTAAATATGCAAGGTGACCTCTCTTCCTATACACTCTCCTTTATGGACATGATAATCTTTAGAAATTTTATAAGGTGACGAGACTGGCTTAATCCCGGTAAGCACAAATATAATCAGAGTTATCTGGGTAAAACTGGTTCTTTCAAACAGCTTTTTTGTTTCTGCTTCTAATTTTGCCAAAGGAGTGCCTTCCCACACTGGTATAATTCCCCGCCAGTCTTTTTTACCTGGATATGGAAGAAATCGCTTTTCTTTTGAACTTAATCTATATTCATGATTAGTCAGTTTATTACACTCTTCTATTCTAATTAAAATTTCATCCTCTAGCTTTTTTATCTGCTCATGATTCTTTTTGTAATTCTGACGAAAAGGAAGGGCCTCTCTTTCTCCCTCTTTTTTTAACCATTCAATGGCTTTCTTAGGATTATTAGGAAAGAGCGGTTCCTCTTTCGAAAAAAGCTCTAGTCTCATTTTTTTTATGTAAGGGAAAAACTTCTTAACAGATTCGCTTGATACGATAGCATTATCGAAAAAATCAGAAATCGTGTTTTCAGCTATTGAGTTTTCAGATCCAACTTTGCTTATATAATCAGCAAGGCTAAATATTCTATTAATAATATCATTCTTCTTATCAACTTTTTGTTCTTCTATTTTGTCTTTAGACACATATTCAAATGCCTCTTTTATAAAAGGTTTTTGAGCTGGAGATGCGTTTCTTTCCAAAGCCTTTATTTGGTCTTCTTTATTCTGGTAATGAGGAAAGAATTCATAATCGTCTTTCATTCCTTTTCTCCTTTATTGAACAGATTTGACAGGTTTAATGTTCAGAGTTAAATTATAACTATGAATATTATATTAGTCAAGTGAAATAAAAATGAAAAATAAAATGAAAAATAATATGCGATATTTGAGATTTCTTTCCCAAAAATCGCAGGAACAATTGGCAATAGAAGCAGGATTGAGCCAGGCACAAATCTCAAGAATAGAAAGAGGATATATCAAACCGAAAAAAGAAGATAAAAAAATCTTGTCAGTAATTCTGGGCTTTGCGGTGGAAGCTCTTTTCCCGGAGGATTAAGGCATGGAATGCCGTCGTTGGATATCTGTACGCACTTGTAGTGAGTACCTCGGAATTCACGAGGTGACTTGCCGGCGGCTCATCGATCGAGGCGAGATCAAAGCGGCAAGGGTCGGAGGCAGTATCAGGGTGGATTTGCAGGCCCTAGAGAAACAAATGGAATCACAGCAAAAATGAAAACAGAAATCTTGAAAAGGGCAAAACATTATCCAAATACTCATCCGAATTTGGAGGATATCAAGCAAATGGCACAGGACACTATCGATAATGTTGGAGATTTTGTTCCGGATAAAAGCCGCCAGGCTAGGCAGGTCATGGATGCGATCAGGACCATAATTGAGGTTGAAGAGATAAAGGAAAATAAGAAATGAGCAATTTCATTCAAGAGCTTATCGGGAAAAATTTAAGATATTATCTTGAGAAACATGAAAGCCATAAATTCGATGGGAATAAAACTCTTTGCCCTTTTCACAACGACACCTCTCCCAGTATGACAGTCGATGAGAAAGCCGGAGTCTGGCTCTGGTATTGTCATGGTAAATGCAAGATGGGCGGGGACATTATTACTTATTATATGAAAAAGCATGGAGTAACAAAAGGAGTGGCCATTAAAGAACTTGCCAAAGTATTCGGCCTGGAAATAGTTAAGCAAGCAATTAAAAAGCCTGTAATCGTTGCCACGTATCCGTATTTAGATGAACAAGGAAAGCAGCTCTACAAAATCATAAGATATAATCCCAAAACTTTTAGGGCTGATAGAAAATTAAATGACATAAGGCAGGTTCTTTATAGACTTCCGGAAGTTATGAAAGCCAATAGTTTATGGTTAGTAGAGGGCGAGAAGGATGTTGACAATGTTCATAAACTCGGACTCACAGTAACAACTGCTCCTTTCGGAATGAGCAACTGGAAGCCTGAATTTGCCCAATCCTTGAAAGGAAAAGAAGTCAGGATCTGCCTGGACGTTGGAGCAGAAACAGAGGCAAGAAAAAGAGCCGCAAGTATCCTGAGGGCCGGAGCAGCAGAAGTGAAGATCATCGAGCTTCCCGGCCTGGATAAAGAAGGATCAGACATCTCAGACTGGATAAACAGCCACGACTCCCAAACCAATGAAGACCTGAAATTGCAGCTTGAAGGAATTGCAGAAGAAGCCCCATGTTTTGAATTGCCAGGCGGCAAGCTGAAAATCAATAACAATTTTCTTGATTTATACATTGATTCGATTTCACGCATAACGGATGCTCCGGAAATCTTTATCCTGTTCTCAGGCCTCGGACTTTTATCCGCAGTATGTAATAAATTCTATTTTAAATATCCACGGATCACGACATTAAATTTATATATTTTACTCCTGGCTCCAAGCACGTTTTACAGAAAGTCAGTCATGATTGACATTGTTTCAGACTATTTGAGCGAAGTAAATGCAGAGTTATTATTACCCGATTCGTTCACAAGCGAAGCCCTGCTACATATTCTTTCAAAGCACAGCCGGGGACTCCTGGCATGGCGAGAGCTTATTCAAGTCAAGGAGTTTCAATTTGGATCTGATTATAACAAATCTCTGCCATCACTATTGACTGACCTGTTTGATTTCAAAGCACAGGTAAGACGTTGGACAAAAACGGACGGAGAGACGATTGTCAATAATCCCATAATTTCGATACTTGCTGCAGGAATATCAACCTGGTTGGTTCAAGGATTAAAGCAAGTCGATTTTCAAGGGGGAATATGGACCCGGTTTCTGTTCGTTCCGATCGAAGAGGATAATGGCAGAAAATTCCAACTGCCGAAAGAATTTACAACTATCCCGGCAATAACGGAAAAACTGAAACGTCTGAACGAAATGGAAGCTCAGAAAATAGACATTTCCGAGATTTATCCACTGCTTCTAAAGTGGGGAGAACGTCATCATGGCCAAGCCAAAACATTGGATAACGATCTGCTCAAAGCCACATTCCAGCGATTGGAAGTCGCATTACTGAAAATTGCCTGCCTGCTCCAACTTGCCGATGATGAGACGATCACATTAAAACCTAAGACATTCAACGAAGCGGTAAAGGTGATCGAATATCTAAAGAGGATCCTACCTCCGTTCTTTGAAGAGGAAATTGTTTTTACTCCATTCGATAGAGACAGAATCAAAGTCTTAAAATATATAAAGGAAAAATCGGAAGTCGGGCATCGTGAACTAAGACGATATTCCCATTTTGAAACAAAAACATTACTCAAGATTCTTGACCAACTTATCGGAGAAGAACTTGTCGATGTGAAATTTGGAGAGCGAACAGGGCCAGGGCCGAGGGCAAAAATCTATTATTACAAGGGAGAATGAAAAATATGGAAATTTCACTTTTATCACTTACAGAACTTGGCAGAAGAGCTGGTCGGGAAAAAGTGGCGCGAGTTAAAAAAGGCAAATGGGGTGCATGGTATCTTTCAAAGAATAAGAAAGATATTGTGATCAATCGTCAATATGTTTACGCCATCCCATTGGAACGAATTAAATCCGAAGGGCCGATAAATTGGCTTGCGCATATGAGAGAAAAGACCTGGCTAGAAAGAGGCGACCTTGAAGATTTTATGCAGTCTCTCGATGATATGCTTGATATCTATAACTGCTTATATGGTAAAAAATGAAGAAAATCGAATACGTCACTAATACATCACATTTTGCAGTCGGGAATGTGACTAGATACGCTATCACGTCACACTTTTTGGATTACGTCACATGGTGCTTTGTGACTAATTATGTATTTGATTTTACAATGACTTACCCTATTATGTCACGTGTTTTTGTGTGGCCTAGTCAAATGGAGAATTTGAGAGAAAAAAGGGGTAAAAAAGGGTATATACCCCCTATGTGACTAATTAATTGTGACTAGTTAGCTTTGAGAGAAAGAATGAGCGAAATAGTTATGAATAAAAGAGAGCGAGGCAAGGAGTCAATACCTCAAGTAAAAAGGGATAGACCTCTGGACACTAAGTCCGCAGGTCATCATGCAGAAGTCCTTGTTATTAAAGGAGTTATGAACATCTTGAAAATGGGGCTGTCAACTTTTTTGACGGAAAAGAGATAATAATGAATAGGCTATAAATGCTAAATGATTGAAAATAAAGGGATAACGAATGAATAATGAAAGCAAGTCGAAACTAACAATTAAACTCAAGCGTGGAGGCCAGAAAATAAAGCATGGAGGCTATTCTTTCATGGTAAAAGGAGAGCTGCCAGAGAATAGAAAGCACGTCCTGAGATATCTCACAGCGGCCAGGGAAAATCTTGTTAAAGACTTAGGCCCGACTGAAGAAAACCTTACAGCAGCACAAATCATTATTATAGATCGGATAGTATCAAAATTGGGGATTGTGCGTTGTATAGAGGAGCATATAAGGGAGAATTCAGTAATGAGAGGCCACAACGTTGCTCCTAGCCTGAAGACCTCATATTTGGCATATAACAACTCAATTAGGCTTGACCTTCAGGCTTTGGGAATAGAGAAAACAAGTCGAGGAAAACTGATGACGGCAGCCGAGCTGGCAGAAGAGATCGTCAAAGACAAAGAGGTGAAGAAATGAATAACTTGAGTTTGATTGACGCGGTCCGGTCTGATAAATGCTTTAAGAGTTATTTCAAAGATTTATCGACCTGGGAGTCGTGGATAACATTTTTTAAGGCACTGGAGGCTCCTGACAGCATGGATAAAGCCGAAGCGAGGCTGTTCAAGTCATGCACTGGGCTGAAGAGGCCTTACAAAGGCAGGATCAAAGAAGCCTATATGATATGTGGCCGGCGGTCCGGGAAAAGCACTATTGCTGCTCTTCTTGCAGTTTTTTATGCTGTATTCGGGGACTGGCAGCAATACCTATCACCTGGGGAAGTGGCAAGGGTTTTCGTGGTGGCTTGCAACAAGGATCAAAGTAAAATCGTTATGGGCTACATCAAGGCGTTTCTGGACTTGACTCCGACTCTTCGCAATATGGTATTTAAGACTCAAGTTGAATCGATACAGCTACGGAATGGAGTAGAGATAAATGTAAAACCGCAATCCTGGAGGTCGAGTAGAGGATTTTCCACCGGAATTTTAATTTTAGAGGAATTGTCCTGGTGGCGGTTTGAGAGCGAGTCGTTGGTACAGGATAAGGATATCTACACGGCCTTGATTCCTGGGATGACTACAATCCCGAACAGCTTGGTTTTGGGGATATCTACACCGTTTACACGTCAAGGGTTGCTTTGGAAGAAATACCAGGCTCATCACGCGAAAGCCGGCTCTACTCTCATTTGGATAGCTCCAACGTGGGTTATGAATAGGAATCTCACAGAAAAGAACTTGAGAGAGCAGTATCTTGAGGATTTGACTCCGGAGGAGTTTGACGCTGAATATGGAGCGAAATTCAGAGAAGATATTGAAGCAGCGATTCCGGAAAGCCTGTTATCAAGAGCTATTGTCAAGGGTTTATATGAAATACCTCCGGAACAGGGAATTCAGTATTTTGCCTTTGCCGATTCGAGTGAAGGATTGCGAAAAGGGGCAGACAGTTTTACGTTTGCGATATCTCACATAAGAGATGAAGATGATCTAATCATTCTGGATTGTATCATGGAATTTAGGCCTCCGTTTGTTCCGGACATGGTGATTGAACGGATAGCTGACAAGGCAGAAAAGTATGGAATAACAGAAATCACGCAAGACCGCCACTCAATAGCTTGGATTGGTTCGGATCTGGAGAAATACAGAATCAATGTCGAAGCAAGTGAGTTAACCAAAAGCGAAATTTACAGCCAGTTTTCGATTCTATTGAATAAAAACCTGGTGCAATTGTTAGACAATGATCGGATGAGGAATCAAGCACTTGGATTGCAGAGATTCTTGAAGAGCCAGGGAGCGGTCCGGATTGATCATTTAGTTGGATCACATGACGATCTGATAAATTCGGCCGCGGGTGCGATAGTAATGGCAACAAAATATGAGCCTATGGGTGATTTGATAGTTTGTGGATAAAAATGAAAGACAAAAAAGAGGTGAAAAATAATGGAAAATATTAAAAAGGAAATGAAGGATTGGGAGTTGGCCAAAAAGGCGATGAATTGCCCGCTTCCAAATGAGGCAAGGCGAATTTTATGTTTAACTGAAGATCAGTTTTGCAAGCTTTTGGATGTCGATTCTGCAACTTACTTGGGTTGGATTCATGATGGAAAGCAGATGTCGATAAACCAGAAGATTTTTCTAAAGGAAGCAATCAGAATTTGCAAAGAAAAGGGATTCATTTGAGGTGAAAAATGGAGAATCAAAACAGATTAATTGATGAGTTTCATAAGAACAGCCAGGAGCGCATCAGGATTAGTCAAACAAAATTCAGGGATCGGGATCTTATTGATATAAGGGTCTGGGTCCAGGGTAAGACAATTGGCGAATTTGATCAAGTTACGAAAAAGGGATTGACGATATCTGTTTTGTTGCTGCCTAGACTTTTGGAGGCCTTACAGAAAGCACAGAAGGTATTAGAGAAGGAGCAGAAAGAGGCTGAATTTAAGCCTGAGAAGCCACAGGGGCAACGATCTCACCAGGATGAGGGGAGAAGTTCATTATAATGAATTTTTATGAATGGTTGGAAGAAATAAAAATAGAGTACAAGATTTTCAGTACAAATCAATCGGATCTCTGGAAGAAACGTCAAGATCAATGTGAGAAAATTTTGAATGATTTATTCACAGATGAATTCAGATCGATAAAGCATAAAGTTAGTGTCTTTATTTCTGATTATCCTGCACATTATCAAACAGCGATAATAATTCACCCCTTTGGCTTTAAGTGGCTTGCCTGTATTTTTCTAAAAGGTGATTTATGGGATGAATATCCAGGATTTAATTCAAAGGATATACGCGAAATTCTTCAGCATGAACTTTTACATTTAGAGCTATATAAAAGCGATGAGGATCCCGAATTTATAGAAGCGGCAAGGGAAAGGAATATTGATTTAAAATTTTGGAAGGATTAAAAAAATGAGAAAAACAGCAGATAAGAAACCAAAGAAATTGAATGATGCTTTAATTGCTCTGCTTCGACAAATTGTAAGAGAAGAAATTGCGAAAGTGGAACGAGAAAAGCCTAGAAGTTTTAGAGATAGGATAATCAAAAAATCAGGGAGATCCAAAGATGAATAAATTTATCACAGCTTATACAAAGAGCGTTAAAAATGAAGATAAGCGCATAATTTATGCAAAAGCTTCTGACGGCTCAGTTGATAGAGATAAGGAAATTATCAGGGTTTCGGCATGGACTGAGCAGGGCTTAAAAAACTTTATGGCCAATCCCGTTCTACTTCTAAGCCATAAACATCAAGATTTGCCAATCGGAAAAGTGCTTAAGCTTGATCAGGAAAGAGACGGCTTATACTTCGAAGCAAAAATAATAAAGGGAACTGAAAGAGCTGATGAAGTTTGGGAGACGATAAAACAAATAGGGATCTGTGCATTTAGTGTGGGGTTTATATCGCATGAAGGTAAAGAAACGAAGGTAGCCATGCTTAATCCAGAAGAAAAGGATAGCTGTTTAAAGGCAGGGCTGTCTATTTCTTCAAATGTTTACGTGCATACTAAAGTTGATTTACTTGAGATTTCTTTAGTATCCGTGCCGTCTTGTCCAACTTGTTTATTGATTAATTACAAAGCAGGAAAAATCAAAACAAAAAGCCTCCAAAATGCTTGTAGAAATGTCATGATAAATGGAGACTCTAAATTAAAATCAGTTGACTGGATGAAATCAGAACTTAGGGAAATAGAGGAAGGAATTGAAACTCTGAGAAAGCGGAAAATGGCAGAGCCTGAGCATCTTGAATTTAATGAAAAAGAATTTAAAGAATACATTGATGAAAAGATTATGAAAGTAGATTTAAGTACTTTATTTAAAAAAGTAATTGATGAACAAATAAAAATCTGTTTAGCAAAAAGAATGGGAAAAGTATGGTAAATAAGACTTTGAGCAAGGAACTCTTGAAGAGAGCAGCCCGGAAGGCAGCACAGAAGGCAGTTGATGAGGTCTGTAATAATCTTCTGGAGAAAATGGATCGATACGACAGGATTAATAGAATTATCGAGGTAGCGATTCCCCGGAATTATTCAGGCCATTCAAGGCAACGAATAAAAGACCTGGTTAAAAGTCAGGTAATAGAACGCTTGATAAAGGATCGCAGGGTTTAAAAAGTATGCAATATCATATCAAAGAAGTTAAAGAGAATCAGCTTATGATGGTTAATTGTTACGGAATAATAAAATTGACGAAATTTAAAACGAATCATATTAGAAAAGAAAATGAAATTGCCTTGATATTGAAATCCCTACTAGAGACAGAGTTTAAAGAAATAAGAAAAGACATCGTTTTGAAATTTGGTAATAAACATAATGGAAGAACATGGAAAAGCATTAATGGGCTAACTGTTATTGAAATTAATCCTGATCAGTGGATAAAATGGCCCGCCAAGTCTTATTGGATTGCCAGTTATAAAGAAGTACTCAGACATGAGCTTTTACACATTTTGCTAAATTTTACAAAGGATGAAGACTCTAAATTCCAAAAAGAAGCAAAAAAAAGAGGCATTTTAAGAGCATGTAATTTCACTGATAGTTTAATTGAACTATGCGAAAAAGCAGGCTTTCCTTTGTCTCCCCAAGAAGAGAAAGAGCTGGTTAAAATAATATCAGAAGAGGAAAAGGCAAATGAAAAAAGAAAAAAACGCAATGACTGATTTTTTCGATGAATTACAAAATGAGATGAAAAAAGAAGAGATGTCAACTTTGTCGAATAAACATAAAGTCAAAATTAGCTATGAAACAGGGCTTGTGATTTTTGAAGTGAACGGCAAAGAATTTTACTTTAGAGTGAACGATAAAATTCCAGGTCACCTAATTGATGATATAGAACTTTACGTTGAAAAATCAAAGCCAGAAAAAAATCTTTCTCATTAATCGAAAAAACCATTAAATTTAAGAGGAGAAAAAGACAATGAAAAAAGAAGAAAAGCCAAAAATGTCAAAAGCTCAGGAAATCAAAATTTGTTATGAGCCGGATCGGATGATTTTTGAAATTGAGGGCAAGGAGCTTTACCTGAATAAAGGGACTGCCTCTTTCCTATTTGGTAGGAACGTAGAGATTCAATTTGAAGATTTACAGGGAGAGGGTGAGGACCTTGGAGAACTAGCCACATTGGAAAATTATGTAACAGTTATACGACTGATGAAGAAGGGATTAACTCTTGACCAAGCGGGTCAAATTTTAGGTTATTCGCAGGAAAAGGTAAGAAACTTCATCGGAATAGTCCAAAGAAGAAAGAATTATTATGATCCGAATGATCTTGAAAGAGAAATGGATAAGCAAGCAGATGAGGACTATGTAAAAAGGAAATTTACCGGAAAAGAAAGACCAGGAGAAGAACCAGGGAGAGCGTTTATTGACTTATTAATACTACGAAACGATCTGAGAAAAGGGTTGAAAAACAAGGAAATTTCTGAACTCTTTGAAGTTGACGAAAAAGACTTCGAAAGATTCATGCAGGTAAATCAGAAATACCTGGATTTAATAAAATAAAACTGTGTCCATGTATTCGCTAAAGCTCTTTGATCCGCCTGATCAAAAGCAAGGGGGTCCGGGAGCAAGTTATAACCCGGATCCCCAACATGAATGAGACTATCAATTTACAAGGAAAATAGACATGCTGTTTTATGGGATATACAAAACAATAAATCGTACATGGAGAGAAACGGGACCTTACAGTAATTATGAACTTGCAAGGCAAACCACTGAATTCTTTACCAAAGGTCGAAAGTTTAAAATTATCACCGAAGAACAATTTAAGAAATTATTAATATGAAGAGGAAAATATGATAAAAATTATCAAGGAAAACAGGGAACTGATTGGAGTCATAATTATTTCTGGGGCCGTAATTATTTATTGTTTGCTTAGGTGAAGATATGAAGATTTATGAGTTTCAAAAGAATGTTTTGGAGAAGGTGATCGTTGAGATTACGAAATTTAATGGGTCCGATTATCTGAATTTGCGGACCTGGTTCCAGGACGCCAAGAACGTCTGGAGGCCTAGTCATAAAGGGATCACGCTCTCCCTGGATAAGATTGGAGAGCTGAAAATAGGGATTGACCTGGCTTTCAAGGAGTATGCAGAACAGCACAAAGAGGCCGATTCAGATAAAAGGGCAAGGCTTAGCCCTTAGCCTGTTAGAGATCGAGCCTCAGGAGCCGATTCAGAGGCACTTTATTTAAGCAATAATAGAAAAAACTTGACAAGCCTTTATATAAAAGTTTATACTTCTTGTTGGAGGTTTTGAATGGCAATAAAAGAAATCGAGGATTTGAAAGAATTTAAAAAACGTTCCTGTTGGAGTGATGAAAAGATAGCAATAAAATTAGGGGTATCTACTCAGGCAATAAGGAATTGGTTTAAAGGTCGCAATCTTCCTTCTGAATTAGCAAAGAAAGCAATCAGAGAATTTTTAATAAGAGTGTTTTAGGCTATAAAAGTGAATACCAGAGACTTAGTTGATATGAGATCGTGCCGTTATGGGCTTCTGAGAGCCTCGATTTTAAGGAAATGAGGGAAAATGGTAAAAATAAGCCTTTCTGAAATAAAACCATCTAATTCAAAAGAAATGAGATGCAAGAGATTTGCTGTTAAAATGCAAGATTTGATGAGATATGGATTGAAAGACCAAGATAAATTGTGCAAACGTTTGCACAATTCAGTTAAAATGCAAGATTTGATGAGATATGGATTGAAAGATCCCCGTTGTTGCATGACGCAACGACGGTAACTGAGTCGATGAGAGAGTTTTAATGAGATATGGATTTGAACCTGGTTTCAGTCGTAACATTGGGTAACGATTGAAAATCCCGTCGATGAGAGAGTAAGGAGAGCAAATGAAAGAAAGGAGGAAACATGACACAAAAAAAGCGGGCTGCAGATCCCGGAAGAAAAGCAGCCCTAACTAAGAACCGCGAAGAACTTAGCTTTAAGCATTCTATCAAAAACATGAAAAAAAAGCTAGCCATTCAAAATCCAGCATACAAGTTTTTCTTTAAAGACGGAGTTGTTCAATACAGGAAAAAGAAATGACAGCACTGCGGTTAATCATTTTATGTGGCTGTTCTTTCATACTCGGGTTCTCAGTGGCTTTCATTATTGCCGAGGGAAAATTGAGAGATCTAAGAATTCAAGTTTGTATGTTACAGACAAGAATAAAGAATCTCACAGAGACGTTTTAAATGTTTTATCAGCCCTGGGTCCTCTGCTCTTCGGGACCTGGGGCCTTGATATAGAAATGATAGAGGTGA
>Ga0307380_10008824_pt1 | contig 12875 bp, 13 predicted proteins | sample UN3MG_FD_202239 | JGI IMG/M metagenome (GOLD analysis project Ga0307380, IMG submission 202239) | Soil microbial communities from Risofladan, Vaasa, Finland - UN-3 | ecosystem: Environmental > Terrestrial > Soil > Coastal area > Acid sulfate soil | place: Finland: Risofladan, Vaasa | collected... | reverse complement strand
ACGACCGGTGTGCGCGGGGGCAAGACGGTGGCCGTCTTCAAGGTGCCCGACATCAAGAAGGCCACGAAGGTGATCGAGGGGCGCAAAACGACGACCCGTGACATGAAGGTCAAGCTGCGCCGCAGCAAGGTGAAAACCACGCCGCCGCGTCGCGTGCTGGTCCGGCGTTAGGCGCGGACGGCGCGTTCGCGTGACGATCCGGTCGGCCGGGGCCGGCTTCAATTCTCGCCTTTGATGTAACCGAGGGACTCCAGTTTGCGCCTGTCCGCCTCATCCAGCGGGGCCTCAGGCTCGACGATCCTGATGTTCAGGGCGCCGGCGTCGGCCAGCCACTGGCGGAGGCGATCGAATTGCTCCCGGTTCGTGGCCGCGACGTTGTGCTGCTCCTTCGGATCGTCGGTCAGGTTGTACAGTTCGCTGTTCTCGGGATGGTTGTGGTGATAGATGAGTTTCCAGGTCCGGTCCATGGCGCAGAAGAGCAGATCGTTCTGGTGCTCGGGGAGCGCTACGACCCCGCGGGCGAACTCGTCGAGCGTGTTGAGGGCTTCGGCGAAGCCGACTCGCGGCGGCTCCGGGGCACCCTGGATGACGGGCAAGAGGCTGCGGCCCTCCACCGACGCGGGCGTTTCGACGTCCAGTAGCTCCAGGATGGTCGGGGCCACGTCGATACCGCGGACCAGGTCGTTCACGACCAGGTTGGTTGGGCCACCGGGATAGCGAACGATCAAGGGGAGTCTGATCTGCTCCTGGTACAGCAGTCGGTGCTGCATCCAGTTGTGGTCGCCCAGGCCCTGACCGTGATCCGCCACCACCACGATTACGGTCTTGTCGTAGGTGCCCGAGTCCCTGAACCACTGCAATAGTCGCCCCAGGTGGGCATCCATGAAGAACACTTCCGAGTCGTACAGCAGGTGCTTGGCATTGGTCGCGGAGGGCGAGTAGTCCCACCGGTCGGTGACCTCCTTGGGCGGCACCACGTGAGGATCGTGTGGATCGAAGTAGTGGACCCACAGACAGAACGGACGCGGTGCATTGGCCAACCACTTGAGCGTCTCGTTGGTGGTGACGTCCGCCCGGCGCTGCTGGGCGATGGCGGTACGGTGGCGGGCCCAGGCCAGTGTTCCGGTGACCGGCGTGCCGGTGCCGTCGTCGAATCCGTCCATCGACTCAGCGAGGCCGGTCTCGAAAACCTGGAACCCCCAATGCAGGCCGAAGCGGTCAGAGGCGGGATAGGCGCTGATGAATGCGGCCGTCGTCCAGCCCTGCGCCTGGAGGACACTGGCCAGCGTGGGATGCTTGGCGGAGAGGTAATGGCCCGTTGGACCGAAGAAGACCCGCACGTCGTGCTGATAGGGGTTGAGCCCGGTCAGGATGGAGGCGTGGGAGACGGGCGTGATGGCCGATGTGGAAATCGCCCGATCGAAACGCACGGCGTCGGCCGCTAAGGCGTCGAGATTGGGCGTGGTGTTCTTGGGATACCCGTAGCAGCCCAGACGATCCGCCCGAGTCGTGTCCAGCGTGATCAGCAGGACGTTGTGAGCCGACTCGTCCCGCTGGGCGGTGTCCGAGCTCGTCGCGTCGTACGTCCGCAGAAAGACGATGGCTATGACCAGAACGACGACGCCAGGGACGATGCCGGCAATGAGAAGCGTCCTTCTGTTCACCCTGGGTCTCCGAACCGGGAATGCACGTTCAAGCGTGAGGAGCCTAGTGCTACTCCTCCAGAGCGTCAAGAAACTCGGCCAACTCGGGCAGGGTCATCCAGGGTGTCTGGCCGATGCCGCGCGTGAGGAGGAAGCGGCAGCGCAGGCCCTGGGGTGAGTCGCCGAGCGAGTCGAGGTACGTGCGCTGCATGGTCGAACCGGTGAGGCGGGTGAAGTTGGTGGTCATGGTCCATTCGCGGAGCAGGGGGTCGCCGGAATCCAACAGGTCAGAAACGAACTGAGCGTCGGGGGGGCGCGGTGTGTCTCGGTTGGTGAGTACGAAGAGGGCGTACGCTTTGGCGGCGGGCGTTCCACTCTGCAGATCGCGCTCGAGCCCGGCGCGGCTGCGGCGGCCGGCGATAGCCACCGCGCACTCGATCGCCAGGATGAGCAGTAGAGCCGCGTGCAGCCAATAGCCGGGCGATCGGCGTTGCGGCGGGGCCGGCTTGGGGTGTGCCTTCTTCTTCACCGTTTCACCAGACCATTGTCAGGTACTCGATGACCTCGCGGCAGTCGATCCACCACAGGATGGCAAGGACGAGCCAAGCGGCCACGACACAGATGGCAGCGGCCTTCCGCGTCCACCAGGGGCGTCCGAACCCGGCGGCGAAACCGGATGCGGCCACGATCAGGAACGGGTCGATCATCAGCCGGTAGCGGGACATGCCCATCAAGGGGGCGGCGGCGACGGCAACGTAGACCACAATGGTGATGAGCAGCATCCGCCCGGTCGGGTCGCGCAGGGCGAGGAGCAGACCCGGTATGGCCCCGATCAGCACCAGGACGGGCAGGAACACGGCGGCGATGAACAGGGGACGGCGGAGGCCCGGTTCGGCCAGCACTCCTTGATAACGCCCCAGGCCGTAGTGTCGCAGGAAGAACGACGTCGGTGCGACCCAGTCGGCCACGCGCTTGACGCGACTTCTGGCCGTGTAGCCCGGGTGTTGCCGGGCGAATTCCAGGCCCTGTTGCGTGCTGCGCGTCAGACGGTCGATGATGTTGGGCTTGTTGTCCGGGAGCCAGGCGGGCGGGGGATCGCCGACGAGCAGTTTCTGAAGGCTATCGTTGGCTTCGGCGAGTTGAGGTCGGTGCCGGCTGGGGTAGTCCAGGTTGTAGTAGTAGGCGTTGAGGCCCATGTAGACGTTCTTGCCCAGCGTGGCCCCGACGGGGACGAAGCGCCCGTAGACCTCGTGGTTCCGCAATGTCCACGGCGCGACCACGACGGCGACGGACAGCACGAACAGCACGGCGGAGGACAGCCTGTTTTGCAGGGAGAGGCGGGTGCGGCGGAGAATCACCAGAACGCAGAGAACGGGGCACAGGTAGAGAGCCACTTCCTTGATGAGCAGGCCGACGCCGAAGAGCACACCGGCCCCGAGCAGGCGGAACGGGTGGGTGTCGGCGTCCTCGGCCTCCTGCCACCAGATCAGAAAGAGATAGACTGAAGCGGCAAAGACGGCGAGGAAGATCGTTTCGGGCCAGAGGTAATGCGTAAAGCCGATCAGGGGCAGGTAGCAGGCCCAGACGGCGCCGGCGATGACAGCGGCTCGCCGGTTGAAGAGCCGCAAGGCGGTCAGCATGATGACGGCGCCCAGCAGGCCGGAGACCAGGACCTGGAAGAGCTTCAGGGCGAACACGCCACCGGCACCAAACCAGTCGAGGGCGACGGCCACCACAAAGGGGTAGGCCGGCGGCCAGAGGTAATAGACGGCGTCGCTGTAGAAGCCGAAGTGATTCCAACAAGCCGCCAGGTAGAGGTAGTTCGATTCATCGGCGTGAGGCTGGAGGTCACCGGCCAGGAGGAGAACGATCAAGCGAACCGCCACGCCCAGAAGGGTCAGTGCGACGAGCCATCCGGGGAAACGAGACCCGGTCCGGGTGGCAGCCGGTTTTCTGCTGCGTGTGCCCATAGAGCCGACCAACGGAGGCGCCCATTCCCACCGGACAGCGGCCGGGCGGGGCGCCGGACCGTCTGCACGGTGATTCTATAGTCATCGGCAGCATCCCGAAACGCTTGGCATGGGCGGTGGACCGGCGGCGAGTCACGGCGGGATCGTCGGGCATTCGCGGAGGGTCAGGTGCGTCTGGTGGACGCGACCCACTGGATCAGCAGCAGGGCGACGAAGGTGGTGGCCGCGGACGCCCAGCCGTAGGCGATGCGGCGGTTCAGGTTGGAGGGCGTGGTGTCCACGTGGCGGGAGATGAGATGGACGGCTTCGGGACGGACCGGGATTTTGCGTTGTTCCCGCAGCAGCGTCAGGGCGTCGCGGGTCTGCGCGATCTCGGTTTCGATCTCCAATGCGCGCCGCGCCGCCGCCTGGCCGGTCGCGGTGGCGCTGACGTAGTCATCGGCCAAGGGTGTGACGCTGTCGATCCGGTCCTGGAGCGCAAAGATGGCCTCGAGGGCGACCCGCTCGCGGACCCGCAACTCGGTGCATCGTTGTTCCAGCTCGGCGATCCGGTCGTCGCGTTCCTTCTGGGCCTGCTGCCGGGCCTGCTGCTGGAGGCCCTGCTCGATCTCCTGCAGCCGGAGCTGTGTTCGTCGAGCCAATCCACGTGCGGCCTGGACGGCGGCAGCGAGGCGGAAATTGGCGCCGGTGCGCACGCTGGAGGCGGCGAACTCGAACTGATGATGCGCGGTCTGGAGCACGTGAAAGGCGCGGGTGAGGTCGGCCACCAGCACGTGGTGGCGAGCCTGATCATCCGACAGTTCGTTGAGTTCGCGAACCTGATCGCGGACGGTGGTCAGGGCGGCGGAGGCCTCGAAGAGGAAGTCGCCCAGGAGGTCGGTCACCCGCTCCTGCCCGTCGAGCACGCGGGCAGCGGCGGGGTCCAGGTCATCCTGTTGCAGGGCGACGAACTCCCTGGTCCAACCCTGGGCGAACACGGCGAGCCGGCTGCGGTAGTCGGCTGCGGCCTGGATGGCCCGTTCCAGCGTGACCCGGTGAGCCCCGGTGGCTCCGGCGGTGTGCGGGTCCTGCCCGAGCTGCTCGAGTGCGGCGGCGGCGGCGATCAGCTCGTCGAGCAGGGGGGAGGCCTCCTGCCAGGTTTCGAGGAGCTGGGCCCGGGCGGCAGCCAACTGGACCCGCGTTTCGGCCCGGTCCTGCTGGAACTCGACTTCGGCGAGCAGGGCCCGTTCGCGCAGTGCGGGGTTGATGGGCGGGCGTTCGGGCAACGGTTTGGCCCGCAACTCGTCGAGTTCGCGCGTGGCGGCCGTCAGCCGGCCGTGCAGCTCATTGTGGGTCCGCCGGTGTCGGCCCAGGTCCCGGCGGGCCGAGTCGCGTGCGACCTTCGGATCGTCGCCGGCGGTCCGTGATCGCGTGTCGTGCGCCTGGCGCGTTGCCTGGGACAAGGTGCCCTCGAGGCGGGTGAGCCGGTCCTGGAGGATCCGCTCGCCCTCGGTGGGGTTGGCGCGGGCCGCCTGCGCGGCCCGCTCGAGCCGCTCCATGAACCGATCGGTCAACTCGGAGAGGGCAGCCTGACCTCTGTCCGCGTCGTTGGTCTGGATGTCAAGGCGCAGGGTTCCCAGGGCGGAATCGGCCGAGACGCTGGAAGTGACGCCGGAGCCGAACTCGTCCGAGGAGAACAGTTCGGCGGCGCATTCGAGCAGGTGCGTTCGATACGCGGGCGTGGCGTCGGCGTCTTCCTGCTGGAGATCGACGGAGAAGACGACGGTGCCGCGGTGCTCGAAGGGTCCGACGAGCACGACAGCGGTGCCGACCAGGGTGGACACCAGAACCAGGGGCACGATGCGGAGGCTGCCCATTGCGGTGCCGGGCTGGCGGCGGCGGAGCGCGTAGCCGGCTGTGGGCTCGCGGAGGTCCGACGGCTCGCCCTGTGGTCGGGCGGCGGCAGTGGACCCGGCGGACGCGCCAGAAGTGCCCTTGGGGCGCTTACGGCGTCCGCGTCCGGTCGTGGTAGGAGACACGTCAGCAGCCCCTTCGTGCTTCACGACAACCGGGGACCTTTGGCGGAATTCCGGGGCGAGCACGGCCGGGCCTGGTGACTGTCGCGGAGGGTGGGCCGCGTCCGGGGGCCGCCGAACGGTGTCGGCAGACAGCAACTCCCGGCTGATTGGCTTCGCATGACTGGAGAGACTCCGTGGCGTGTCGGTTCTGAGAGGGTCCCGGATGTCCGTGGGGAGGATTGTACCGTGGAGGCGTATGGTTCACAAGCATGCTGGAGGGAGGACGGCGGAGGTCAACTGTTAGTTTAGTTATTTTCTCAAGGTTTTGGGATGGGGGCTGGCGGCGGCACCCTCGTGGGAGGGCGTCGCGGATTTTTGCGTTTGACAGATTCGTAAACGTTTCTATACTCGCCAAGTTCCAGGTGCGCTTGCTGCGCGGGGTAGCAACCTAACCTGCGGGCGAGACGGTACTTGGGCGCCGGGCGGCGTTCATCCAGGGGCACTACGGGTGTCTGGCGCGCGATCGAGACGCCAGGACAGAGGGCGTTCCGACGCGGCAGGTATGCTTCGTCGGTACCGAGGCGCTGCTGTAGCTCAGTTGGTAGAGCGCGTCCTTGGTAAGGACGAGGTCATGGGTTCGAGTCCCATCAGCAGCTTCCTGTCGGTGGTACAAACGCCTAGTGCGATGGTGCGTGGCGTACTGTGCCGCGCGGAGCGCGAATGGCCAGGCACCGAGACTGCGGTCAGGCCCGCCGGTGTACGAGGGAGTCTGAAGGCCTTTGCGGCCATGTCGGTGGGGCTGTTGGCTCGCCAGTTCCGCCCCCGGTAGCGTCGAGCGAGCGAGATTGAGCAACGCAAGAAAGCGGACCAACACACGAGTGGAGGACTGTGACGGATGGCCAAGGAGATCTTTCAGCGAACCAAACCGCACGTGAACGTCGGTACGATCGGGCACGTTGACCACGGCAAGACGACATTGACGGCGGCGATCACCTTCGTGCAGGCCAAGAAGGGCCTGGCCAAGGTGCAGACCTATGACGAGGTCGCGAAGGCGTCGGAGGCCCATGGGCGTCGGGATGCCACCAAGATCCTGACCATTGCCACGGCCCACGTGGAATACTCGACGGAAAAGCGGCACTACGCCCACATCGACTGTCCGGGTCACGCCGACTACGTGAAGAACATGATCACGGGGGCGGCCCAGATGGACGGGGCCATCCTGGTGGTGTCGGCTTCGGACGGGCCGATGCCGCAGACCCGCGAGCACATTCTGCTGGCCCGGCAGGTCAACGTCCCCTACCTGGTCGTGTTCCTGAACAAGTGCGACCTGGTGGACGATCCGGAGCTGCTGGACCTGGTGGAACTGGAGGTGCGCGAGCTGCTGAACAAGTACGATTTTCCGGGGGACGACGCTCCGGTCGTTCGGGGCTCGGCCCTGCCGGCGCTGAACAACCCGGACGATGCCGAGAAGAACAAGTGCATCCAGGAGTTGCTGGACGCGGTGGACGAGTTCGTGCCGGAGCCGGTGCGCGACATCGACAAGCCCTTCCTGATGTCGGTAGAGGACGTGTTCAACATCAAGGGCCGCGGCACGGTGGCGACCGGTCGTATCGAGCGCGGGCTGGTCAAGGTGGGCGACAAGGTGGAGATGGTGGGCATCAAGGACGAGGTGACCACCACCACGGTCACGGGCGTGGAGATGTTCAACAAGACGCTGGATCAGGGCGTTGCGGGGGACAACGTGGGTTGTCTGCTTCGCGGCGTGGAGTTCAGCGCCAAGAAGAAGGACGTGGAGCGCGGCATGGTCCTGGCGGCGCCCAAGACGATCACGCCGCACACCAAGTTCGAGTCGGAGGTGTACGTGCTGACCAAGGAGGAGGGTGGGCGGCACACTCCGTTCTTCAACGGCTACCGGCCTCAGTTCTACTTCCGCACGACGGACGTGACCGGCTCGCTGAACCTGCTGGGCGGCGCGGAGATGTGCATGCCGGGCGACAACATCACCATGTTGGTGGAGCTGGGCAAGGCCATCGCCATGGAGCAGGGGCTGCGTTTTGCGGTTCGTGAAGGCGGGCGGACGGTGGGCTCGGGCGTGGTCTCGAAGGTGCTGGAGTAGGGGCGAGACCGGCCGGCGAACCGGCGGGTCCCGATTCCGATAGCGAGGGGCACTCATGGCCAAAGCGGCGAAGCGAGAATACGTCTGGCTCCAGTGTAAGGAGTGCAACGACCTGAACTACCGGACCTCGGTCAACGTGATGGGTGGGGTGCCCAAGCTCGAGCTGAGCAAGTTCTGCCGGCGACAACGCAAGCGGACCGTTCACAAGATCAAGCGCAAGTAGCTTATCGGTGGTCTGGAGGAGTGTAGCTCAACTGGCAGAGCACCGGTTTCCAAAACCGGCGGTTGGGGGTTCGAGTCCCTCCACTCCTGTGGCAGGAGGGGTCCTGCGGCAGGAACGCGGTGGGACCGCCGGGCGGGTGATCGGGGGAGCGGAGGTTCCGGTCGGAGCGGGGGCGAGTTAAGGCGATGGGCGAGTCACCGGTGGGAGACAGTGCGAAGCCCGAGTCGGGCGTTGGGTCGGCCGCCGTAGCCGCGCCGGGCCTGCCGCGCGAATCCAGGAAGCAGGCACAACGCGGGGGTTCAGCGAGGAAGATGGGCGAGAGCAGCGACTCGGATCGCAAGCGTGGCGGCCCACAGGCCCGCCGTTCGCCGTTGCAGGTGTACAAGCGGACGCAGGGCACGTACACCCGGTGGGGCACGTTCGCCGGCAGCGGCATTCTGATCCTGGCGGGGGCGCATTTCGTTCACGAGCAGCTATCGGTCTTCGTGGACCCGGCGAAGACGTACACGCTGTGGATCCAGAAAGGGATCCCGCTGATGCTGATCGCCGGGTTGGGCCTGCTGGTGTACTGGATCGCGTTCGTCAACCGGAAGGCCTGCGACTTCATGATCGCCACGGAAGGCGAGATGAAGAAGGTGAACTGGTCGTCGCGGCGCGAGATCGTGGGCTCGACCAAGGTGGTGATCGCCTTCACGCTGCTGCTGACCCTGATCCTCTTCGTGGTGGACATGATCTTCATGATGTTCTTCTCCTGGATCGGCGTGCTGCGTGAGGCACCGTCGCTCTGGCAGTTTGTGACCGGGGGTGGCACGTGAGCGATACACCGCCGCTATGCGCCCCGGGGATGCACTGGTACGTGCTTCGGGTGGCGTCGAACAAGGAAGAGCAGGTTCGCGACGCACTGACCCGGAAGGTGAAGATCGAGGGGCTGGAGTCGCGGATCGGGCGCATCCTGGTGCCGACGCTCAAAGAGCGGCGCATGAAGGCCGGACAGGCGAAAATCCACGAGCGAAAGCTGTATCCGGGCTACGTGTTCGTGGAGATGGCCTGCGAGGAGGACGGCTCGATCGACGAGAAGGTCTGGTTCATGGTCAAGGAAACGACCGGTGTGGGGGACTTCATCGGTTCGGAGGGCAAGCCCACGGCCATGCCGGACCACGACGTGGTCGGGATGCTGGCGGCCTCGGAGAAGGCCGAGGAGGAACCGACCCTGAGCGGGTTGGACTTCCACAAGGGTGACATGGTCAAGATCACCGACGGGAGCTTCGAGAGCTTCGAGGGCGAGGTGGAAAGCGTTGACGCGAAGCGGGGTACGATCACGGTGGTGCTGACCATCTTCGGGCGATCCACTCCGGTTGACGTCGAGTACTGGCAGTTGGAGAAGGTTTCCTAGGGTCGTGGCGTCGGCTGAGCGAACCGGGCCCGTGTGGCTGGAGTTCGGACTTTTCCATGGCAAAGAAAGAAGTGACGGTGGTGTTGAATCTGCAGGCCCCCGGGGGGCAGGCCACACCGGGTCCGCCGATCGGGCCGGCCCTGGGTCAGCGCGGCGTCAACATCGGTCAGTTCGTGCAGCAGTTCAACGCCGCGACGGCGAGCCTGAACGGGATGCCGGTGGGCGTCTCGATCACGGTGTATGCGGACCGTTCGTTCACCTTCCAGGTGAAGAGCCCTCCGGCGGCGGTGCTGCTCAAGGACGCGGCGAAGCTGGAGAAAGCCAGCGGCACAGCGGGGAAGGAAACGGTCGGGGCGGTGACGCAGACTCAGGTCCGTGAGATCGCGGAGCGCAAGATCGCCGACCTGAACGCGGCGTCACTGGAGGCGGCCTGCCGGATGATCGAGGGGACGGCCCGATCGATGGGCATCGAGGTGACGGACTGACCGGGCCGAGATCGGCGCCGCACTGGAGAGCAGCGGGATGCCAACCAAGAGCGTTCGCTTCAAGAAGCAGGTCGAGTTGGGCAACAAGTCCGGGGAGCCGGTGCCGGTCAATGAAGGCATCGCCCTGGTCAAGAAGATGGCGGCCGTCAGCGCCGACCGAAGCTACAAGAACGGCCGGAAGCGCAAGGCGGTGGACCAGACGGTGGAGATCGCCGTGCATCTGGGCATCGACCCGCGTCAGGCGGATCAGATGCTGCGCGGTTCGATCTCGCTTCCGAAGGGCACCGGCCAGACCCAGCGGGTGATCGCGTTCTGCGACGGCGATATGATCGAGCAGGCCAAAGAGGCCGGTGCGATCGAAGCCGGGATCGACGAGCTGATCGAGAAGATCTCGAAGGGCTGGACGGACTTCGACGTGGCCATCGCCCATCCGCAGATGATGGGCAAGGTGGGCAAGTTGGGGCGGGTGCTCGGGCCGCAGGGCAAGATGCCCTCACCGAAGACGGGGACGGTCACGCCTGACGTTGCGACCGGGGTGAAGGAGTACACCGCCGGGAAGCTGGAGTACCGCAACGACGCCGGTGGGAACATCCACCTGCGGGTGGGGAAGGTGAGCTTCTCCGACGAAGACCTGCAGGAGAACATCGAGGCGCTGCTGGATCACCTGTTGAAGATCAAGCCGGCCACGGCCAAGGGAACGTATGTGCAGAGCGTTCACCTGTCGGCCCAGCAGACACCGTCCGTGCTGGTGGCGGTGGGCTAGGGCCGCCCGCGGGCCTGAGGAACGAGAGGAGCCGGAACGAAGGATGAGCAAGCCAGTCAAAGACCTGATCGCCTCGTCGTTCAAGTCGCACTACGAGGGCGTTCAGGACGCCTGCGTGGTGGATCTGACGGGTCTGGACGTGCAGCGCACGCAGCAACTTCGGAGTGACCTGCGGAGCAAGTCGATGCGTTTGCAGGTGGTCAAGAACTCCCTGGCCCGTCGGGCGTTTGCCGGGAGTCCGCTGGCGCCACTCGGGGAGCGGCTGCGTGGGCCTTGCGCTCTGGTCACCGGTGGTGACTCGGTCATCGAGGTGGCCAAGACTCTGGCGCACTGGGCTAAGGAGCTGGGCGACATCGCCCTGAAAGAGGCGATGGTGGATGGTGACCCGGCGCTGCTGACGGTGCTCGAGGTCTCGCGGATGAAGAGCCGGCACGAGCTGATCGGCGAGGCGGCCATGCTGGTCTCGTCGCCGGGACGGGCTCTGGCCGGCTGCGTCGGGGGACCGGCGAGGCGGATCGCGGGCTGCCTGAAGGCGCTGGCGGATCGGGAGGAAGCGGCCTGACGCGCCGGGGCATAGGGCTTGGCCGTGGAGGCGTTTTGGTAAACGATTGAAGCGCACGGAGCGAGTGGTTCGCATCGGCGAATGAAATGGCCCGCGTGTGGCGGGCCGCCTGTCGGTCCGGCGAGCGAAACTGAAGGAGTCTGGGGTAATGGCAGAAGCGCCTGCTAAGGAGTTCAGTCCGGAGATCAACGAGCTGGCCGAGAAGCTGGTGAGCCTGAGCGTCAAGGACGCGCAGTCCCTGGTCGACTGCTTGAAAGAGCAGCACGGCATCGAGCCGGCGGGTGGCGTGGTCATGGCGGCCGGCGCCGGCGTTGGGGAGGCACCGGCCGAGGAGGAGAAGACCTCCTTCGACGTGATTCTGGCAGCCATCGGCGATAAGAAGATCCAGGTGATCAAGGTGGTGCGGTCGGCCACCAGCCTGGGGCTCAAAGAGGCCAAGGACCTGGTGGACAGCGCGCCCAAGGCGGTCAAGGAAGGGGTGTCGAAAGAGGACGCCGAGTCGCTCAAGAGGGAGCTGGAAGAGGCAGGCGCGGTGGTCGAGATCAAGTAGCCCCGGTGGGCGTCGATGCAGGATCGACGTTCCGCCGTCACCCTCCGCGAGGCGAGACAGCCCGAGGATTTCGGGACACTCGGTGCACACAGAGGCCTCGCACACCGGCCCGCAGAGATGTGGCCGGGTCGATGTCCCCCATGAACTGAGCGGCCCAGAGTGGGTCGAAGGCAGAGGATGGGGCCTGCGCGCAGCGTGATGGCGTGTGGGTGGCAGCCTCCGGTTGGCGCCGGTTTGTGGCGGTGGCCCGGGGCTCATGGGCGAGTAGGTGGCGAGCCTCCGGTCGCCCGAGGAAAGGACGAGTCCCATGGTCGAAACGCGTCCGGTGAGGAGCTTCGGCAAGGTGGGCGACGCGGTCGAGGTGCCCAACCTGATCGAGATTCAGACGAAGTCGTACACCCGCTTCCTGCAGACGGAGGTCGATCAGGATCAGCGCAAGAGCGTCGGGCTGGAGGCGTTGCTGCGCGAGGTGTTCCCGATCGAAAGCTACGACGGGAGCATGGCTCTGCACTACGTGAACTACGAACTGGGCAAGCCGCGTTACACGGCGGACGAATGCCGCCAGCTCGGCCTGACCTACGGGATGCCCTTCCACGTGCGCGTGCGGCTTCTGCGCAAAGGTCACGAGGAGATCCAGGAAGACCGGATTTACCTGGGCACGATGCCGGAGATGATCGGCGGCGGTGAGTTCATCATCAACGGGGCCGAGCGGGTCATCGTCTCGCAGTTGCACCGCAGCCCGGGGGTGGACTTCATCAAGGAGCAGGCCGAGGGCGACCGGGCCCTGCACGCGTGCCGGATCATTCCCGAGCGGGGGAGCTGGATCGAGATCAACGTGACCAAGCGCGACGTGCTGGCCGTGCGGATCGACCAGTCGGGCAAGATACCGGCCACCACGTTCCTGCGGGCCATGGACGAGCGTTACTCGACGGACGAGTCGATCGTGACGGAGTTCTACGGCACGAAGACGGTTCGGGCGTCGGCCCTGAAGCCCGAGATGTACTCGGTGACGACCATCATGGACGAGGAGGCCGACGAGGAGCTGGTCAAGGCGGGGTGCCAGATCGGCGACGCGGTGACGCGGATCCAGAACTCGAAGATCAAGCAGGTGCAGGTGATCGGCAAGGTGCTGGACCCGCTGTTGCTGAACACGCTGGCCGAGGACACCAGCAG
>Ga0307380_10008821_pt1 | contig 12876 bp, 16 predicted proteins | sample UN3MG_FD_202239 | JGI IMG/M metagenome (GOLD analysis project Ga0307380, IMG submission 202239) | Soil microbial communities from Risofladan, Vaasa, Finland - UN-3 | ecosystem: Environmental > Terrestrial > Soil > Coastal area > Acid sulfate soil | place: Finland: Risofladan, Vaasa | collected... | reverse complement strand
CTATAATCTCGGCTTCTGTATTTGGTTTTGTTTCTTCATCTAACTTAATTTTACATGCATCAATAATCTCAATTTCTTCAGGTGTAAAGACTTCACTAAATACATCATTCTCAGCTAATAAATCATTAAGATCTTTTGTATTTAGATTTAAGACATCAGCTGGAACCCTACCCTGCATTGGATTGTTTTCAATATCTACTTCAACTTTATATTTTGTTGTATAGATAGGACGGTTAGGGTCTTCAACTATCTTTTTAACAATGACATCATACATAAAGATAAGACCATATTTTAAAAAGCTCTTATCCTTTGTTGATAGCTCACGTTGAATCTCTTCAAGTCTTTTGTAAACCGAATACTTATAAGATGCAACTTTTACTTCCGGTGGATCAGTCTCATCTTCTCTATCAAATATAAGATAAAGAAAAGTATGTGAAGTTTTAAATTGAGACTTAGGTTCATTCTCACCCATGGTTCTTCTTACTTCTTCTTCAACTGAAGCTAATTTTTTAACAAACTCACTACCGGTTGGAGGTACTGTAACTGTCTTCATCCTTGGTTTTAACTCACCCTCTTCATTAACTAGAGTAGGCCAGTATACGGTAGATGCTCTGAATGGACCTCTCAGTACTCTGTGTCTATTACCTCCTTCACCCGTCTTTAGAACAACACGACCAGAGAAGCTACTAAATGTCGCTTCATCAATTAACTCTTTGGTTTGACCAACTTGCATATCATATTCCTTTCAATTAATTTTTATATTATAGTGTTACTTTTTAGTTTCTCTTTAGCAAGCCTGAGTTTTAATTGCTATAGCAATTAATAAAATTAATATCCAAAAATGGCCTGGAGGTGGTTGTATTTTTTTCTCAATATCTCTAAGCCTCTTTATTATCTCATTATATTCTGAACTATTCATTATGTATTCCTTTGTAATCCAGTTCTTCTTCTTAATATAGTTTGTATCTGTGAACCTCTATCTTCTAGTATCTTTGTAAGGCTTCCTAATTGATTGTTAATCATTTTTAATTTGACGGATGGATACTCTGCATCTATATACTCATTAGAGTACTCGGATAACATAATTGATTTTATTTCTTCCTTAGTAATAGAACCAATCCAAGAAGCTGCAGATTTAGTTTCTGTCTTTAATTCCTGCCTTCTTTTAATAGCAAATCTATAAGCATCTTTCCATTTCTTATTAGTCCATCTGTCAAAATCTTGTGAAGCTTTAGTATATTCATTTGATACTAATTCTTTTAATGTTGCAACTGAAAAACGAAATACACTAAGTCCTTCTAGGTGTTCATCAATTACTTTATCAGGTGCACTTTCGAGTCCTTCATTTGATACACGTAACAAAGGTGCTACATCTATCTTATGTTTTTTACCATTTAATTCAAATTCAATAATAGTAAAACTTGGAAACTCTTCCTTGATTACTTCATCTGTTGGTTCTTCTCTTTGTTTTTTAAACTCAAGTCCCATATCTTTCCTCATAGAATGTTATTACTTTACTTAATAAAGATGTAATATTATATTTTTCTAATATCTTTAATACTTCTTCAAGATTAGGTTCCATGTATAGTATATTATTTTCTGGGTCTATCTCTTCAATAAAAGGCTTTAACTTAATTAATTTTAAATTTCTTTCAATTACTTCTTCACTTAGTCTTACTCTTTCTACATTTGGGTCTCTCCAACTTGGAAATTCTTGGCCTCTAACTAGCCTTAATAATCTTTCTTGACCATACTCTTGAATTAGTGTGGTGGCTTTCTTTGGTCCTACCTGTAATACACCCACTATATTATCACTCCTGTCTCCTACAATAGATAAGTATAATGGGATATCCTTTGGCTTAATACCTAACTTGAATTCAGTAAATGCTTCATCATACAGATCATCATCTTTCTTAATAGTAACATACTTATCTATTAATTGTAATAAATCTTTATCCGCAGATATAATAAGAGTAGGTTCTTCCTCACAAGAACATTCATTAGCTATAACAGCTATGATATCATCTGCTTCATATCCTTTAATTCTATATTGTTTTATACCTAGAAACTTAAATAGGTCTTCTATTATATGTTGCTGAACAAAATAATCATCGTGTTCATCTTTCTTTCTTGTGGCTTTATATTCTGGGTAGATTGACTTTCTATATGTTGAACCCATAGACCATGTAAGATACACCTCATCTGGGTCATAGTCTTTATAATAACTTAAAACAGACTGGAGCATACCAAAAATTGCTCCAGTCTTAATCCCACCATAAGAAAGATTAGATAATTTATAATAATTTTTCCAACATACATTGTCAGCATCTACAATGATATTCTTATACTGTTTCATTATGTCCTTTCTTCAGACAATCATTTGAGACACAATTACCTAGATGATCTACTTGTATTTTACCACAACCCTCACAGACTACTATAGGATAAAGTTTTGCATCAGTTTCAACACTTGTACTTATACAGGCCATATCTCCATAATCTTTATTAAATAATTCTATTGAGCATTGTTTACAATAATCACCCATTTAATTAAGTCTTTCCTTTCCACCTAATTCTTCAAATTCTAAGAACTTTCCACCGATTGTTTGTAATCTTTTACGTTCAGAACCATAATGGTTGTTAGCCATGTTAGTAACCTTAGAATAGAAATCATACATTCCATATTCAGTTTCATCAAATCTTATTTCATCATTCTTTGCACTTTGTTTAATCTCAGTAAACTCATCTCCACTAATTTTAAAATGATCTAGTACTTCTTCCCTATCAGTTACTTTAGAACAACTATTTAATATTCCATAAGTTCTACCAAAACTTAAATTGAGTTGTCCCATCTTATTAAATCTATTTCCAAGTGATTCAGTACTTTGAATTAGATTCCTTAACTTATAAGCAAGATTCCTGGCGATAGCTTCTGGGTCTGCCTCACCTGATTTGATTCTCATTCTTATTTGACCAAATCTTTTTGGTAGGATAGCACCGTTGGAACATATCAACGTGTAAGCTAATGTAGATGCAATAGGGAAACCAAATCCTGTTTCACTTGCAGAAAAATTGGTACCAAGTCTAGTGATATCTCCAACCTTAGGTTCGGTAGAGAATGTTACTGCTGGGTTTAATGTTTGAATAGTTAATCCAGTTTCTGAGTATTGAATATGTTGTGGCTCTTGGCCTTCAAGTGCACTAAGCAATGGTCTTATAGGAATACGAGGCATACCAGCTGGAAATAAATTAATTATTAGACCATCATTATTGAGTAGTAATTCTAATGGATAATCTAATGTCTTACCAATCTCTTTAATATTTTCCTGTAAAAGATGATAGGGAATACGTGCAGCAAATGGATCAGGTATTTTATATACCTTTTTCATTGACTGTTTGAAACCTTCTAATGACATCTGTGCTTCTCGGTCACCAAATTTAATAACACCTTTATCAAGTAGAGATATACTATCACCACTAACAAGTACTGATTCATACTCTGGGCGTTCATCAAGCATTGTTTCTACTTCTTCTAATGTCTCAAATTTAGTGGGACGCAATGGTGCAAAATAACTTTGATACATTTTGTTCCTCCAAATTATATTGTTAATCAATTATATAATATAATTTTTGTTCTGGAAAGACTTCTCGTCAGATCTTTGTATAAATAACAACGAATATTGAAACTAATATTAATCCTGCTACTGTACCCAGGATAACATTTCTCCAGTCTTTTCTTGAGTTTGCTTGGAAGTTCTTTAGACTACCATAATTCTTAATTAACTTAGGACTGATAGCTTCCATTGATTCATTCATAGCTTGTAGAAACACAATAATAAATATTGCAACTACAAATGTTAATCTGTATGCTAATCCATTAACACCAAGCCAGATAAAATAGATTGTACCAACTGCTACATAAATAGTACAAGCTATAATTGCATGCCAATAGTCATCATTAATCCCTAATGTTTTTCCCATAATTTTCTCCTTTTATGAAAAATTTATTTTGAAAGTTTGGACCCATATTATGAGTAAACTTGGCCTTTCCTATTTTACATAGTCTTTCTAATTCCATACAGGCAGGCTGTGATTCCCAGGTTCCATAGTTTTCCATAAGATGGTATATTGACTTAGGTTTTTTTCCACTTAAATTTTCTAGAATATGTTGAGTATATTCTGGCATTAATGTTTTACTATATTCTTCACTTGTCATTCTAATAGACCTCCTGTGACTGATAATATGAGGATAAGTAATAAGACCACTCCTGCTACGTAGGCAACCACCCTTATAATTAGTAACAAGAATGCTTCTATGAAATCACCCATCATTCTAAATCCTCCTTTGTTAATCCTCTGAAATTTAATTCTTCTTCTGGAATTGGTATCTTCCAGTTTCTAAAGACTGATGCTTCAGACATAATATCAATTGAGTCTTTCATAATTGGTGGTCTTTCCATTGCCATAAATTCTTTACCTTTCAATACTATGTCTTTCAATTCTTTCTCTGGGACTAGTGCAAACATAGCATCATGTATATTGAATACAATTTTAGTATTCATGTTTGATTCTTTAATCCAATCATACAGTTCTATCATTGCAAAGTGTGTTAGATCTGAAGCAGCACCTTGAATGGGGCTATTGATTGCTTGCCTTAATGCTTCATCTATAAGTTTTCTATTCTCATCATTATAGGGTAAATCTAGATGTGGTAATCTTCTTACCCTACCAAAGCAGGAGACCACTTGTTTATTTCTTTTAGCTATCTCCTCTATCTTGTCGTAATAAATTGCTAGTCCTGTATATTTGGAAAAGAAAAAGTCTAAGTGATTCTGTGTATCTGCCACTGTAACTCTGGTTTCTTCTTCCTCAAGTTTTTCATTGATATGGCTGGCTAAAGTCTTTGGACCTCCACGATATAAGCCACCAAAATTATAAAGCTTAGCTCTCTTTCTTAATTCTTTAAACTTATCTGGGTCTGTTTTCTTTAGATCCATTAATTCTTCCATTGACATACCCGACATATATATTAATGTACCCAGATGAATATCAATACCATCTTTAAATTCTTTTAACATTGTAGGGTCTTGTGAATACCATGCTGCTAACCTTAATTCTATTTGAGATAGATCCCACTCAACTAAATAATAACCTGGAGGAGCACAAATGATGGACCGGACGTCGAGCTCTCGTGGCATTGTCTGGACGGGGAACCGTTTTATTGAAGTTCGGCCGGTCACTGCCCCTATTAGGTTTGTTGTATAATGTAACATAGGAAAATCTTTAACTAATGTACCATACTCTATTTCTTTTAATGCACCATTAAGATAAGTTGAAATCATCTTGGATCTATTTTTAAATTTAACAACCTTTCTACAAAATGGATGTTCATCTGATAATTCTTTTAGTACTTCAGAATTTGTTGATGGTGAACCTTTATCTGTTCTTAATATAACGGGTAGTTCCATTTCTTCAAATAATAATTTAGCTAACTGAGTTGGAGAATTGAGATTGAACTTTTCTTTTTTCATCTTAGCTTCTATTTGTTTATCTGTTAATCCAGGTTTAAATGTGGCTAAGACTTCACTATGTATAGGCCTACCTATTGTAGTTAGTATCTCATCTTCTAAATCTTGTTTCTCTTTTGTATATTTATCCTTTACTTCATGTAACCTTGGTAAATCTAATCCAACCCCAGTCTTTTCTGCTTCAACATAGATTGGATGTATCTTCATATAAAATTCATAGAATAATTTTTCAAGTTCTTTACTATGTGGATCACTTGCTAACATCTCAGAAAATTTAGTTGATAACCTAAAGGTACCATCAACATCTCCTATACCATAAGGTAAGGCATCTTCTAATTTTATTTTTGTAAAATCATTTTCATCCTCATCTTTGTCAGACATTTTATTTTTGATTGTTTGAGCATAACCCCTCATGTCTTCAAAATATAAATATATGTTTGTCTTTAAATCATTAGGTGTGTTTTCATCTAAAAGATAAGAGGCATAGATTGTATCAAATACCACATTGTTTGTCATGGTCTTTGTTTCATTTGGCCATAACCAACGCTCTAAAAATTTCTGATCAAACTTAAAATTTTGTCCTGCTAATTTCAATTGACTAACATCAGAGACAAGTAATTTTCTTAACTCTTCTTGAATATAATCTAGTTCAGAAGGCTTCCAATAATTATATAGGGTTGTTTGTCTTTCTTTACCATCTTTATCAAAATCTATAATTTCTAATTGATCTTCATTCCAATCTTTAATATTTTCCTGGTGTTCTAAGATGGGTAAGTAGTAACCATTAAAATCGTCATGACTAAATTGAATACTTCTTATCTTATTTAACCAATGCCTTAATCCTGTGGTTTCAATATCAATAGATACTCTACCAACTTCATAGATTTTCTTAAGCATCTTATCAAACTCTTCAACACTTTCAATTAAATTATAATCATATTCTTTTTTATCAGATGTTTTTGTTTCACCACCATTAATTGTTTTTATAATATATTTAATATCTTCCTCCCATATTCCTTGATTAGCTGGATTCCTTTCAATATAAGCAGGATGATAGATAGGAAATACTTTTGTATCAAACACTTCAAATATACTACCCCGATGTTTAGTTATCCCAGTCTTCTTTGTAATTCTTTTTAATGGTATGTTACCAGTAACAATAATAAACTTTGGATCTATCAGATTTAATAGATAACTAATATTATCGTGACATGCCTTGATTGTTTCTTTGTCTGGTGTCTTGTTATCCGGTGGCCTACACAACACTGCATTAGAAATAACTAATCTATCCATTGGGAAGTTATATTTCTCAAGTGTTGCTCTTAATCTTTTACCTGACTTACCTTGAAAGGGTAAACCAGTTCTCTCTTCATTTGACCCAGGTGCTTCTCCGAGTAGTAAAATGTCGGCGGTCTCTATATCACCACTATAACCCTGACCAAAATGGGGAGGGCCTATCGGGCATGTGTTACAGTTATTACAGGGAAAATTAATCAATTCAACTCCATATTTTAATAATTTTTATATATTATATTAAAAAATAGTATCTCATAATTTGTCACAGGCAAAAATATTAGTTGACCCCGTTGATATAATTGTTTAATTTATAATATTGTTTTCATAAATTATTATTTTTATTCAATTTAAGAGGTGTACTATGATATTATTTTGTGTAATTATATTAATATTATTTTATATATTCAACAACTAAGGAGTGTGCTATGCAAGAAAAATGTAAATGTTTTGTTCAATTTCAAGGTCAGATGTTAATGATTGAAGAGTTTGGTGGAATGAATAGTCATTTGATTATGTTTAATCCACAAGATAATGAAGGTTATAAGATTCAGGTTACTGAGAAAGTATTTCTTCAATTTGATGGAGATAACAAATTTATAAATATCTATGATAATGAAAAACATTTTCTGATGGTTAATTCTAGTGGTAATGTTATTGCAGATTCTGTTGATTTGAAATCTGATTTTGTAGAAACAATGTTAACTGCTTTAGAAAAACAAAATTCAGAGGAACCACAATGCATGAATTAAAAACATTACTTGAGTCAGAACTAACAATGAGAGAAAAGATATTAGCCTCAGAGATAATACAAAATGATAAAATAGATGCATCAATTTTTACAACTGAAGAAGTTGTAGATTCAGTTATATTTCTTATAGAAAAAATGAATTTTTGTTTTCGTTTTTTCTCGGAGCGCATAGAGTTTACTAAAAACAATAACACTTCTACACCGAAGGATAAGACATTAGTTAGCCAGCCGGTTAGCTTTTTGCATATTGATGTGTGTATTTTTTTAATTTATTATAAATTTGATTATAATTTTATTAATATATTATATAATAAATATATATATATTAATACACAAAAAGCTAACTCAACTAAATATTTGAATTTATTGAATTTAAGGGAGTTAGCCCGGCTAACTCAATACTTAGACTTAACTGAAGTGGCTAACTCTAATGGGGATCTAAAAAAATTGACATATCTTGATAGTATTTCATGGATTCTTAGTCATATTAGTCACCAAGAAAGTAAGATAAAATCATTGGGTTTAGGAGAAACATATAAACAGGTGAGGAAGAAACCTAGAAAACGTAGTGATGCTGAAAATACTTTAAATTATTTAAAAGATAAGATTGTTAATTATCATGAATCAATAGATGCTAAGAGTTATTTTCCAGAAGATTGGTGGAGAAGAGGGATAATTACTACAAGATCTATTATTAAATATTTAAGTCTTGAAGAAGTAAGAGATGCAATTGATTGGTTCTTTGATAATGATTATTGGAAATCAAAAATAGATTCAATGAAAATGATAGAGAAACATTATAACAAGTTCTCATCTTCAAGGACAAGAAAAAATGAAGGTCTACTAAGTTCAAAATCTATGATGAGGTTATAAAATGACAGAAGAAGAAGTTATTTATTATATGACAGAGTACAAATTGTTTGATCCAAGCATGGCTGATAAAAATTATAAGATACCAAAGAAAATACCCAATGGAATTATGGTTATTAATGGGATGGATCATCTTAAGAAGGCAGCATCATTTTGTTATAAGTTTTTAAAGGAAGATAGAGTAAGCGGATTTCTTGACAGAAGAGATTCGTGGAATCTATTAGAAACAAATATAGAGTATTGCAGTTTACTTTTTATAACAAATGTAGTACCAGGTAATTTTAGAGACTCAGAATTAATTGATATGATTAATAAATGTATTAATAGCAAAGTGCCTTTAATATTAACAACTCCTTATGAGATGAAAAAATTTGAGTCTGAATTATCACCATTGGTTCTATCTAATATAGAACCACATCTGGCAATACAAGTATGAAGTCAGCTTTTTCTGAGTTCTCACAAGAGACTAGAGAGTATTCAATCATTGGATGCTTTCTAACATGGAGTGAGAAGCTTGATTTTATAAAAGATCTTGACACATGGATGTTTACAATGAAGACATCCAATATTATTTTTGATTCAATTAAATCGTTATATAATAATAGTAGGCCTGTTAGTTATGCCGAAGTTTCATTGTGGTTGACTGACCAAACAAATGATGGTTTCAAGGTACAATATGAAACCTTTATACGCAAGGCCATAGATTCTGCCTACCCCATTGATTCAATAGCTATCAATAGTTTTGTAGAAGCAGCACAACTAAGAAGAATATCAACACAAATAGATGAAGTACAAACTTCTGTAAAGAGCGGAAGTGATGACCTACCAACACTGATTAATAAGCTAGATAAGATAAGGGCTTCAGGATATAAGTTAAGAGGAAATATAAAAGAGTTTATCCCTGGTTCATTCTATGAAAAACGTATACAGATGATGAAGAAGAGGGAGCGTACCAAACAGGTTTTCTTTGGTTTGAATTCATTAGATTCATTAGTTCCAGGAGGTCAAGTTAAAAAAGAAATATCTGTTATAGCCAGTAGGGCTGGGATGGCTAAGAGTACGCTTAAAACTAATTTAATAAAGAGCCAATGTGAATTAGGTTTTAGAATAGCAAGTATTGCTACTGAACAAACAGAAGAAGTTGAAACAGATAGAATGGATAGCTTGATTACAAAGATCCCCGTTGTTGATTTTAGAAATTCTAGAATGTGGGGAGATGGTGACCCAAGAATTGATAAACTTAAAAGAGCTAATCAATATATTGATGAACGTTGGCAATACTTTCTTAATGTTAATAGGAATATAACTACTAAAGATGTTGCAATATACTTGAGAGATATAACAAATAAGTATGGTGAGTTAGATGTTGTCTATATAGATTTGTTTGATAAACTTAAAGATGTTAATGTTGATTCAATGAAGGCCAGTTTGATAGGTAAAAAATTAGGTGAGATGAATATATTAGCTGAAGAATTAAATTTACATATATGTTTGTTAGTCCAAGTTAATAGACAAGTTAAAGATGTGAAGTCACACCGTCCCGAGATGTGGCATATAAAAGATAGCGGGGCATATGAAGAGGTAGCAAGATTAATAATGTTACTACACAGAGAGTCATATTATAAACCAAATATGATAGATGATATCTTAGAAGTAATCATTGCAAAACAAAACAATGGTCCATCAGGTAGTAATGTTGTTTCTAAATTAAAATTCAATAAAGAAATATTAGAGTTAACAGAAATAGAAACAGGAACACCCCATATATTCTAGGTAGAATGTTGCACTGTTGACTTTTATATATAAGTTGTTTAAATTTTAATTGTAGTTAATCCAAAGACCAAACCAGTCGGATGAATTATGAATGAATTAGTTTTACTTTCACATTTTGACACATACCAAAGTGGTAATAGAAATATTATAGTTAAGGCTTGGGACTTGATTAAGTTTGCAACTAAGCTTAATATATTATATGATTCCTCAGGTTGTTTAACACGAGATGATTTTAATATTACTGGTATGATGGGTTGTCAACATGCATTTAATACATATCAAATAGGTAAAGGCTCCAAGCTAACTACCTGGTCAATAGAAATCTCCAATCAATATATGTTAAAAGAACTTAGTAAGTTCCTGCCGAAATTCAATTTAGTATCTCTCTCACAAGATTTAGTTTCACATGATAGTAATTCATTAGATAGTATATTTTATAAGATAGTTTCAAATTATGAACCTTCATTTATAAGTGAGGAGTATTATAACAAAGTTATATCTGAAGTATCAAGTAGATTATATAATATTAATAGAAGGATGTATGAGTTTCTTAAATTCAAGATGAATAATCTGGAACTAACTAATGCAACAATAGGTAGAAAGATGAGTATCAATTCAACAACATGTAATAAATATATTAATAGAATAGGTACTATAATGATTGAAGTAATTAAGGAGACTTAAGTGGTACAGCCCCAAGAGTATGCTTACGCGGATAGGGTGTCATTACCGGTAAGCCGTCACAAACAGAGAGTGTTGTCATTAGCTGAGAGACAAGTAATTAACCGGGGCCTGGGTAGGATGTGTTGCAATTACAGAATTCCTGTTGCTGTGCCACTTAATATAATAGGAGACTTAAGTGGAAGAACTAGATAAAACAATTAGTTTTGATCCGCCAAGATATCTTGATATGTGTTCAGGGAAAACTGATATAAATACTATATTTTTTAGAGGATTGTTTGATGATACTATTCCATGTGGTAGTCCGGGGATTAATAAACCAATTCAAGGTATAAGATATCAGAAACGTCCACAGTTTATGTATAACCACAGAGATGAATTAGGTAGATATAAGGGTAAGAAATGATAGTAGAATTTAATATAGATAATTCATTAGTAAGTGTAAAGAATGTAGATACAAAAGTATTAGATATAATAGCGCGTGAGTGTACCTTACAGCATTCTTATTTTGTAAGGGATTATTTTACAAAAAGACCAACTCGTAAGACTATGGATCTTTGTTATTTCTATTTTAGAAATGGTGATATTAGATTTCCAAGGGGTTGGTTCTGGGGTGTTTATGATACATTGGATAGGTTAGGTTTTGATTTAAGGATAAATGATTCAAGAAATATACCACCTTTAAAACCTATTAATTCAAAAGTTATTAAGGATTTTAAATTTTATCCTTATCAAGAAGAAGCAATAGATAATGCAGTTGATAGAAATTATGGTATAGTATTTCATCCAACAGGTTCTGGTAAGACAATAGTGATGGCGGGTATTATAGATAAGGTTGGTGTCCCTGGTATTATTATGGTACCAACCCGTTTGTTACTTTATCAAACAAAGGAAGTTATGGAAGGATTCTTTCCTAAGTTAAAGGTTGGTGTTGTTGGTGATAGTGAATATGATTTAGGTGATATAACTGTTGGTACCTCTGATAGTCTATATTTGAGAAGAGGTCAATTAGAAGAACACTTTAAGAAACAACGATTTATCTTTCTCGATGAAGCGCATCATTGTAGAGAGAACCAAAAGGATTTGAATACTAGATACTTTGATGTAGCACAATCTATTGATGCACCATATAAGATAGGCTTTACAGCTACACCAGGTAAAGAAGGTACAATTAAAAGAAAATTATTAGAAGCAACTACTGGTTCTATCTTACATGAGCTGACAGATAAAGAAGCCAGAGACTTTGGTATTATTGTAGATATGGAAGTATCTATTTATGATGTACCATGTCCCATAGATAAAGGTGAGTATCATGAACAATATAAAGAGAACTTATTAAGTAATGATAAGTTCCATAACCTTGTTGTAGGTTTAGCAAGAAAAATGTCAAAGGAAACACCTACTCTTATTATTGTTGATAGAGTAGATAAACATTTAAAGGTATTAAATTATATGATACCTGAAGCTAAGATGTTATGGGGTGGTTCTTCAAAAGAAGAAAGAGAAGAAACAATAAAAAGTTTCGAAGACGATGAAGTACCAATATTAATTTCTACAATTATTAAAGAGGGTGTAAATATAAAGAACATTGGTTGCATCATTATGGCTGGTGGAGGCAAGGATAGTGATGCACTTGTTCAAAAAATAGGTAGAGGTTTGCGTTGGAAAGAAGGAAAAGATAAATTGATATTAATAGATTTTATGTTTCAGTCTGGTACTTTAAGAAAGCATTCTAATGCTAGGATAAAAACATATAAAAGTAAGGGGTATAAAGTTGACCTTGTTGTTAAAATGGTTGAATTAGATAATGGTTTTATGGAAGTTTTAAATGATGTTACTAAGAAAGCAGGAAAAAATAAACTAGTAAAGGAAAGATTTTAATGCAGAGAGTTAAAAATTTACATGTAGAATTAATTGGTTCTACAGTTGGTGAGGATTTTGCAGATGCAACTATTAATTATGATGAGAATTGGTTGATTG
>Ga0307380_10008819_pt1 | contig 12877 bp, 4 predicted proteins | sample UN3MG_FD_202239 | JGI IMG/M metagenome (GOLD analysis project Ga0307380, IMG submission 202239) | Soil microbial communities from Risofladan, Vaasa, Finland - UN-3 | ecosystem: Environmental > Terrestrial > Soil > Coastal area > Acid sulfate soil | place: Finland: Risofladan, Vaasa | collected... | reverse complement strand
CCTGGCCGGCTGGCTCTGCCTGCACGCCTACGACATCCTGCTGCCGGCCCTGGGCATTCCCGCCGACCCGGAGCCGATCCAGGGGCTGAACCTGGAGTTTTTCCTGTACTGCATCGTGGTGGTGGGGCTGGTGGAGGAGCTGTTCAAGCTCCTTCCCTTCCTGTTGGTCATGCGCTTCAGCGATTTCAACGACGAGATGGACGGCATCTTCTACGCTTCGGCCTGCGCCCTGGGCTTCGCTTCCTACGAGAACGTGCACTATCTTCCCGGCCTAGTCGGTTTCGCCCTCTTCGGCCGCGCTTTCGCCTCGCCGCTGAGCCACAGCGTTTTCGCCTCGGTCTGGGGCCACCTGGCCGGGGTCGCCCGCCTCCGCAAAAAAAAGCTGCTGCCGCCGGTGCTCAAGGGCCTGGGCCTGGCCGCCCTGCTGCACGGCCTGTTCGATTTCCTGAACCTGGCGCCGCTGCTGCGTTTTTTCTCGGCGCTGCTGATCCTGGCCGTCTGGCTCTGGCGCATCCGCACCTCGGAACGGCAGGCGAAAAAGAAATGATCCGGGAGGGCGTTTTTGCCTATTTCAGCAGGAACTCCTTGATGAACAGCACCGTGGCATAGAACTGGAAGTCGCGGTTGCTCTTCTTGGCGAAGCCGTGCCCCTCGTCCTTGGCCACCAGGTACCAGACCGGGATCCCCGCTTTCTTCAGAATGTCGCGCATCTGCCCGGCTTCGCTTGCAGGGACGCGCGGGTCGTTGGCGCCCTGGATGATGAACAGGGGCTTGCGGATCTTGTCGCTGTGGTTGAGCGGCGCGATCTTGAGCAGGAACTCGCGCATTTTGGGGTCGCGCTCGTCGCCGTATTCCACCCGGCGCAGGTCCTGGCGGTAGCCGGAAGTGTTTTCCAGGAAGGTCACCAGGTTGGAAATGCCCACCACCTCCACGGCGCAGCGGATGCGCTGAGGGTAGAAGGCGGCGATGGCCAGGGTCATGTGGCCTCCATAGCTGCCGCCGGTGACCATGACGCGATCGCCGTCCAGGTCGGGCCGGTCCTGGATCCAATCGAGCAGGGCGGCGATGTCCCTGTATGAGCCCTCGCGCAGAAAACCGTTGTCCAGCTTGAGGAACGTCTTGCCGAAACCGCTGGAACCGCGGACGTTGGGGTAGATGATGGCCACGCCGAGCTCATTTAAATAATAATTGTTCTGGCCGATGAAATCGGGAGTTGCCTGCCCTTCCGGGCCGCCGTGAATATTGATGATCAGCGGCCTTTTGCCGGTGAAGCGGGCCGCCGGCCGGTACAAAAAACCGGAGATCGTTCTACCGTCGAAACTTTTCCATTTGACCAGCTGCGGCGCAGCGAAGGTCTCGCTGTTCAGGCCGCCGAGTTCGCTGGTCGTCCAGCGCTCGACCCGGCCGCTTTCGATGTTGAGTGAATAGGCATCGTCGGCCGAACGCGGGTTGATATAAGTGAAGCCGAGTTCCTTGCCGTTGCGGTGCCACTGCAGCCCGGAGATCAATCCCAGCTCCATGGCGGGCAGCGGCAGATCCTTTCCCGTCGCCAGTTCGCGGACATGCAGGACGCTTGAACCGTCCTCGTTACTGATGAAAGCGACATGGCTGCGATCGTGTGAAAGCGCAAATTCATCGATATCCCAGGGGATGGCCGAGGTCAAATACGTGTGCTTGCGGCTGGCCAGATCGATGTAGGCCAGGCGCACAAACTCGGAATCCCTGTCGGTGAGGGCATAGACCCCCTTGCCGTCCCTGCTGAAGGCGGCGGTATGGTAGGCGACCTTCTCCTTGCCGCCCTTGCGGGTGAGCCGTTCCTTTTTGGCCGTGGCCGCGTCCACCAGCCACAGGTAGCTCTCGTTGATGGAGACCCTCTCCAGTACCATAAGCTTGCTGTCGTCGGGCGACCAATCGATCGCTATCCAGCCCCCGCCCTGCACCTGCAGCAGCAGCCGGTCGCTTTGGGGGTCGCGCGGGTCCATGACATGGATATCGATGTCGTTTTGGTTGCGCCGGTTGGATTGGTACGCCAGCCGGTCGCCGTTGTTGGACCACACGCCGCCGATGTTGCGCGAGCGGCCGTCGGTCAGCAGCGTGGTTTTGCCGCTGGCGAAATCAAAGCGGTATTTCTGGTAATTCTCATTGCCACCGACATCTTTGTTAAACACGATGAAATCGCCGCCGAGCGGATCGAATTCGGCGCCCGCCACCCTTTCCTTGTAAAAAGTGAGCTGGGTACGGGCCGCGCCCGGCGCCTTGACCAGGTGCACCTGGCTGGTGTCGGCGAAGCGCGTGCTGATGATCATTTCCCGCTTTAACGGGTGCCAGTTCTGGAAATAGGCATAGCGGAAGTTGTTGTACAAGGCCGCTTCATTGGCCAGGGCGGGGGGAATGGCCGGAATGCCCTCGATGATCAGGTTGTCGCCCGGCTTGATCGCGTCATCGCCATTGCCGGAAACCGCGAGGCTGAATACCGCCAAAACAGTAATCAAAACAAAGATCTTTTTCATCGCATTCCTCCAAGGCAAAAAACTTCTATTCCGTATCCTTGAGAACCGATTCCGGCATCCTGCCCTCGAAATGCAGGGTGCGGATGGGGAACGGTATGGTGATGCCCTCGGCCTGATAGCGCTTGTGCAGGCGCTTGATGAATTCGTGCTTTAAAATATACTGGTCCACGAATTCCTTGGCCTTGAGGATCACCGTGAAATTGATCGAGGAGTCGCCGAAAGTGTGGTAGCGGGTGAAGGGCTCGAAATCGCTCACCCCGCCCGGGATTTCCCGCATCACCTCCCCGGCCACCTCGATGGTCACTTTTTCAACCTTTTCCAGGTCGCTCTCATAGGCGACCCCCACCTGCACCAGGACCGAGCTGATCTTTTCGGGAAGGTAGTAATTCTTGACGATGGTCTTGGAAATATGCGAGTTGGGAATGATGTTCATGTTATTGGAGAGCTCGCGCACCGTGGTGTTGCGCCAGTTGATGTCCACGATGAATCCCTCTTCACCGCTGCCCAGGCGGATGTAGTCTCCCGGGCGGATCTGCTTGGAAGCGATCAGCTGCAGCCCGGCAAAGAGGTTGGCAAGGGTTTCCTGCAAGGCCAGGGCCACGGCCAGGCCGCCGATGCCCAGGCCGGTAAGAATGGGGGCGATGGAGATGCCCAGGGAGTTGAAGATGATCAGGATGCCGATCAGAAAGACGAATATCCTGGTCAGGTTCGTGAAGATGGTCGTTCTGGGCAGGGACTCCTTCAAATTTTCCGAATACAGGTCGATGAAGCTCACGCTCATGTTGGCGGCAAAGACGGTCAGGCTCAGGATGGCCATGACCATGATGACGTTGTGGATCAGTTTCAACAGGCCCGCTTCCACGGGCATGCTCAGGGTGGCCAGGAAGGCGCCGGCAAAAAGAAACCACCAGACGATCCAGCGTTTCAGGGCGGCGATCAGGATGTCGTCCCCCCGCCAGTTGGTTTTGCTGGCGATTTTCGCGATCTTTTTCAGGATGATCATCTTGCTGATCAAGCCGACGATCAAGGCGCCGAAGACAAAAGCAAGCGGGGCGATGAAAGGTGAAAAGTTTGTCCACATTTTAGTTTTTGTTCAACTCCTCAAGCAATTTTCGGATCTCTTTATAGTTGATCACATTGAACCTGGCCAGTGAGGACGAGATGCCGACCTTTATGGAGTACGCCGTTTCCGGCAGCACTTTGAAGAGGTCTTCATCGGTCCAGTCGTCGCCGGCCGCCAGGATGAAATCAAAATCGTTTTTCACCAGCCAGTGCGCCGCCGCCAGCCCCTTGTTGATCCCGGCATTGCGGATTTCGACGACTTTTTTCCCTTGCAGCACCTGGAGGTCCTTGTTGGCGGTCAGGCTGATCAGGTAGTCCAGCAGTTCTTTTGCCCGCAGCATTCCCAACTCCGGGTCGGCGTTGCGGAAATGCCAGGTCAGCGAAAATTCCTTTTCCTCGATAAAGGACCCGGGCAGGCGGTCCGAGTAGATCTCCAGGATCGGCAGGATCTGTTCCTTCCACTCCGCGTCCAGGGCCTTGGTCTGAATCCAGTCGCCGCCCTGCTCCTTTAGCCAGGCGCCGTGCTCGGCGATAAAGTTGCAGTTTGCGACCTTGATCCAATCGGAAATGGTCTGGCGGTCGCGGCCGGTGACGACCACGAGCCGGTTGTTCTGCCCGGCGCAAAAGTTTTCGAGGATTTTCAGGATTTCCTGGTCCGGCGCGGCCTGGGAATAGTGCTTGACGATCGGCACCAGCGTCCCGTCGTAATCCAGAAAGACCAATCGTTTTGCGGCCTTGCGGAAGTGGGCCAGGAGCGATTCCCTGTAGCCGTCCAGGATGCGGGTCACCACTTTTTTTTGGGTTTCCTTGATCAGGTTCAGATGCTGCAGGAAATCCTTGGCCCAGAGGAAAATATCGTATCTCCGCAACCGCCCCTGCATGACTTTCAGGCGTTTCAGCTGCTCGTCGTGGGGAATTTCCAATGCCTCCTTGATGGCGGCGGCGATCTCTTCGATGTAGAACGGGTTGATCACGATGGCCTCGCCCAGCTCCTCGGCGGCGCCTGCCTTTTCACTCAGGATCAGGACACCGGCGTCCGCGGACTTGCTGGCCACATATTCCTTGGCAACCAGGTTCATGCCGTCGCGCAGCGGCGTGACCAGGGCCACGTGACACTGGGCGTAGAGTGCCACCAGGGATGGAAAAGCCAGGGACCTGAACTGGTATAAAACCGGCGTCCAGGTCAGGGTGGCGTATTTGCCGTTGATCTTGCCGACCGTTTCATCGATCTGCTTCTTGGTGCGCAGATAGTGGGTGACCCCGGCCCGCGAAGGGACCACGACCATGACCAACTGCGTTTTCTCCCTCCAGTCGGGGTTCTGTTCCAGGAAAAGCTCGAAACCCTGCAGGCGGTTGAGGATGCCCTTGGAATAATCCAGGCGGTCGATCGAGAGGATGGTCTTTGTTTTTTTAAATTCCTTTTTGAGCCGGCCCCTCTCTTTTTTTACCAATGCGCTCTTGGCGGACTCGTGGAAGGACCGGAAATCGATGCCCATGGGGAAGGTTTCGACCAGCACCAGGCGGTCTTCCAGCATGATCTTTCCCATGTCATGCTCCAGCCCCAGGATGCGCAGCGCGCACCTCAGGAAATACTGCGTGTAATCATTGGTGTGAAAGCCGATCAGGTCCGAGCCCAGCATGCCGCGCAGGATCTCCTGGCGCCATTCTCCCGGCAGCAGCCTGAAGATCTCGAAAGTGGGAAAAGGGATGTGCAGAAAGAAACCGATCTTGGCCTTGGGAAATTTTTCGCGGATCAGCTGCGGCAGCAGCATCAGGTGATAGTCATGGATCCAGATGGTGTCGTCCTCGCGGATGATCTCCAGCAGGGCCTCGCTGAAGATGCGGTTCACTTTTTTAAAATCGAGCCAGAAATCCTTTTCATATTCGACATAAGAGGTGAAATAATGGAAAAGCGGCCAAATGGTGCGGTTGCAGAAACCGTGATAGAAGTTTTCCATCTCCGTTTCCGAGAGGAAGACGGGCCAGTAATTCAATTTCAGCAGCCTTTTTTTCAGGACATCCGTTTCCTTTTTTTCGTTGACCGAGATGCCGGGCCAGCCGACCCAGAGATACTCCAGCTTGAAACCAGGAAGCTTTTCCTGGTGTTTCAAAAAAGATTTCAAACCCGTGGCCAGGCCGCCGGCGCTCTGCTGAAAATTGTAATTGCCGTTTTCCCTGAAAATGGTCACCGGCATGCGGTTGGAAACGATCAGCAGTCTCGCCATCTTCACCTCGTATTTACATTCGGCCCCTACCCGCAAGGGCCGGCCGGGTTGATCCGATGAATTTCCTATCCCCGGTGATGCGAGCAGTTCAGCAGGAGCCTGAACAGATGATACCCCAGGCGCGTTCGTTTAGTCAACCCACGGCTTTTCTCCCGGGACGGGAACAGACGGCAAACAGGGAAGCGACGGTTAAAAGATATGGCCGATCCCGAAATAAAACAATGAATGCTTCTCGCCGGAACGTCGATCGAGTTTCATCCCCCAATCTACACGGATCAGCAATGGCTGAAGATGCAGGCGAACTCCTATCCCCGCCGATTTTCTCAATTTAAAAATGTTGTAATCGGCGGCCCCGGCGAAAACGTTCCCCCAGTCCGTAAAACCGACGACACTGATCAGCGGCAAGACTTGCCAGCGAAGTTCCTGCCTGAAAATCAAAAGCGCATCCCCACCGCTTGCCAGGCCGTTGATCGCGTCCGCCGGCCCCAGCTCATCGGAAGTGAAACCGCGAATGGCGTTGTGGCCGGAAGCATAAAATTTCTCGGTAGGAGAGAGTTCCCGCCCCAGTTCTTTTACCAGGCCGACGCCCAGGGAGGTTGCCCAGGTCAGATGGGGCGCCGCCCGCAAATAAAAATCGAACTGTCCCGAATAGCGGGTGAAGGGATAGTCCGAACCCATGAATTTGGCCGCATGCTGGATGCTGCCGGATACAAAAAAACCCTTGCCGGGATTAAAAATGTTATCCCGGTTGTCGTCATAGTAACCGATTGTCACGTGGGCGATATCGGCACCATGGGCAGCCGCTGCGGGATCCTGGTTGTTGAGGGCAATGCTTCTCTCCCATGTATAATTCCAGGAAAAGACCGAGCTTTTCCACAAATTGACCTGCTGCTGCACCGTGAGACCTTGCCGGTCATTGCGGAATGAGGATTCCTCCTTTCTGTTGGAAAACAAAGAGACGATGGTGTTTACTTTGTTAAACGGGAAATGAGGAAAGCGATAATACCCCCTTACATCCATTTCTCTGCTGCCCCATTGAAAACCGGCCCCGAGCGAATGGCCCGCCCCGAACAGATTCCTGCTTTCTCCCTCCAGGCGGGCGCCGAATTGAGAATCCGTATCGTATAGGCCGCCGACCTTCAAACGATAAGCAGGACTCTCATCCACCTTGATCCGGACCTGGAAATATTTTTTTTGTTCATCGCCCTTTGCTCCTTCATCAGGGGGCGAATGCGGCGGCACAGCTCCTGTTTCCGCCAATTCGAAATCGATCAGGTCAAAAATACCCAAATCATACAATTTTTTCCGAGAGCGGTTGATCTCGTACAAATCGACAATATCGCCTGCCTTGAAGGTCAACTCACGAACAATGACGGATTCTCTTGTTTTTTTGTTGCCGGTGATTCTGATTTCGCTGGTGACTCCCTGAAATCCTTCAGAAATCGCAAACTCAATATCGGCCAGGCCTTTATCGGCCGCCAAAACGGATCTCACTTCAGCCTGGGCCTGGTTGAAACCTTTTTTTCGATAGTATTCCTCAATTTTGGCCGCGGGATCGGCGGCCTGGAGGGCAAAAATCGGCGCTCCTGCCTTCAATTTGATCACAGCCAGCAATTCAGGTTCGGAAACGATTCGCAGTCCCGAAAAAGATATGCTGCCTATCCGGAATAAAGTCCCCTCGTCAATATGAAAACGGATCTTGGCCGTTCTTTGCAGATCTTGAAACGAAACTCGCGGCGGGGAAATCTTCACGTTGAAAAATCCCTTCTTTTTATAAACCGCTTCAAGTTTTTTTCTCACCGCGGATCCATCTGCAAGCAATCGCTCATCCAGGCGAAGACGGTTCAGTTCCCGCAAGATCTCCCTGGACGGAACCCGGCGATTCCCCGAAAAATCAAACTCGATGCGTTTGAATTTCGTCCCCCTGTCGATGGAAAAGGTAACAAACGTCTGGTGATCGTTCTCGACCCGCTGCGAGGATACTCTTGCCTGGTAATATTTTTTTCGAAAATAAAAGCGAGTGAGTTCGCCGCTCACATTGCTGACGCGTTGGGCGTCAAATTGCGCATCCAGCCACTGGCTTGCACATTTTTTTCTCAGGGACCGGGTGATGCCCTCGGCCTGGAAACTGAGAAAAACCTTTGCACCGGCGGCAATTCGGTACACGACAGTGACCCTGCCGTCAAGCGGATAATAATCGGCTGAAATTTTGACGGAAAGATAGTCGTTTTTCCGGTAAAGCCTGCGGATCCGTTCGCGATCCTCCTGGAACTGCATGAAGCTGAAAACATGGCCCGGTTTCTGCTTGATTTGCTTCATAACGAGCGGCAGCGCCAGGACAGGCTCTCCTTCGATGCGGATTTTATCAACAAGCAGAGGCTGCGGCTTTGGATCCTTGCCGGCTTTCCTCTTGACGGCATCCTGCACGGAATGAAAACGGAGCTGGTATTGAACCCCCATGGTATACAGGTCGGTATTGCTTTTTATCCCCTGCAGATTCAAGTTCTTCAACGGCTTGTAATTCAGCATCCAGGTCCGGTTCTGTGTTTGCCGCAAACCTTGCGAATAAACCAATTCGAGCTTGGGGGCGATATTCTTGCCGATGGTGATCTTGGCACCCGGGTCTTCTTTTGACGAGAGCAGGCTGCCGTCGATGCGGAAGCTCTGCAGATCAAGGTTTTTCTTGATCAGTTCTTCCATCTTGCCGGTTACGGCGTAGCTTATATAGTTCAGGGCGGTATTCCCGGTTTCATTCAAAAATGAACTGCTCAATTCATCCGCTGTTTTGCCGGTAGCGAGCAGGGAGACGATCGATTGTTCTGAAAGGGGCGGGACAGAGGAAAAGGAAGCAATGAACGTTTGCGGGGTGCCGTTCAATGACAATGAAATATCGTACACACCGATTTGCGTGCGGGAATCGATATGGAAGTCAGGCTCGATATAATTGGGATTGACGAAATTGATCTGACCTTTTTCGATGGCAAATATCCTGTTTCCGAAAAAAATGCTTCCTCCCTCTTTAACATAAATTCTCCCTGACAGCAGGGGCTGGTAAGCCGTTCCGCCTACGGTCAGCTCGCCATTCAATTCCGCGCGGGAAACATTGTTGTCCAACACGATCGCCCGGGGTGTTCGCAAATGGAGTTCGAGCCGGAGCCGCCTTGTAAGGCCGGCATCCTCCCCCACGTCAATGGCCTCTTTTCTGGCGAACAAATATTCATACAAGTAAGAGCCGACACGGAATGACTCATTGTAGTTGCCGCCGTTCAGGTCGATGTTTCCCTTTAACAGGTAATCCGGCTGGGAAGTGAGCAATTGCAATTGGCCGGAAATGTCCGTGAACAGGCCTTTCGGAAAGTTGAATTTCACGCCCGCCATCTGCAGCTGCAGTTCGACCGCGGGTTGCTTCTGCTTGTCCAATGCCACCGACCCTTTTATTTCGAACGTTCCGCCGTTCAAATTGCCGTTCAAGCGTTCCAAGACAAATTTACCGTTGTTTATATCGACCACGCCATTGAGTTGATTCAAAAAAAGATTGGCCGCCGGAAATTGCAAGTTGTTGCTCTTGATCTCAATCCGGCCATTCCATTCCATGTCTTTCATGGTCCCGCCGATCTTCAATTCGAAGGAACTGCCTCCCGAACCGGACAGCCCCGGAAAAAATCCGCCCAAAAGCTGCGCATCCAATTTTCCCTTCAGGGAAAAATTCAACGGCTTTTCTTTTTGAAGGCCAATGAAACCGCTCATGACAAGTTGGAGATCGTCCTGTCCTATTATCACCACCTCCTGCAAAACGATCCGGCCCTTATCGCTGACAATTTTGATCGGCCCTTCCAGGTAAAAAGGCATGCCGTTGATGCTTAGGTCGTCCAATGATAAGGTCGCCGTGCCCACCAGATCCGCAAGATCGGGATTATTTCCTTTTAAGCGAATATTCCCGCTCACCTCTCCGGTTGTATTTTCAGGGAGGTCCATAGCCAGGAAGGTTTCAAGGATTGCCAGGGGGCAATGAGAAATGGTCAGATCAATACTATAGGATTCCCTTGTTTGCGGGCCGGGCGGATTTCCAGTCGACAATTTCAAGAACGACAGGGGCACGGTTCCATGGCCGCTCACTTCCCCATCCCGGATATGGAAGCGGAGCGCATGCAGGATCAATACATTATCTTTCATATCCAGTTGCAATTGCATGTGGGTCAGGGGAATGCCCCTGGAAGAAACGAGCAACCGGCCTTGTTCAACCTGGATGGAGCCGGAGAAAGCCGGTGCGGTTACTGAACCTTTGATTACTATCTTGGCATCCAGATTGCCATCAAAAAGCAAATCAGGCAGGAAAATGTTTAAAAAATCTCCCGCGCCCTTTGCCGAAATCATGATCTCCTTTCCTTGCCCGGGTTCAGACGAAAGCTCGCCGGAAGCGTGGACCTCCATTTGATCCAACATGAAAGAAACGTCCTCCATGACCAGGGCACCGGATCGATAAGCAAGTCGCAACGGGTTGATGTTCCGCATATGCCGATTTCCCGAGGCCATGAGCAAATCGGACATCTCGCATGAAATGGAGAGAGATTCCTTGAATTGCAATGGCAGAAAAACCGCTTGGACCTTGCCGCTGACCGTTCCCGAGAGTCTATCCTGAATTGGCATGGGAAGCAGCTTTAAAAATTCCTTTATGGAACCATTGCGGGTTGAAACTTCAATTTTCGTCTGGAATGGCTTGCGCAGGTCCATGCTGCCGGAAATTTCAGAATGGCTTGACGGAATGAGCAGCAAAAAATCGATCTTCTCCTTTGTGGAGCTTACTTTTCCCTGAACATTCCCCAGCTGCATATGCTTAAAATTAAAATCGGCAATGGAAAATTCCCCGTCGACCAATGTGCTGAGTAGCAAGGGGGCGTCCGGTCTTTTGGTCAGCCGGACATCCAGAGCCAATATCCCCGCCACTGGCGGCAAGGCAAAGGTGAGTTCCCCGGCCAATTTGGCCAGATCCAGCTGCGCCGACTGCACCCGCACGTCCATACTTTGGCCGGCAGAACCCGCGGGCAGGGTGCCGTTGACGGCCACCATTCCCCAGGACTGGCTGATGCGCAAGTCGTCGATGCGCAAGACCTGGTTTTTTAAAATCAATGATCCCGCGAATTCCAGGGGCGAGCGCGTGAGGTTTTTGATCTTGCCCCGGGTAAATTGAACCTGCAAAACAGGCTTTGCTATCGTGCCGGATATTTTTGCCGCCAGCAACATCTCGCCATCGATCTTTTTCTCCGCCAGGGAGCGAAACGGTTCGTCGAATGGCGAGAGAGAAAGCAGGATCCCCCGCAGATGGTTGATTCGGCCGTTGATGAACCCGGAAAGCCTGTCCTGTGCGATGTTGAATTCGCCCTGAATGCTGTTCCCCCGGGACTGCAATTGAGCTTTTTTGACCAGGATCGCTCCCTGGACAAAAGCCAGGCGCAAGTCCCCTGCCAGTGCCACTCCCTCCTGATCATCCGGGCGCATGGCCTTGGGCTTGAATTGAGCGTTCAGCGAACCCCTGAGCGCCGACCGGGCAAAAGTTAAAAAAGAAACATCCAAATTGCCGGAACCATACGAAAAAATATCGGCCGGCATGACCCCTTTAACCAGGCTGAAGTCCAGGCCTTTCCAGTTCAAAAACAAATGATGGGGAGTTTTTTCAGCCAGGCGCGAAAATTCGGCATGGCCGAGAATTTCGCCGGCCAAGACCGAGGTATGGATCTCATTGATCTTCAGGAATTCCCGGTCTTGAACCAATTGCAATCCGAAGCGGATGCGGCCCTGGCGCGACAATTCCCGGCTCATATTTCCCGGCGGCAGCAGGTCCGCAAGGTCTCCGGGAGAGAGTTCCCCTTTGACCTGCATGTCCAATTTCATGGCGAGCCAATTGTTCAGAATTCCCGAAAACTCCATGCCTGATTTTTCGATCTGCATGACCGCCTGGGCAATGGCCAGGCGCTGGTGACTGATCCGGCCGTTCAAGTGCAATTCATTTATGGCTTTCTTGCGGCCGTTGAAAAAAAGTCCACCCGGCCCCGAATTGTCAACGGACAATTCGTGGTCGCCTTCCCCTTTTGATCTCAGCTCCACATTTAATAATGGGGAAAGCAGGGTCATTTTATTTGTTTCATCGCTCCAAAACACCTGCATCTCTTTCATGGTCAGCTGATCGAAAATGAATTCGGGGATGGCGGTCATTTCCGTCGACGGCTTGATGACCGGCAAATTGCTGGAGCCGTCCTTGAGGATCTGGATAAGAATATGGGGCCTGGAAAAGTAAATTTGCCTGAAATGGATTTTTTTGCCCAATAGCAGAGCCGGAGTGACGCGGATCACGGCTTTTTCGGCTTTGAAGAAAGCGCGGCCGGGATCTTTTCCCAGAGCGGTAAGGACAGGCTGCTCCATTGAAAAGCGGAGAGAAAACAAATTGAAATCGCTCGCAGCCGCCGAAACGGAACAGCCGAAATTTTCGCCGAGGTAATTGTTTAGCGCAGACAGGACAATTTGATTGATAAATAATTTATAAAAAATAAAAACAATGAAAAGGAACGACATGGCAGCAAAACCGACGATCCATGCTTTTTTCCTTTTTATGTTCAATTAAATTGAAACAAGCGGGTTCTGCGAAAGATGATACAGCATCACGAATCACGACTGACGGATCACGCTCTTGAGCTTGGCGGCTATATTTCCGGCCCAGGCGGTGATGGCGTTCCAGTCACGGAAGTCGCCGATGGGCGCCTTGACGTTCTTGATCGCCCAGCGGGCAAAAAAGCCGAGGTTCCTGTCGTCCACCGCCCCCTGGAAGAGGACGGACTCCACGGGCCGGATACGGTCGGCCACGGGCTGCAGCGACTTGGGAAAGCGCCAGCCCTTGGTCAGCTCGACCGGGTCGCCGCAGCCGGTGGGGCCGCTGGAAAACAGCCAGAGCGGCCGGCCGGCCAGCGCTTTTTCGTTGTCCTTCAGGAACCGCGCCGCCGCCTTGCGCCAGCTGCCAATATAGACGGCGCTGCCCAAAACAACGGCTTGGTAGGACCCGACGTCGGTGACACGGTCGGCGGGCAGCAC
>Ga0307380_10008817_pt1 | contig 12879 bp, 14 predicted proteins | sample UN3MG_FD_202239 | JGI IMG/M metagenome (GOLD analysis project Ga0307380, IMG submission 202239) | Soil microbial communities from Risofladan, Vaasa, Finland - UN-3 | ecosystem: Environmental > Terrestrial > Soil > Coastal area > Acid sulfate soil | place: Finland: Risofladan, Vaasa | collected... | reverse complement strand
GTAGTCCGGGCCCACGGAGGGTAGTCCAATGTTCGTCGCACGAAGAATGAAGAAAAATATCGTGACGGCGGCCCCGTCCGCGTCCCTCTTCGAGGCGCAGCGCATGATGCGGGAGCACACCATACGTCAGATTCCGGTGGTCTCGGAGGACGGCACCCTGCTCGGGATCGTCTCCGATCGGGACATCCGGGCCGCGGTGCTCCCCGCGGGGCTGGTGCCGGGATTCACGGCCGGGGAGGCGGAGAAGTTCATGAAGGGCACCCCCGTGGAGCGGGTGATGACCCGCAAGGTCGTCACCGCCACGCTCACCGACACGCTGGAAGACGCGATCGTCCTGCTGCACGACTTCCGGGTGAACGCCTTGCCGGTCGTGGACGCCGCGGGGAAAGTCGTCGGGATCATCACCCGGACCGACGTGCTGGAGGCGTTCATCGACGCCCTCGGCGTGGGCGAGGTCTCCTCCCGCCTCGAGGTCGTCGTCCCCGACCGACCGGGAATGCTCGCGCAACTGGCAGCGATCATCGGCTCCTTCCACGTGAACATCACGAGCGTGATCTCTATCCGGAATGAAGCGGGGAAGCGGGCGGACTTCCTCCGCGTCGCCACGTTGAACGTCGGGCCGATCCGGAAGGCGATCGAGGAGGCGGGTTTCGAGATCCTCGACCCCTCGAAGTTCATCTGAAGCCACAAAGGGGTGGAGGAGTGTTCCTCGCCCACCACCCGCCCGCTATCTTTTCCCTTCCTTCCGCAGGATCCCCTCCGCGGCAAGGCAGCCGTTCAGGGCGGCGCCGACGATCCCGCGGGATTTCCCCACCCCGTCGCCCGCCACGAACAGGTTCGGGACGTTCGTCTCGAGGTACCGGTCGGTGACGTACTTCGTGTCGTAGAACTTGATCTCCGGGACGTAGATCGCCGTGGATGGGTGGGCCACGCCCGGGATCACGCGGGACAGGAGCGTCAGGGTCTCCCGGATGTTGTCGACGATCCTTCCGGGGTAGGCGAAGGAGATGTCCCCCGGCGTCACCCCCGGGCCGGGAGGCAGCGTCGGCGTCATCTTGTCGTACCCGAGCCCGGCGGAGTGGAACGTTTCCTTCCGGGAACGGCCCCCCTGCATCAAATCCCCCAGGCGCTGGACGACCAGGCTCTCCCCTCCGCCCCAGAAGTTGGCGAACTCCGCCACCTTCCGCCCCATCTCGGTCGTATCCTGGAGCGGCTCCGTCATGGACACGGTGTTGAGGATCGCGAAGTTCGTGTTCGCCGTCTTGCGGGTCTTGAGGGCGTCGCCGTTGACCAGCCGAAAGCCGTTGCGCGCTTCCACGCGAACGCGCCCTCCCGGGTTGGTGCAGAAGGTCCGCGTCGGGTCCCCGTGGGTGGGGGTCACGAAGAGGAACTTCGGATCGTACAGGACGCGGGTGATCTCGTCGTAGACGGGAGACGCGACCTCCACCCGGCAGCCGATGTCGATGGAACCGTAGCGCGTGATGACCCCGAGCCCCCGGGCCGCCTCCCGGAACCAGTAGGCGCCGTCGCGTCCAGGTGCGGCCACGACGTACCTCGCGAGCACTTCGCCCTTCGCCGTGCGCAGGGCGAAGAGGCCGCCCGGCCCCGGGGAGATCCCGTCGACCCGGGTATCGAGGGAGAAAGCCGCTCCCGCGGACGTGATCGACTCCGTCATCCGGGCCACGACGCGGTGGGCGAGATCCGTCCCCATGTGCCGTTGGCGCGCCGGCCGAAGGGTGATGTCCCACTCCCCCTTCGGAGTCTTGCGCCGGACCCAGGAGACCCGGTCGAGCCACGCGTCGATCCGCTCCCGGTCCTCCCCGTAGACCGTCGGATCGGCGCCGTGGGCGACGAAGACATCGTCGACGGCCGCGATGCGCGCGTCCGCCTCCTCCTCGGTCATCTGCAGTTCGGCGAGGTCCAGGCCGATGTGGGGAGAGAGGTTGAGCTTCCCGTCGGTCATCGCGCCCGCCCCGCCGGTGCGCCCTTTCTCGTCGAGGACGAGGACCGATAGCGTCCCCGCCAGCGTCCGGGCGACGAACATACCCGCGGGACCCGCGCCGACGACCGCGACGTCCCAGGTTTTCTCAGCCGCCATCCCGGGGTTCCTCGAACCGCGGTCCACCGGAGAGGCGGAACGGGAGGACGGACATCCCCGTCCCGGAAAGGAGCGCCTCCACCGCCTCGCGTTCCTCCGGAGCCTTGAGGAGGCCGAAGAGCATCCCTCCCCCACCCGCGCCGCACAGCTTCGCTCCGCCCACCAGGCGCCGGAACCGGCGGTCGGAAAAAAGTTCCTCCACGCCCGCCGTCGACACGCCGGGGGCGAGGGTCCTTCGGATCGCCCACTCCGCGGCGATCGAGGCTCCCGTGCCTCGAGGGTCCGCAGCGGAAACCGCCTCCCATGCGTCCCGCGCCGCTGCGGCGATCCCCCGGAACTTCCGCAGCACCATGCCGTCCCCGTCGATCGCCCCACGGATCATCCGCCAGTTCACGTCCGACGAGTGGTGGGCGATCCCCGTGTGGGCGAGGAACGCGTGGTCCCGCAGCATCGTCCCCGCCGGCCCCCCGGGAGGGAGCCAGCGCACGTCGACCCGTCCGGGGGAAAACCGGATCCCCTGGAGGCCGCCGCGCAGCGCCGCCAGGTGGTCCTGCCGCCCGGTCAGGCTCTTCAGGTGGGCCGCCTCGATCTCCATCGCCGCCACGGCGGTCTCGTCCCTGCGGCACGCGGTCCGGGTCAGCCTTCCGGCGGCCAGCATCAGGGCGACCAGCAGGGCGGACGACGCGCCGATCCCGGAACCGACCGGCGCTTCGTTGCGCACGCGGATCTCGACGCCGGAAACCGCGGGGAAATTGCGCAGGGCGCGGGAGAGAAGCCCCATCTTCCCGTCGAGGGAGAAGCCGTGGGTGTCGGCGGCGGTCGCCGCGATCCCGAAATTTCCCGAGGAAAGCCGCGCCGCGCCGCGTCGGAACGGGCCGACCGCGACCTCGCTGCGCACCGCGACGGCGGCGTTCACCGTCATCGCGTCACCGATCAGGAGGTACAACGGGTAGATGTCGAGGGTCCCCCCCGCGATGTCCACGCGGTTGGGCACCACCACCCGGAAGGGGCTTGAGAATCCCGTTGTCCTCGCCTTTTTCAAGACATGCCCCCGTTGTCGCATCCCCATTCTGTTTTTACCACGCTCTCCCGCCGCGGGGTAGGAGGCATTTCCCCCTTTACGGATCCGCCGGGGTCCAGTTATATAAGAATCTGGTGACTCTAATCGCGCGAAGGAGGGCGGCCATGGCATCGGTGCGGATCCGCTGGTTCGGACACTCCGGCTTTTCCATCCGGGACGGAGAGAAAACGGCGCTCGTCGACCCGTGGTTCGAGGGGAACCCGAAGGCCCCGGGCGGGGTGGACACCGCGCCCGGGGCGGACCTGTTGCTCCTCACCCACGACCACTCCGACCACGCGGGGGACGCGGTCGCGATGGCGAAGAAGACGGGAGCCCTCGTCGTGGCGATCTTCGAACTGGCGGGGGATCTGAAGGCGAAAGGCGTCCCCGAGGCCCAGCTGCTCCACGGCGGCGGCGGGATGAACGTCGGCGGGACGGTCAGCGTCCAGGGGTTCGAGGTCACGATGACGGAGGCGCACCACTCCTGCGCGCTGGGTGTTCCGGTCGGCTACGTGCTGAAAACACCGTCGGGCCTGACCGTCTACCACTCCGGTGACACGGGGATCTTCGCCGGAATGGCGCTCATCGGCGAACTGTACCCGATCGACGTGGCGCTGCTGCCGATCGGGTCCGTGTTCACGATGGACTACCGGCAGGCGGCGAAGGCGTGCGCGCTCCTCAAGACAAAAGCGGTGATCCCGATGCACTACGGCACGTTCCCGATCCTCGAACCGAACGCGGACCGGTTCGTCGCGGAGCTGGCAAAGGTCTCCCCCGGAACGCGCCCGATCGTCCTCGCCCCGGGGGAAGAGACGACCGTCTGAAGAAGGCTGCGTCGCCTCGGAGGGCGGGGCTCCGTTCGTGGCTCGCCGTGCGGTGAACCTGCACGGCTGTGCCCCCCGGTCTCTTTTCAACGGAAGTACCCCAGGGAGCGACCATCGTCCGGGAGTGGGGCGGCGTATGGAGAGAGGCAAAGATTGCGTCGAACGGAATCGCAGCGAGCGGTCGAAGGTCGCGAGCGTAGCGGAGTGGAAGCCGCCCGCGAGCCCGGAGTCTTAACCTCTACCTGTTATTTCATGAGTTGGAGCGTTTACCCGCGCTGCTCGGCGATGGCCGCCATCAGGAGCGGGAAGAGGATCTCGTGCGGACCGATCAGGTGGTACCCTTTCCCCCCGCCTTGCGTGGGGCGGGTCACCACGTTGACGTCCGGGCGGTACTGCCGCAGGAAGTCCATGTTGACCGTCGTGATCCGTGACAGGGGGTGGCCCAGGTTGCGCGCCACCGAGACGGCCTTGAGGAAGACCTCGGGGAGGATGACCGCCGACCCGACGTTGACGTAGACACCCCCGGAGAGCCCCGCGACGAGGGAGCAGAACGTCCGGAAATCCCGCAGCGACCCCTCGCCGATCGTCGCTCCGTCGGCCTCGGGATGCATGTGGACGATGTCGGCCCCCACGGCCACGTGGACGGTCACGGGCACGCCAAGCCGGTACGCCTCCCCGAGGAGACTCTTTTTCCGGTAGCGCGCCTTCGAGGAAACGATCGCCTTCCCCACGGAGGCGCCGAATCCGAGCCCCGCGGGAACGCCTTCCGACAGCGCGCCCTGGAGGAACTGCGCCGTCTCTTTCGCCATGCCGAACGATCCGTCGGGAAGGAGGGCCGACACGTCCTCCGACGTTTTCCCGGCGAGCGCGAGCTCCACGTCGTGGATCACCCCGGCCCCGTTCATCGCCACGGCGGTGAACACGCCGTCCCGGATCCCCTGGAGAAGCAGCGGAGAGAGCCCCACCTTGATGAAGTGCGCGCCGATCCCGAGCAGCACCGGCGCCCCGCGCCTGCGCGCCCGCACGATCGCGGAGACGACGGCGCGGAAATCTTTCGCGGCCAGATACTCCGGCAGCCCGTCCAGGAACCGGGCGAACGACATGCCGCGCCGCGGGGGGACGCCGAAGCCGCGGAACGACACCTTGCTCGCCCGGGAGTACAGGGACGTGCGCCGGAGGCGCGAGAAGTCGAGGGGGCGGGTCATCGCTTGCCGACGTCCTTGAACAGGATCGTGTCGGTCAGGTCGCACAGGATGTGCCCGACCGCGATATGGGCCTCCTGGATCCTGGGCGTGCTCCGGGAGGGGATCTGCAGGGCGATGTCGGAGAGGGAGGCCGCCTTCCCCCCCTCCCCGGTCAGGGCGATCGTCGTCATCCCCAGCTTCTTCGCCGCGCGCAGCGCCTTGAGGACGTTCACGGAAGACCCGCTGGTCGTGATCCCGAGCGCCACGTCCCCTTTTTTCCCGAGGGCCTTCACCTGCTTGCTGTAGATCTCGTCGAACGTGTAGTCGTTGGCGATGCTGGTGAGAACCGAGGTGTCCGTGGTGAGGGCGATCGCGGGAAGGGGCGGCCGCTCGATGAGGAACCGGTTCATGAATTCGGCGGCGATGTGCTGCGCGTCCGCGGCGCTGCCGCCGTTGCCGAAGAGGAGGAGTTTCCGGCCCGCCTTGAACGCCTCGGCGATCGCCGTCGCGGCGGCCTCGATCTCCGCCGACATCGTTTCCGCCATCTTCAGGCGTAGCTCGGCCCCTTCCTTCAGCGAACGCGCGATCGATTCCTTCAAGGAGAGCTCACCCCCGGCGAGAGTATGGAAACGATAATCTTTTCTCTCGCGGGCTGTCAAGGAATGCCGCGAGGGGATCTATTTTCATTCGGGAAAAACCGATGTAGCATGAACCGCATCTGAAAAGGAGAGGGAGAGATCGATGGAACGACGGATCGAGGCAATCCTCTCCGGGTCGAAGACAGTCGCTGTGGTAGGGATCTCCGACAAGCCCGACCGCCCGAGCCACGTGGTGGCGAAGTACCTTCAGGAGAGAGGATACAGGGTGATCCCGGTCAATCCTTTTCTGACCGAGGTCCTCGGGGAGAAGGCGTACAAGTCGCTTCCGGAGATCCCCGGGCGGGTCGACCTCGTCGACGTGTTCCGCAAGTCGGCGGAGGTCCCCCCGATCGCGGAGGAAGCCGTGCGGATCGGAGCCCGCTTCTTCTGGATGCAGGAAGGGGTCGAAAGCGACCGCGCCCGCGAAATCCTGGATGCGGGAGGGATACCGTGGGTGATGGATCGTTGCGTGAAGAAGGAACTGGCGAAACGCGGAAAATAACACAGGACGCAGGGAGGGACGGAATGGCCGGAAACATCCTTGAACTGAACAGCGCGAACTTCCAGTCGACGGTGGAGAGCGGAACCCCCGTCCTCGTCGACTTCTGGGCCCCGTGGTGCGGACCGTGCCGCGTCATCGCCCCGATCCTCGAGGAGGTCGCGAAGGAATTCGACGGGAAAACGCGGGTTGGCAAGGTGAACGTCGACGACAGCCCGGAGATCGCCTCGCGGTTCGGCGTACGGGGGATCCCGACGCTCATCCTCTTCAAGGACGGCCTGATCAAGGGACAGATGGTCGGCGTGAACCCGAAGTCCAACATCGTTTCGCTGGTGCAGAAGAACCTTTGAGAAAGGGCGCCCCCTTCGCGGCGCTGATCGCGGGCCTGCTCCTGACGACGGGATGCGGACCGAAGGCGATCACCGTGGGATCCCGCCCCTTCCCGGCCGGGCATCCCGTTTTCTCCGACGCCTCCGGGAAGGCCCTCGAGGGGCTCCCGGAAGCCGACGGGACGATCCGGTTCGTCTTTCTCGAATTCCCGTGGTGTCCCCCATGCGCGGATGTCTGGACGGCCATGCGAACCGCGGCGGCGACGTTCCCCCCCGGGACCGTCCGAATCTATCGGGTCCTGTTCGACCGCGAAGCGGTGCTCTCTCCCACCGGGCGGCAGGAGGTGCCCCCGTTGCACCCAGCGCATCGAACCGGAGGCGACGCCCCCGAGGATCCCGGGGCATTGGAGGTCACCACCCTCTCCGCGCTTCCCGGCGAGTTCGGCAAGGAGTTCCGCGTGAGCAATGGGCCCGTCCTGCTCCTTCTCGACGCCGAAGGAAAGGTGGAGAAGCGGTGGATCGGGTTCTCGAACGGGATGGCCGGGGAACTCTCCTCGGAGATCATGATTCGATCCCTCGTCCCTTCCCCCCGCCCCCCTGGAACGTGAACCGGGAACGGGACAGGTTCGCCACCGCGCCCAGCGCCATCATGCCGGTCAGCATGGACGACCCGCCGTAGCTCACGAACGGAAGCGGGATCCCGACGACGGGGAACAGACCGCACACCATCGCCAGGTTGATGACGATGTGGGTCATGAAGAAAACCGCGATCCCGCCGCAGGCGAATGATGCGAACCGGTCCTGCGACCGGGCTGTGAGGAAGAAGAGGCGGTAGACCAGCAGCAGGAACAGTACGAGCAGCAGGAAGGACCCGAGGAAACCCCACTCCTCGGAGAAGACGGCGAAGGCGAAATCGGTGTGCTGCTCCGGCAGGAACCGGAGCGACCCCTGGGTCCCCTGCAGGTACCCCTTCCCGATGATCCCGCCGGACCCCACCGCGATCTTCGACTGGATCACGTGATACCCCGCCCCCAGCGGGTCAAGCTCGGGGTTCAGGAAGGTGAGCACCCGCTGCCTCTGGTACTCCTTCATGAAGTACCAGAGGACGGGAACCGCGGCGACGGCGGACCCCGCGAAAAACGCGAGCACCTTCCACCGCACGCACGCCACCACCGACATCCCCGCGAGGATGAAGAGGAACACCCCCGCGCTTCCAAGGTCGGGCTGAAGGGCCACCAGAAGGAAGGGCGCGAGGACCAGGCCGATCGCCGGAAGGACCTCCCGCATCCCGATCCCGCCGTATCGGTACGTTCCCGAGAAATACCGGGCCAGCGCGAAGGTGACGGCGATCTTCGCGAACTCCGACGGCTGGAAATTGAACGCGCCGATGGAGATCCATCGCTGTGCGCCCCCTCGGACCTTCCCCACCAGCAGCACCACCACGAGGAGAAGGAGGACGGCGATGAAGAAGCCGTTCGCTGTTTCTTCGATGAAGCCGTCGCTCAGCAGGAAGACGGCAAAGAAGGCGCCGACCCCGAGAAGGATCCAGACCAGCTGCTTGGTCACCAGCGCGGTCCCGGTAACGCCGTGGACCCGCGTGCCGGAGTATACGTTCAGGAACCCGATCGCGCAGAGGGCCAGCGCGTTGACCAGCAGGGGCCATTCCATCCGCGCCCATTTCGACGGACGGCTCACGTGCCCTCCTTTCGCGGCGGGCCGACGGTCCGGGTGCGGAAGAATTCCTGCATCACCGCCTTCACGATCGGCGCGGCGGCGGATCCGCCGTGCCCGCCGTGCTCCACCATCGCCGCCACGACGATCTGCGGGTCGTCCACCGGGGCGAACGCGACGAACCACGCGTGGTCGCGGATCTCGTACGGAAGATCCTCGGACTTGATCATCTTCCCCTTCACCGAGGCGACCTGGGCGGTGCCGGTCTTCCCGCCCACCACGATCCCGGGGAGCTTCGCCCCCCCGCCCGTGCCGTAGTCGTTCACCACCCCGGCCAGCGCCTTCCGGATGAACTCCACGTTCCCCGTGTCCCACGGGAGCTTCCGCAGCATCTCGGGGGAGAACGTGCGGATCTTCCCGTCCTTGCCGATCACCTTCGACACGACGCCGGGCCGCATCACCTCGCCGCCCGTCCCCAGCGACGCGTACCCGACGGTCATCTCGAGGGGAGTGAGGTGAATCGCCCCCTGGCCGATCCCGAGGAGCACGCTCTCGTAGTCGTTCCACCGGGACTTCGACACGCTGCGCTTCCACTCCGTGTCCGGGACCAGCCCTTTCCGCTCCCCGGGGAGGTCGATCCCCGTGATCGTCCCCAGCCCCGCGTCCTTCTCCAGCTTTGCCAGAGGGTCGGGACCCAGCTTCAACCCAAGCGTGTAGAAGTAGACGTCGCACGACTGCACGATCGCCCGGTACATGTCCACGGTTCCGTGCCCTTTCTCCTTCCAGCACCGGAATACATGGTTCCCGAGACGGTACGACCCGGTGCAGAAGACCGTCTTCCCCTTCTCCTGCACCTTCGCCTCGAGGGCCGCCAACGCGAGGAACGGCTTGATGGTGGAACCCGGGGCGTACGTCCCCTGCAGGCCCTTGTTCTGCATCGGCTTGCGCGGATCGGCGGTCAGCGCCTGCCACTCGGCCTTGCGAATCCCGCGCGTGAACACGTTCGGGTCGAACGAGGGGCCGGAGTAAAACGCGAGAACCTCTCCCGTTCGCGGCGCGAGGGCGATCACGGCCCCCGCCCGGTTCCCGAGCGCCTCCTGGGCGGTCACCTGGAGGTCCGCATCCAGCGAGGTGTGCACGGAGCCGCCGGCCTGGAAAGGCACTTCCTCGACGAGCCGCTGGTCTCTCCCGGCGGCGTCCACCTCCACTTTCCGGCCGCCGTTCACCCCGCGCAGTTCGTCGTCCATCAACCGCTCCAAGCCGTACTTGCCGACCAGGTCCCCCATCTCCAGCGAGTCGTCCTCCGATTGCTCCAACTCCTCCGGACTCGCCTCGCCCACGTACCCGAGGACGTGCGCGAACGACGTACCGTAGGGGTAGCTCCGTTTCGCCTCGACCAGGACGGAGAAGCCGGGGAGATTCTCCCGGTTGAACTCGATGACCGAGACCTGCTCGAACCGGAGGTCCCGCGCCACGGTGATGCCGGTGTAGGGGTTGGTCCGCTTCGCCCGGCGGATCTTGTCGAGCACCTCGGTGTCGTCGACGTCGAACTCCACGATTTCGGCGAGAAGGCCGATCTCCGCCTCGAGGTTTTTTACGTCCACCGGGGAGCAGACGAGATTGAAGGAACCTTGCGTCTCCGCGATCGCCCTCCCTTTCCGGTCGAAAATCAGCCCCCGCGGCGCGCGGACCGTCCGGAGGCGAAGACGGTTGTTCTCCGAGAGATCCCGGTACCGGTCGGACTCCACCACCTGGAGCCAGTAGAGCCGGCCGAGGAGGAGCGCGAACGCCCCGAAGACGACGTAGAGGAGAATCAGCGATCGGCGGGTGATGTCGGGGTCCTGCTCCCGTTTGCGGATCCGGCTCATCATTCCTTCACCCTCCGCCAGCGGACCGACAGGTCCAGGAAGAGGGGGACGGCGATCAGGGAGGTCCAGGCGATCCGGACGGCCTCCTGCGCGCCCCACAGGAAGGAGAAGGGACGGGCCCCCGACAGGGTGAGGAGAAGGACGATGGAGAACGACTCGGCCGCCATCAGGGACACGACGGCGGAGAGGAGCGACGGTTCGGAGCGCAGGAGGAACCGGCGGCCGACCTCCCGCGAGACGAAGTAGAGGCCCATCGATCCGAGGAACATCGACCAGGAGGGTCCGGACGCCGTGATCTCACGGAAAAGCGCGGGGGGAAGAGCGCACAGGAATCCCGCGACCCCCGGAACGAAGAGCCCCGAGTAAACGACCGCGAGAAACGGGAAGTCGGGGAGCAGGAACCAGGGGACGAAGCCGGAGAGCCACCAGACGCAAAGAGAGGCGCCAAGATACGACAGGGAGAACAGCACGAGAAAATTTTTCAATCCCTTACCGCACGGAACGGCACGGAGGGGCGGGAGAGGATCACCATCACCTCTTCGGCGTCCTGGAAGTTCACCGCGCACTGGACCTTCACCTTCTGGAAAATGGCCTCCTTCGGGCGGTCGACGCTTACAACGGTCCCGAGGAGAACCCCTTTGGGCATGCTCCCGTCGAATCCCGAGAAGACGATACGGTCCCCCACAGCGACGTCCCGCGTCAGGGAGACGTACTTAAGCCGGCAGAAGTTCCCGCCCACCCCTTCCGCGATGGCGCGAACCCGGCTGCGCTCAACCATTACATCGGCCGCGAACCTGCCGTCCGTGACGAGCAGCACCTCGGAAAGCCCGGGGTGGACCTTGTGGATCCGCCCGACCGCGCCGTAGGGCGTGACCACGGACATCCCGGACTCGATCCCCGCCTCCGAGCCCGTGCCGATGAAGATCGCCCGGAACCAGGGGGAGACGTCGTGCCCGACCACACGCGCGCCGAGAGTCCGTTGTTCGACGGCCTTAGAGTAGCTCAGAAGCTCCTTCAACCGACGGTTCTCGAGGACGGCCTCCCGGGTCGCGTGGAGCCGCTCCCGGAGCTCCGTCAGCTCCTTCCGAAGCCGCTCGTTCTCCCTGGACACGCCCACCAGGGCGACGTACCGGTTCCAGACGTCGGAAGAACCGCCGCGCAGGAAGTCGACGGCGGAGTAGATGGGACGGAAGAGTACGACTCCGGCGGCGCGAACCGGCTCGGCGCGCTCAAGGGTCGACGAAGGGCGGAGAAATACCTGGATCGCCGCGACCAGGAGCGCCACGGTAACGAGGAGCCGCCACCAATTGCGGAAGAAGGATCCCATAGATACCGCTTGGAGACCGGGGAGCGGGCCTTGGTCCGCCCCGATCGATTAATGCAGGGCCACCTGCCGGAGCAGGTCGAGTTCGTCCAGCGCCTTGCCGGACCCGAGCACCACGCAGGAGAGGGGGTCCTCCGCCACCGTGACGGGGAGCCCCGTTTCCTCCCTGAGCAGGGCATCGAGGTTGCGCAGGAGCGCCCCGCCGCCGGCGAGCACGATTCCCCGGTCATAGATGTCTCCCGCCAGCTCCGGCGGGGTATCCTCGAAAACGCTCTTGACGGCGTCGACGATGATCCGGACCGGCTCGGACAACGCCTCGCGCACCTCGTCCGAGTGCAGGATGAGCGCCTTGGGCACCCCGGATACCATGTCGAGTCCCTTGATCTCCGTGGATTCCGAGAAGCCCGGAAACGCGTTCCCGATCGCGACCTTGATATTTTCCGCCGTCGGCTCGCCGATCAGCAGGTTGTACTTCCGCTTCACGTACTGGAGGATCGCCTCGTCCATCTTGTCGCCGGCCACCCGCACCGACGCGCTCTTGACGATCCCCCCGAGGGAGATGACCGCCACCTCGGTCGTCCCGCCGCCGATGTCGACGACCATGTTGCCGGACGGCTCGGTGATGGGGAGCCCCGCCCCGATCGCGGCCGCCAGCGGCTCCTCGATCAGATACACTTCCCGGGCGCCCGCGCTCTGGGCGGACTCGCGGACGGCGCGACGCTCCACCTCGGTGCAGCCGTAGGGGACGCAGATGATGATGCGGGGCCGGACGAGGGTGCGGGCCTTGTGGGCCTTCCGGATGAAGTACCGGAGCATCGCCTCGGTGACCTCGAAATCGGCGATGACGCCGTCCTTGATCGGGCGGATCGCAATGATGTTCCCCGGCGTGCGTCCGATCATCCGCTTCGCCTCCATCCCGACGGCGAGCACCTTCTTGGCCCCCCGGGTGTCCCGGTGGACCGCCACGCATGAAGGCTCGGAGCAGATGATCCCCTCCCCCTTCACGTACACCAGCGTCGTCGCAGTGCCGAGGTCGATCGCCAGATCATGGGAAAACAGCCCGAGCAGCCGGTCGAAAATCATCCCGCATCCTCCATGCGCACGTCAATTTCCAGGAAAACGTATCGAGGTATCTTAGCAGTCCCCCGACCCTCAATGCAATGCGAAGGAGAACCCGTGAAGGAGAACCCGTGGCGCGTCTCGCAAATATCCCGGCATTCGAGCGCCGCCGCACTTGCCGGAATCCCGTTGATATCCTACCTCCCGCGGCATTAGAATGGCACGTTCGACCGCACTTTCATTCCCATCGACAGGAGAACCTCCTCGCCATGCTTTCCATACTCCGCCGCAACGCCGGCTCCTGGGCCATCAAGATCATCCTTTC
>Ga0307380_10008812_pt1 | contig 12882 bp, 14 predicted proteins | sample UN3MG_FD_202239 | JGI IMG/M metagenome (GOLD analysis project Ga0307380, IMG submission 202239) | Soil microbial communities from Risofladan, Vaasa, Finland - UN-3 | ecosystem: Environmental > Terrestrial > Soil > Coastal area > Acid sulfate soil | place: Finland: Risofladan, Vaasa | collected... | reverse complement strand
CGTTCTCCGGGAGCGAAATTTTAAAGACTACAATATCGCATTCCCCCTGAGTTTTTTTAAATACATCGGTTATCTGGCTTTCCCCATCCAGATGGCCTACCGCTACCCGGATCTCGCTCGATTCATGGCAGGTCATTGGGCGACAAGCGCAGTACACATCGTGCCTGTATTCGGCGAGAGGGGAGCGTTACTGGAGCATGCGGTATTCGATTTATTTTACAACTACCCCTTAACCATCCAACGCCGCATCCAAAAACGGAGGAAGATCCGCTCCCGATTAAAACCAAGATATTGGCATGTGCCGCTGTGCGCCCTTGCGGGCTCTGCGCTGCTCGCGCTCAGAGATTGGGGTTATTTCCAATGGAAAGGACACATCCCCACGTTCGGGGAGATCTGGTGGCTTGTGATCTCGGTGCCAGTGCTCACTGCCATTCTGGTCTCTGCATGGGCTGGTGGAGCACTGCTTTCCCGGCGCATTCTGATAGGAGGCCTGAGTGGAGCGTTGACCGGCTTTTTCTATGCCATCTTCAATTCTGCCTTTAGCGTTGTTTTCAGCCCTGAAGTTGAGGGACTTGCGATTTCACAAATTTTGGGCCAAACCGCCTCCTCAGCCCTGTGGAAGATGTTTATCTTCACTCTATTAGCCGTAATAGCCGTGCTCATCTTCGAAGCGAGGCCTTTGAGAAAAACTTCATAAGCTCATTATTTATCACGAGAAAAGTCTATGAAAGGCGTAAAACAGGCAAGATCAACAAAGCCAAATCTGGCGGCGACTGAAGTCGGGCGTTGTACCTCTGAATTAGTCACAAAAAACAACCATTAACAATGCCACGTGAATAGTGGACAATACGTGTATAATACGTATTGTATCGAGGTGTATTATGCAGAAGAAGCTAACAATCACAGTTGATGAAAAGGTCTATTATGGTCTTCGAAAGAGAGTTGGTCCAAGGCGCATTAGTCATTTCATTGAAGATCTTGTTCGCCCGCATGTGATAGACGAAGAACTAGAATTGGCTTATGCTCAAATGGCTCAAGATGAAGAACGAGAAGCAGAAGCATTAAAGTGGGTCGAGGGCGTTGTAGGAGACATAAGCGATGAACCGAGGTGAAGTCTGGTGGATTAACTTCGATCCTTCAGTTGGAGGCGAGATTCGCAAGAAGCGACCTGCCATCATCATTAGCAATGATGCCTCGAACAAACATTTGAAACAGATTACATCTTTTTGAGGTAATCTTGGGCCTGAGCGTTTCCTCCTTGAATAGTGGCGACAGAGTATTTCTCCTCGACTTCAACGACCACAATTTTCCCAACTGATTCTTCCGTTGAACCCAGGGCGAGGCCCGTGTCCGGATCGATCAATTTTTCTCCTTTACGAATGACCTCAAACTCATCGCCGATCTTAATCCCTGCATTGGCTCCGATATTCACCCACACTTTGTTCCCTTCGACCTTGATGACTCTTCCGGAGTGAGACGAAGTGGCCATTCCTGCCGATTTTTCGACAATCTTCGCCACCATTTTCTTTACAGCTGGATGCATCACTTCATTGGCAAGTCCGAAATCATACTTCTGCTGAAAGTTTGCGCTTTTATATCGAGCACCAACTAGGTTTTTCTCATTCTTCTCCTCTGCCGCAACAACAATCTCGCCAGTCGTTGTGTTGATCAATCTGGCCTGAAGAACAACCTTCCCTTTTGTCACCCCAACACTCAAGCTCTTAAATCCACCTCCTTATCTAATATATTTCACCTTGAATTTCCTCAAGATGCTGTTAAAATAATTACGCATCCTCATGGAAATTTTTCTGAAAATCAAAATAAGGAGGTTTCTATGTCAATTATTTTCAAAAAAGCGATCCTTCCCTTCTTGCTCATCTTTTTTGTCTTTGCGGCCATTTCTTTTGCTCAAGAAGCCATACAAACTCAGGAAAGCGACACATGGGATGGAATCGAAGTTGATTTGATAAGCTGTACAGTCAAAAACAATATTGTTACAGTAAAATGCAAACTAAGAAATGTCGGATCAGAAAAACATAGCGTGAGAATCGAATACAGATCTAGTTACCTCATGGATGAGGTGAACCAGAAAAAATACTTTGCCCTGAAAGATTCAGATGGGATTTATATTGCTGGTCCCATGGCCGACAAGGGAGATGGAGGAAGATTTTGGTTTGACATCTTCCCAGAAAAATACAGGAGCCTTTGGATAAAGTTCCCCAAGCCGACGGATTTTCCTGAAACAATCACGGTTTCCATTCCAGGAGTCTTTCCTTTTGAAGAAGTAGAATTGAAATAATCATGCTCATGAGAAATTTAAAGTATTCATTCATTCTCGCTCTGGCAATTTTTTGTATTTTCTCTTTATTTGGGCTAACAAAATGGAGCTGGAGCCTCATAGGGCAGGAGGAAGAAGAGATTACTATCCCACCTGATGCTCATAAAAAGGCCATCCAAGCTTTAAAAGCACTCGGTCCAACCAGAGGAGCAAAAACAATTGATTACCGAGTGGTGAGTATTTTGGGCATTACTCGTGGCATCGAGGCAAAAAGCGAAAAAATCAAAGCCACCTTGGATGATCTGAGAGCCAAAGAAACAGAAACAGAGTATCAAATCGAGCTTTCTGGAGATGTCCTTTTCGATTTTGATAAATGGGATATTAGACCCGAGGCAGAAGAGATGTTAAAAAAGGTTGGAGAAGTCATAACAATCGCCGAAAGCTCGAAGGTCATTATTTCCGGCCATACAGACTCCAAAGGATCAGATGAATACAACCAGGGACTTTCAGAAAAAAGGGCTGAATCCGTAAAGAACTGGCTTGTTAAAAACTCAGGAGTAGACTCTAAACTCATAGAAACCATCGGCTATGGAGAATCCAAACCTGTGGCTCCCAACACCAATCCCGATGGCCTGGACAATCCTGAAGGAAGACAGAAGAACCGAAGAGTCGAGATCGTTATAAAAAAGAAGTAACACATATTTTCATAAGTGTGAGAAGCGAGATGGCAGAAGATCCCCGTCATGATTGCGTATTCCGATGAATCTCGCCACTGATTCCGGAGCAAACTCGCCACCTGTCGGAGCGAAGCGACGCTGGAGTTTCATTATACCTCCTTGTGGCTATCATGAGTCAAGTTTGTTACACGTTTTCTCATAGATTCTCCTTTCAGTTCAAGCCTATAGGCATTATGAACAACTCTGTCCATGATCGCATCGGCAAGCGTGGGACTTGCCATTCTTTCATGCCAGTCGGCCAAAGGGACCTGAGTGGCCAGTATGGTCGAGCTCAGTTTATATCGGTCTTCGATTGTCTCCAGGATGTCGCTTGTTTGAGACTTAGAGAGTGGAGTTCTTAACCAGTCATCAATGATCAGAAGATGAGCTTTTGCCAGGGAGTTGAGTAATTTTGGATAGGACCCATCGGCTTGAGAGAGGGTCACTTTTTGCAGCAAGCGGGACATCTGAAAATAGCGGACAGAGAAGTGATTCCGACAGGCTGCAGTACCTAAGGCGCAGGCTAAATAGGTCTTTCCTGCTCCTGTAGGGCCTGTGATGATGACATTAAGTTTTTGACGGATCCAGTCTTCCTGGGCTAGATAGAGTACCTGGCTTCTATCCAGACCTCGTTTCGTGGAGAGTTCCAGGTCTTCCATAACCGCCGCTTCTCTGAACCGTGCAATCTGGAGGCGGCGTTTGAGTCCCCGGTCCTGCCGCAGATTCCATTCCCGATCCAGGATCAGCCCCAAACGTTCTTCGAAAGAGAGTTCTTTATATTGCGGGTTCTCTATCTGTTCCCGTAGGCCTTCCAGCATGCCCCAGAGTTTCATCGAGGTGAGTTTCGACATAAGAGGCTCTCTAAGCATCGTTCACTCCTCCTTGATTTGCCTTGTCTGATAATCTTTTTTCTCTACTCATGCTCAAAGGCATCCAGTGACGAAAAACGAGGCCCTCAGATGCCCTACAAGCAACGATCTTTTCTTCCTTCATCTCTCCATTCACCTTCACGAGTAGTATTTGGTCCCGCGGATATTGACATGGGTTTTCGGAGTGACTGCGGCCGGTTCTTCCAGTGTGACTTTATCCAGTCCTGCTTCCAGGATGTTTTTAACGCCTTAATAGGAATGAAGTCCAAAGGAAAGAGCTCGATGACAGGCAGCTTCCAGACGTTCTTTTCCATAACGTGATTCCAGACGCAAAAGACCAAGGGAAGAGCGATAGCCCTGTTCAGGATGCCGGCGGGAAGAGAGGAGAGCTTTCACCATCTGGGCAGTAGCTGCCCCGCTTTTCTCTGCCCACCGGATAAAACGCTCTGGGTTCCATTCGGCGTATTTACGGTGAGCCTCTGGCATATGCTCTGGCAGTGTGGAGTGTCGGCCTTTCGTGTCATCCCTTTTATGGGAGGCAACCCTTTTTCCTTTCAAAAAGACCTCAATAATGTTTTCTGTAGCCCTGATATCGACGTTCTTGTGAATGAGCTGATAGGGCGCGCTGTAATAATGACCACCATATCCGACATGATAATCGATCGAGACTTTAGCCCGTTTCCACTCGGCCAGCTCATACACCCTTTCAGGCAAGGGCTTCAGAGCCGGTCTGTCCAGCTCTTCAAACAGCTCGTGACGGCTTTTCCCCAGATGGCGCATCTCTCTGTTATTGAGAGCCTCGAGCCTCTCTCTTATCGCCTGGTTAATCTCCTCTATAGAGAAGAACTGCCTATTACGCAAAGGAGCTATGACCCAGTACTCCACCACCTGCACTCCTGTTTCCACCTTGGCTTTATCTCTAGGATGTCGGACTCTGGTAGGAATAACTGCCGTAGCGTAATGTTCGGCCATATCCTGATAGGTGGGGTTCACATCTGGCTTATACCGGCAGGGAGAAGTGATTGCTGTTTTCGTATTATCAGGGACCAAGATCTCAGTCACACCGCCAATAAACTCAAACGCCCGCACATGGCCTCCAATCCACGATTTCATAGCTTGTGACTCCTGGGCTTCGGCATAGGTATAGCTGCTGGCTCCCAGAGTCGCCACAAACACAGAAGCTTCACGCATCTCTCCGCGCGCCCGGCAAAAATAGGCAATACTAAGACCCGCATAATCGACAAAGAGCTTCTCGCCGGCCTTGTGGCTCAGACGCATCACAGGATCCAGTTTCTTGGCCCAACGATTGTAGAGCTCGCAAAACTGGGAATAGCCGTAAGGGTTAGGTTCGCCCGCTGTGTATTCTTCCCATAAAAGTAGACGTGTGACTCCTTTCTTACGCAGCTCCTGATGGATCTCAGGCCAAGCGGGAAGTGTCTGCTTCCCTCCAAGATCAATCTCGACGGGATAAAGTTGCCGTTCCAGATCCTCCTCCGAAAGCCCCTCTGGCAAAGGCCAACTGAGACCTGCTTCCGAAGCCCTGCACAGATAGTCTCTTACAGTATCTTTGCTTACAGAACAGGCCCGGGCTATAGCTCGATAGGAAAGCTTTGCCTCATGTCTCAGACGTAGGATCTCTTTGGCTTTAAGCATGGATAACCTCTTTTGTGCCATCTTCTCCTCCTAATTAGGCTAGAAGGAATATGATGGCTTACAACATTAAAGTTATCCAGCGTCGCTTCAGTCACCAGAAATTCCGGAACCCGGAAAAAAGTGGCTACTTTCAACCGGAATCAGTGGCTACTTTGCTCCGGAATCAGTGGCTGCTTTGAATCGGAATCGGTGTCTACTTTGGACCGGAATATGCAGTCACCTCTAGACATGACACAGGTGTCATCCCCCCATGACACAGATGTCACCCTATACATTACAATAAAAACATTACAGTTAATACAATACATATTCTTTTAAAAAAGAATCAAATAAGGGACAAGTCCCTTCACTCCGTTACGGGACTTTCCCTAATAGAATTTAAAAAACCTCAAATAGAGAATTAAAAAAAATCAAAACTATTATAGATGATTTGGGCTATTGGAGGATTTTGTCTTATGTGAGATGGATTTGGGTGTGTAGGGTTATTTGAGAGAATGGATGTTTTTGTTTGTTTAAGTACTGGAGGGTATATTTCTGGTATGGATAACGCAGCTGCTCTCGCCTGTACTAGCTTGTTTTTAATTTCCGAAAAGTGGGAAGGTAGGTAAGAAGATACAGCAGGATTAAGTAAACATCCACATACAGAAATAACGTCATAAAGAAATATCTATAAACATAATCGAGCAGTCCTGAGGTTAAAATAACTTGAACGATACCAGTGATGAGGACTATCAAAATCAACATAAGAATCCTTATTTGAGTAAGAGTGATTATCGGTTTTGGTGAATCTACTAATGTCACCATTAAAAGAAGAAAGACGAAACTGAATATTAGGGCAGGTAGGTGTATGCTGCTGAAGATGGCATTGAAGGGATTGGCATAATACAAGAACACATCCTTAAAGGGATAACCGCCCTCGACTGGACTCGGAGTCCTCATCTGATAGGCTAAGATACCGATAAGAGAGAAGCTAATTGGAAAATAACAGAGAATCAGTAATGATTTTTTTAGTAGTCTTTTGAACGAGTTTACGTTCTTCTGTGAACTCATTATCCCCTCTCTACTTGAGATACTACTCCTATTAACAAAAAATTCAATGTTTAAGACTGATTTGAAAGCGGGCTGATGTCAGCAAAAGCAGGATTGATGGGAATCAATTGATTGGAACTCTCTCCAGCCCGCAAGAGAGAATCATCGTAATTATAGAAAATCCACTATATATGTCAAGCTAAAAAATAAAATTATTTATGTCCTATGTCCTTTGGGTTGCTGGTTCGAGTCCTGCCCGAGAAGTCATCGTTTCATGGGGAGAGATACGTTCTTTCGAATTTGACTCATAATACCTGAAGTGCTATAAGTAAAGAAGGGAAAAATAGCTGAGGAACAGTTGTTTTACAACCAGGTGGATGTTTTTCAGCAACTTGGCTTTACACTTACTCCTGCAACATCTCCAGAGCCACCAGAAGAAAAAAAGTAACAAACAGAAACTGGGCGTTATAGGCTATATCCTTTTTATCATTTCTAGGTGGAAAATTAAGGGTGCTCTTTCATCCAAAAACTTTTACCTGAGCTTAAAGGTGGAGAAGCTGGTGAAAGCTTAGCATCCATTTTTTTATAAAAAATAGTGCAAAATATGAAGATTGAGAAATGGAAAACAAAAAAATCTCGTCCGTTAGAAGAACGATTTCCGAAATATATTTTAGACAGACTAAAAAAGGAACATGAAAAGACAAAGGACAATAATGAGACATTCGAAAAGTGGCTGATTAGAACTAACCGAATATAATCATAAACCTCTAGGTTGCAGGTTCGTGTCCTGCCTGAGGAGTCACCTTTTTCCTCTTTTTCCTATAAACTACTGGGAATCTCCAGTACTCTCTACAGAGGTGGAGTATATAAAAATACATAGTATTATAGGGGGGTTTTTTATTAAGGGGGGATATGGTTGTATGTATTTACTCTAATCTGTCTGGATTCTAATCCCCTGACTGTAAACTTTAAATGGAAGTAGTGATTTTCTAGGATTAAAAATAAATGAGTACTGGAGGGTATATATTTCTCATGGATAAAGATAGTCTCTGTCGTTTCGGATATTGTGGCATGACTGTGATTTTTTCTTTCTAAATTGAATCAACCCTTCATTTGTGATATAAGTCAATGAGTCACCGTTGGGAGACATTATGTCCAATACAAGAGGGAAGAACTTCTGTCTATATCATAAAGACAGATTTCTATCCCAATATCTATAAATCAAGTCAAGTAAAGGAGGGATTTTATGAGAAGTAAAATTTCAATCGTTTTAATGGTTGTCCTAATCGTAAGTTTCTGTATTGCAGGTACCCTGGCAAAAAATGAGGATAAGCCTGCGTTTGCACGTCTAACCATAACCCAGTCGAAAATCGAAAGTTTTGATGAAATGGTGAAGCTCTATAGTGAGAGCGTTGTCCCCGCAGCAAAATCACAGAACGGCTATCTTGGAATCTTACTTCTGACCGACCGAACAACTGGCAAAGCTATTTCCATCGCCCTTTGGGAAAGTGAAGAGGATGCCATTGCCAACGAGAAGAGCGGCTATTATCAAGAACAAGTAGATAAGTTCAAAGATTTCTTCACAGCACCGCCTGTTCGCGAGGAATATGAGGTTAGCATCAAAGACTAAGTGAATCCGTTTCTATTTTTTGATTGAAGCACCTTTGGGGAGGGGTCTAATGAAAAAACTACTTATGGTTTTGCCTTTGGTCTTTCTGCTTTGTTTTGCTTTTGCTTGTCAGGATAAGGAAGCGACGGCAGAGCTTGAAGCGATGAAAGCCCAGGCAGAGGTTGAGGAGCAGAATAAGGAACTTGTAAAGCGTATGTATGAAGCGTTCAATGAAGGAGACTTTGAGGCTTATAAGGAGGTGGTAGCTCCTGAGTATGCTTGGTACTTGCCATCAAGAAATACTAAACCCATCTCTCGAGAAGGAACAATAGAATTTGGAAGGGAGATGCATAATGCTTTTCCTGATTGCCATTGGAGTGTTGAAGACTTAATTGCTGTAGAGGACATAGTTATATCCAGGTTTATAATGAGAGGTACTCACGAAGGAGAATTTCGAGGAATCCCTGCGACTGGGAATAAGGTTGAAGTTAGTGGGTTTATGATGACTCGCATTGAAAATGGAAAAATTGTCGAGGATAAGGAAGAAGTTGACCAGTTGGGTTTTATGCAACAACTAGGCATGGAGCTGAAGCCGAAGGAGGGGGAGAAGTAGATTCTTAATCGTTAAGCCGAGATAATATCGGTATTGTTTTTGGTTGGATAACGAAGGTGAGTAGGGTTTCTAACTTTGCCCGTTTTTTCTTTATTGATTTTCATGTGTTAGGTAAGGTTATTAGAGCCTGTTTTAAAAATGCCCTTTGTGGGGGGGGGTATATCGGTTTCTGAATAATATTGGCAGGTATGCGGTCTGATGCTGCGGTAGAGGCATGGTAGGTATGAATGTGAAGGCTTCAATCCTCTTCTGATTTAACGATTTTTGCTTTAATTTTTGAAGGGTCATCAGGGTCTTTAACGCTGATGAGTTTAGGTCTTAAATCTTTTCTCTCTAGAGGGCGTCCTGGTCTTGCAAGGTATCTCTCATCTGGGAAGATAACTAGAAAGTTTTTATCCCAGATGATACCAGACTCTTGCTCTCCTCCAACCATAGGTACAGAATCCCATTGTGAGACTTGTTGGGTAAAATCAACTGTAGACATTTTTTCTAAGTCTTTGTGTGAGAAGTAGTAGTCTTTTAGGATTTCAATTCTCTCTCTGAGAAAATCATTCTTCTTCAGGTTAGCTTTCAGTCTGAGGACTTCTCTCTTTAAATGATGCTCATCAAAGGTATCTTCTCCTGTTTGTTGTAATAGTTTATTCCCATAGCACGAGCCTTCAAGATTCCATGAAAACCAGTCAAACAAGTCAGCCATGCCCTTCATATCGCAGCCTTTAATGTTAGGCTTCTTCATGATGTATGACCAGATGAGAGCTGTCATATTTCTGGCTTTTATGGGTCTTCCTCTTTTATAGGTAGGAGTCTTTTCTTTGAAAGATTTCAATCTTTCAATTTTTTCGTCTATGGCTTTGAAATATGGATTTAGTTTGAAATCTTTTTTAATCTCGTCAAAATAATCTTCGCTATATTCATATGAATAATATTCTTCGTATTCGACTGGCATGTAAAAGCCATCGTCAAAAGGTCCTAAAATATATCCGATTGCATCTAGACGTGTAAGGGTAATTTGTTTCAGGTCTTCAAGTTTGTTGATTAGGTTGTCCCAGTATTTTTCAGGTAGCTTGAATCCTGCAAATTCTCTACCACTATCTACTACTGTAGGTTCATGATAGAGAAGGTCTGCCAAGCAATGGGCAAAATCATAGAGACCGTAGCCGTATTTAGCCTCTAATACCTCATCAACTCTTTGAGGGGAGTCTTCTACGTTAAACCTTTCTTTAGCCAGTTGCTTTTTAGGTAGGTCTTTTAATTTCATTTTGGTGCCCTCAATTAAGGTATCAGAAGAGCGGTTAGGTTTCAATCAAGGTTTTATCTGAAGGGGTGACATAAAAAACATGAATATGATTTTTTCTGTCATTTTTCTATTTCTCTTTTACTTTTATCATGAGGGTCGAGTGTCTGTATGGACACTAAAATCAAATAAAAGGAGCGAGAGAATGAAAAAAGAAAAAAATAAAAATGGAGTCAATGGTACTCAAGCATTAATGCCTGTAAGAAAAGATTTGTCTTTGCCTGCACCTTGTACACCAACAAATACAGCACTTATCATTGATGAATCTATTACAGAGCAACAATTTTTAAAGGTTGGACGAGCTTTAAAAACAATGGATTCTTGTGTGCAATTCTGGTTGGGAGATTGGAAGAATTTCGCAGAGTCAAATGAAAATTTTCAAAATAATGGCACGCTTTGGACTGGAAAAAAAATATACAAACCTGGAACTTTAAACAATGTAGCTTGGGTATGTAGAAGACTTGAACCTTCACGACGTCGTGAGAATTTGACATTTGGACATCACCAGGTCATAGCAAGTTTTGAGGACAAAAAAGAGCAAGAGAAGTGGTTAGATTGTGCTGTAGAAAATGAGCTTTCAGTTATGAAACTGAGAGGAAGAATCAAGGAATACAAAGTACAAAAGAAAGTTGATGATTTTTATACCAATAAGCACCTTTATATCATTGTATCGGGGACTGATAAAATAATTTATGAACCAGATGCGATTGCTGAATGTAGCAGGCTTTTTGATGTTATCAGTAAAGGATTGGCACAATTATTAGACCACAGATTGAAAAAGAATCCAGAGTTATTAAAGCCCGAGCAGTTCACCTCTCCAGAAAAAGTATTAATAAAACAATGTAAAGGGACAATTGAGTACATTCAATTTTTCTTGGATGAGGTTGTTAAAACAGTTGATGTGTGTAAGAAAGAAAAAGGTGAATATTTAACGTTTGGTAATGCAGAAGAATTGAAATTCAAACAAAAAAGTAAGTAGCAGGGATTCTTTAATTCTATGGGGTGTATCGTGCAAGGATATATTACAGTTGCTCAAGCTGCCGAAATTTTGCACGTACACCCTGTCTCTATCTACAAACTCATACAAGCGGATAAAATACCTTACTACAGGATTCCTGGTGTAGGTATCAGGTTTAAAAAAGAAGAGCTTGAGCAATGGTCGAAGACTTACTCTCATAAGAATCTCTTAACGTCTGAAATCCTCCCTAAGTCAGATTCTTCGCTTGACATTTCTCTCGGGAAGTTCAATAAGGTATGGTTGATGAGGAGGTCAGAGTCAATGGGTATTACTAGATGGTCTTACCCTGTTGGCTCTGTACTCATGAGGAAAACACAAAGAAAGGAGGAAAGGTATTCAATTCAGTATCAGGTTAATGGGCAACGGGTACGCAAAGTTCTAAAGGGAGTCAGGTCAAGAGCGGAAGGTGTCAAAGTGTTATTTACTGAGGTGGCGGATGCTCAACGAGGGGAATACAATTTTCAGAAGAAAAAGATCACCTTTGCTGAGATGGCAGATTTGTATCTTGAGAAGTACTCAAAGGTGAATAAGAAAAGTTGGAAAACCTCAGACTGGGTGTATCTTCGCAGGTTAAAGCCTTACTTCGGTAAATACTTACTGTCAAAGATTTGTCCTGAGATAGTTGAGGAATACAAGTCAGAGCGGTTGTCAACAGGTATCAAGAAGTGCTCGGTTAATCGAGAGGTTTCTTGTCTCCGTAAGGTATTCAATGTAGGTATTGCCTGGGGGTATGCAAGCTCTAATCCTGTCAGAAAGGTCAAATTATATTCAGAAAAAGAAAACATTAGAGAACGTATCCTTATGGAAGATGAAGAGGAGCGATTACTTGATGTTTCACCCCCTCACCTGAAATCTATCATAATGGTCGGTTTGTATAGCGGAATGAGAAAGGGTGAGATATTCAGGTTGAAATGGGTAAATGTGGACTTCGATATGAGACAGATAAACATTAAAGAGAGTAAAAGCAGTAAAGAGCGTAAAATACCTATTAATTCAGTTCTCTTCAGTTTGCTGTATGCTCTGAAGTCACAAAATGGACAAAGTGAGTATGTTTTCACTAATTCTGTTACAGGTATGCCTTACAGAGACTTCAAGAGGTCATTTGGTAAGGCTTGTGAAAATGCAGGTATCGAAAATTTGAGGTTTCACGACCTCAGATACAGCTTTGCGACTAGGTTGGTACGCAGAGGTGTTGACTTGGTTATTATTAAAGAATTGATGGGTCATGCCTCTATTGTGACTACTCAGCGATACCTACATTCTCAGGCTGATGTGAAGTTTCAAGCGGTTGAAGCCTTGACCTTAAAACCTCAAAAACCTGATGTGAAGTGGCAAACGAATGACAAATATTGTCAGGACATGTTGTAAGTCATTCATTTGCAGCCAGTTAATTTTCGTGACAGAATGCCTTCTAAGCAGCGGGTCGGGAGTTCGAGTCTCTCCAGGCGCTATCTAGATAATTCCCTATAATTTTATGGACTGCTTCATTTCCTACTTCAAGAGAACATAGTAAGACGAGGCGATCATATTAAATCCCACTATAGAGATAAAAACTGCCACTAAAATGATTGCAACCTTATATCCAAATTTCATCTGAATTTCCTTTCTCAATTCATTTCCTTTAATTATATATACGTAACACAAACGAAAAGGTTTCCTACTAATTATATATATATTGTAGGAATTATCAAGTAAAATCGCTTTTTATCATTTTAATCTTTGTGACATAGGGGACAGGCATAAGTAGAGAGTGCCGGCTGTTTTGTCAGCAAGGGGGGCTATTGATAGGATCTTTTCTACAGC
>Ga0307380_10008808_pt1 | contig 12886 bp, 9 predicted proteins | sample UN3MG_FD_202239 | JGI IMG/M metagenome (GOLD analysis project Ga0307380, IMG submission 202239) | Soil microbial communities from Risofladan, Vaasa, Finland - UN-3 | ecosystem: Environmental > Terrestrial > Soil > Coastal area > Acid sulfate soil | place: Finland: Risofladan, Vaasa | collected... | reverse complement strand
CTCGAGATCCTGATCGGTACGATCGAAAAAGGTAACCTGGAGGCCTCGGCCCTGGCCCCGGTCCTGGGTCGTGTTATCGGTATCGCGGCCGAGCTTGGCGTGGCCTTCGAGGATCTCGGCGCGTTTATCGCCACGTTTACTTTATTAGGCGTCGAAGCCGACGAGGCGGCCACCTCCTTACGTGGGATCCTGGCCGCTATTCAGAAACCGACCCCGGACGCCGAGCAGGCGTTTATAGATCTGGGTACCTCGATCGCCCAGGTCCGCCGGGAGATCAAAGATAACGGCTTTATTGTTACGTTCCAGGATCTCGTTAACCGCTCGCGTAAGTTCGGCGTCGACCTGGTCGCCATCGTTCCTAATATCCGGGCCCTGGGCGGCGCGTTAGGCGTGTTCGGCGGCGAGGGTAAGATCGCCCTCGAGGTACTCGAAGGCGTCTCCGCCGCGGTCGGTACCCTGGGCCAACGGTTCGCAGATATGGCGGAACAGGATCCCGCGTTCGCGTTCGCCCAAATGCAGGCCGAGCTCCAGGTTATGGGGATCCAGATTGCTAAAGACGTCCTTCCGCCCCTATTGGAGCTCGTCGAGCTTATCAAAGAGCTGGCGGAGGACTTCGGGGATCTGGACGAGGAGACCCAACGGAATATTATCAGATGGGCTGCGTTCGCTGCAGCCGTAGGGCCGGCTTTAATTATACTCGGTAGCCTGGTCGGCCTACTCGGTAAAATTATCCCCCTGTTAGTTAAGGTCAGGACGGGCTTAATATTGTTAGCGGTATGGGCGAACCCGATAACCCTTATCGCCGGCGCCTTTACCGGCCTGGCCCTGGTTATAGCGAACGAGTACGTTAACGCTATGATCGACGCGGACTCCCGGACCGAGAGATTTATATCCACGCTCGGCAAGCTCAATAGCCTTGAGCTGGATATGTCTAACCTGGCCGCCGTAAACGAGGAGCTGGCGATCCTTAAGCAAAAGATGGACCTCCTAGCCGTGACCGCGGAGGGTATCGACACGGGTACCGCCGGGAGTAGTATGCACGACTTCGCAGCCGAGGACGCGGCGGAACGGCTCGCACCGCTACGGGCCGAGTACGAGTCCCTTATCCGTTTACGGGACCAGTATATCGAGAAAATAAATGCAACTAAGGACGCGACCGCGGCGGAAGCTAAAGAGGCGGAGTACCTCGCCCAGATGATGCAATGGATCGCCGAGCTCGATGCAATGGACGTCCCGGAGGTCCCGACCTTCGACACGACAGGCTTTAACGAGCTACTAAACGCCCTGGACCCCTCTATCAAGGCGACCAAGGAGTTTACCGCGGCCATGGAGCTCCTCGACAAAGCCTTTAAGGATGGGCCCCCAAGTATAAGAGGCAACAAGGCCGAGCTCGAGAGGCTTAAGAAACTGTTACGCGAGTCGGCCCTCGCTGCAGCCGCCTTTGGTGATGAGATCGCCAAACCTAAGACCCTATCGGTCGTGACCCAGGCCGAGCTTGAGGCGAACTTTGAGTACCTCGATAGCCTGGTAGCCATGGACGAGGCCCTGGCCTCCCTGGAGGGCCAGTTCGACCCCCTGGCTGCGGGCCTTAAGGATATCGCTAAAGCTCGCGAGCTAGTTATCAAGGCCAACAAGGAGGGCCTGTTCGAGAGCGAGGACGAGTTTAAGCGGTACCTGGATGGTATCGACGATATGGAAAGCGCCTTAATGCGGATGCACGATACCTTCGCTAACGGGCTAAACGATACCATAGCGGCCCTGGGGGCCGTTCGGGATCTGTTCCACGAGGATAGCGCCGCGGCCGAGGGGCTTAACTCCGTTCTGCAGATCCTAAACATCGTAGCCGGCGTCTATGCCGTTATAAAACAACTGCAGGGCGGCGACGTTTACTCGGCCATACCTCGGGCTATCGGGGTCGCCGCTCTTATCGCGTCTATGGGCGTAGATACCGGCGCGGCCGGATCCGCGGAGGCCGAGCGGACAAGGCAGGAGTCCCAGGGGACCGGTAGCGTACTGGGCGACAGTGAGGCTAAGAGCGAGTCCATACTCCGGGCTGCAGAGATCACGGCCGACGCGACGAGTGAGCTGGTCGGTATTAACCGCGGTATGCTCCACGCCCTTACATCCCTAAAGAGTGGCCTCGAGGGGGCGGTCGTACAACTAGCCAGGGGCGGCGACGTTAACGTACCGATCCCAGACGCTACAACCCCGTTCTTAGTTAACCTCCTGACCGGTTCCGGTATATTCGACCTGTTCGGCCTTAACTTTGTCGGCGACATTATCGGCAAGCTACTCGGCGGTAAGGTTAAGCTCCTCGACCAGGGGATCCAGATCGAGGGCGGTATGTTAACCGACCTCTTTAACGACGTCCTGGTTAGGGCGTTCGCCGATATCAAAATAAAAAAACACTTCCTGGACGACTACGATTTTAAAACAAAATTCGCAGATCTGGACGACAAGGTCGGTAAGCAGTTCGCCCTGGTGTTCCAGTCTATATACGATACCGTCGAGCAGGCGGCCATAGCTATCGGGATCCCGCTCGACGATATCCAGGCCCGGCTGGCCTCGTTCGAGATCGAGACCATAAAAATAAGTCTTAAGGACCTAACGGCCGAGGAGCAGAGGGAGGAGATCCTGGCCGTGTTCTCTAAGATATTCGACGACCTGGCCGCCCACGTTCTGCCGTTTATCGAGGACTTCCAAAAAGTCGGCGAGGGCCTGGGAGAGACCCTAATCCGGGTGGCTACGTCGGTCCAGATTATGCAGGAGGCCATAGGCGCCCTCGGCCTTACTGTCGGGGAGATGAGTCCGGAGGACTTCGCCTTTATGTCGGTCGAGCTGGTCGAACTGGTGGGCGGCGTCGAGAATTTTATCTCGGGCTTTACGACGTTCTTCGATAAGTTCGCCAGTGATGAGAGAAAGCTGGCCTTCGCTACCAGCCAGTTAACACGGGCCTTCGAGGGCGTGGGGCTAGAGATCCCCGAGACCCGCGACGGTATGATCGACCTTATGATGTCCCTGGACGCCACAACAGAGGCCGGCCGGGACCAGATCGCCATGCTCCTGGAGATCGCCGGGGTAGCCGATCAGTATTACGATTTGGTCCAGGACGCCGAGGAGGCGCGGATCGAGTCCGCTAATAACTTCTTACAGGTTATCTCCCAGTTTACCGGCTCGACGATATACGACGGCCTTATCGGTCTCCGCGATAGCTTTACCGAGGCCATGGAGGCCGCGGACGCCCTTAACGCTACCCAGCGGGAATATGCCATGATCGCCAGGGCGTTTAATACCAGACTTCGGCGTATGGCTGCAGAGCTTACGCTTAGCGTTATGTCTCTCACTAAACAACTGTTCGGCGACGAGATGGACGAGCTAGAGGCGGTTATCGAGTTCGGCCTGGAGGAGGTTCGCGAGGTAGCTAACAGCGTGTTCGACGAGTGGATCCGGGCCCTTGAGGATATATACGACTTCACCCAGTCGATACTACTCGACGAACAGCTAACGACGTTAACGCCGGCGGAACAACTAGCCGAGGCCGATCGCCAGTTTAGCCGGCTACTCTCGTCCGCCAGGGCTGGCGACGTAGAGGCCGCCGCCGCGTTACCCGCCGCCGCCCAGGCCCTCCTTGAGGAGGCCCGGTTTATGTTCGCCAGTGGGGACCGTTATACGGAGATATTCGACAGAGTTACGTCGGCCCTGGCGAGGGTCCGTATGCCGGGCGGCATTACCCCGACGGTCGTCGTAGAGGACGACAATACCGACGATCCTGTTATGGGTCCGTTACCCCCTCCGGATCCTAACGACGTCCTGGCGGAACAGCTAGAGCGGTTTCTTACCGCCATGGACCTGGCCGGCACCCTACGGGACCTGTCGCAAGTCCTTAACACGTCGGTCCTTAACCTGGCGGACGAGCTTAATATCCCTCTGGGCGAGCTGGTGGAGATCCTCGGCCTGGAGCTGGGGAACCTTAGCGAGGCGACAGCGGGCCAACTGGCCGACGTCGCCGTGATGCTCGGCGCCGACGTGTTCGAGCTTATGCAGACGCTGGGGATTAGCTTGTCCGAGCTGGCCACGGTATCCGGAGTCCATATTGATACTATGTCCCAGACCCTGGCCGGCGAGCTGGGCGCCTTCGCCGTAGCCCTCGGGGTTAGCGTGCTGGAATTGACTAGCGCCCTGGGCTTTTCTATTACGGATCTGGCCGCCACGTTCGAGATCGGCGTCGAGTCGTTCTCGGCCGAGCAGTTCTCGGCCCTGGTCGCGTTCTCCGAGGCCCTGGGTATCGGCGTCGCCGACGTCGCCGCGGCCCTTGACATTAACCTGGGCGAGATCGCCGACGCGACGTCCCTGTTAAGCCAGTCCCTCGACCTGGCGATCGAGGGGTTACCCGACGCCATACAGGCGGATCTCGGGCCACTCCTCGAGGCCATACGATCCGCGACGACGGCGGCCGACTCTAACCTGGCGATAGATAACCTGGGTACCTATGTCCTGGGGCTGCCGGCCGACCTGCAGCTACTCCTATCGCCGTTCCTCGAGCTGATCGGGTTCGCCCCCAACTCCCCAGAATTAAGCGCCCTGATGGGGATCGAGGCGAACACTAACGCGACGGTCCAGGCTATCCATGACCTGGCAACCTGGGCCAGTACGGCGGCTGGAATACCGCTTATGGGCCCAGTGGTCGTCCCCCCGGTCGTGGAGCCACCCCCTAAGCCGGTCCTGGTTACGACGATCATAGTCGCGCCCCCTAAGCCGATCATAATCCCGCCCCTCCCACCGGTCGTGATACCGCCGATCATGGTCCCGCCTCCGGTCGTGATACTGCCCCCGCCGACCGTTATACCGTTCCCGGTTCCGGTCCCGTTCCCGGTTCCGTACCCGGTTTACGGTCCAGATAGGGAACTGCAAAAATATGCCGACGGCGGCGCGGTCGACAGGACCGGCCCGGCTATGCTCCACGCCGGCGAGTTCGTCGTAACTAGGACCGCCGATAACCTTAACGTACAGACCGGGGATAACGAGCAGTCGGGCGACCTGGCCCAGGTCCTCGACGTACTGGTCGATATTCGAGAGCAGAACCGCCGCTACCAGGAGGCCGACCTGGCCACCAGCCGGGATATGGAGTCGAGCTTAAAGACCCAGACAGAACAACAACGACGGGTAGCTAATGTCTGAACGGTTCGCTAACGAGATCCTGGTCGTAGTTACCGCGATCGAGTGGGACGTGGCGCCGGCTTCTACGGTGCTACGTATCGCACTGTTCGGCGGTATGTACCTGGACACGGTTAACCCCTCGGGCCCGCGGGTCCACTACGACGCCCGGATTAAGTCGGATATTATCTTTACGAAACAGATCGGCCTCCAGTTCTGGGCCGACGAGTCGGGGATCGACTTCGGCTATGTCGACTGCGCGATCGAGGACCAGGACGACGAGTATATCGACTTCGCTAAAAATGTAACTGTCTCCCAGGTCGACCTCTACCAGGTAGATCTGGACGTAGCCGTGGCGGACCAGCTAAAACTACTTGCGACCGCGACCTGTGCCGATATCGGCTTCGCTAACGAGAATACGGTCCGGTTCCGCCTGGAGTCTATCCTGGCGGAGGGCTTCGATAATGCGATTAACGAGCTCTACTATGGCGACGAGTACCCCCAACTGGCCGGCAAGCCGTACCCGATCGCATGGGGCCTTATCCAGGATCCTATGCAGCTCTGGCCGACTACCCTGGTCGACGGTACCTCCCTTCTGTATCACGTTACGGACGTCCCTATCGAGTCGTTCGAGGGCGACGTATACGACCGGGGCGTGGCCCTGTACGAGACAACCAACTTTACCGCGGAGCAGTACGGCTTTACCCTCCTACAAAATCCCTCCGGGCGCCTAACGTGCGGCCGGATCCTGACACTGGACCCGGAGGATACCGGCGCCTACCTATTAGGGCTATACGCCTTTATACGGCTCGCTATGACCAGGGCCGGGGTCTGGCAGTACGCTAACCAGGCCGAGCTCGAGACCCTCGAGTACGACGTGGGTATGGGCGAACAGTACCCCATGTTCGCGACCGACAAGGTTACCCGCCTGGAGGAGTTCCTGGATAAGATCCTGGGCGGCGTTACCGGCTGGTATTACGTCGACGAGCTAACCGAGATCCACTTCGGCCGGCTTACGGATCCGGACGTCGCGGCCCCGTCTTTTGATTTCACCGACTCGAACATGGTCGGGCGGATCCAGGTAAACGACGACAAGGCCCCCGGTCTCAGTACCCAGGTCGCCTACGCTTTCAGTCCGGGCGCCTATACCGAGGACGAGATCGCCGGCGGCGTCCAGGGCCTATGGAGGACCAACGTAACCAACGGCTATTTTGTCGTCGAGGAGACGACCTTTACGATCCCGACACTATGGACGGCCGACGACGCGTCCTGGACCGCCGACGATATATACCATACGGCCGACGGGTTCGGAGGATCCTACTCCTACACGGTCCCCTCGTACTACTGGCGGGCCGGTACTTCGGATCCCGTCGAGCTTACGATCGGGTTCTGTGACGACTACGACTGTAGCTCGTTCGAACTGGCCCAGGCGGAGATTAGCCGTTGGTGGACTACGCTCTACCAGAAACGGCGCCGGTTCTATACGTTCGACGTTACCCTTAACGATCCTATGTTTAACGTCGTGCTCCCCCAGTTAGGCGAGTTCTGTAGCGTACAGTCGGACCGGTTCCGCCTGATCGACACGCCTAAAAATCTGTTTATCCGCAAGTTAAAAATGAACTTCTCGAAAAACCTATTAACCGTCGAGGGCTGGGGCTAATGGCTAGTCAAAATAGTATTATCAGTTACGTACCGCAGCCGTACTTTACCGCGGCCTCCTGCACTATCGCCGGCTACAACAATGTCGCCGCGATCGAGAACCCGGCCGGCATATTCGCCCCGGATCTCTCGGACTACACCACGGTCGAGGCCACCCCGAGCTCGGCCGACTTCGCGGTTAAAATTGATTTCAGTAAACAGAGCGGCCACCTGGCCACCTCGGATATGTCGCTCGGCTTTATCGGCTGCAGCCTGTTAACCTACGAGGACGACGGCGGGTCCCCGGATCTGGCCAGCGAGTTCTCGGAGAATATTAACTGCCATATGTCGGCTAACATATCGGTCGTCGTGGCGGAACAGATCAGCTACGCCCATAACTCCGAGGATACCATCTATACGTTCTGTCAGGCGCCTATGCCGAGCATTATCTCCGGCGGCCAGGCTAATATTATGTTTAACGGGCTGGGCGTCTCGAGCGCGGGCGCTACCGCTACCGTCTATATGAAAATAGTACGGACCGCGGCCGACGTCGCAGCCAGGCCCCACGCGATCCTCCAGGTCGGCCACCTGTTTATCGGCGTCGACCTCCCGGTTACGATCGACCCGCGGTCGTTCGCGTGGACCCTGGACTCCCAGCGGGAGCAGTTCGTGGCGCGGGACTTCGGGTCTATTAACGCGGACGGTACCCTGGTTAAGCGGGCCACCGGCGAGGTTATTAAAATAGATAACTACAGTATGCTCGGGACCGAGATAACGAACGTAAGCGGAGGGGTAACATCGACCCGGAAACCTAATTTTTTCGACCTTATAAAGGCGAACACGTCGTACCCCCTGATCCTAAACCCGTACCCGACTGGTCCGGTAGCGGTATCCACTTACACGGCAGGCCAGCTCAACTTTACGGCCCGCCAGAACTTCTATAGCATCTATGGCTTTTTTGAGGATCCACTGGAGACCCAGGTCGGCGAGTACCGGGACGGTCTGGACTCCGAGTATCGGGCCAGGTTCCGGATCCGCGAGACTAGATAGCTGGCTTTTGCCAGGCTAACGCCAGCCGGTCCACCGCCGACTCGATATCTCCCGGCGCCCACTCGAGACGCGTAGGATCCCCCGCCTTTTCCTGCAGCCAGTCGACGGAGCCCTGGTGGCGGGCCCGCTGGGCGTCGTCGAACACGACCCAGCCGCCGGGCCTAAGATAGCGCCACGCCAGGTCGGCGGCGACCCTACGTAGATCCTCGCGACAATCGACCAGGGCCAGGTCCACGCTCTCCTCCATATACCGGTCGACTGTAGCGACTAATACAAGAGGGACGGGGCTCGCGGTAATCATATGCCAATTATTAAATCCGGCCTGTCTAAGATCAGTACCTACAAGGGTAGACCAACGCCGGTCCGTCTCAACAGTAACCAGCCGGCCGCACCGCTTAGCGAACCAGGCCGAGGACCAGCCCGCCCCGAGCTCCAGGACCGCCGAGGAGGGGGTTAGTACGCCGGCCATAAAGTCCAGGACCGACTGGTTTAAACATATTTTCTTATTCATAATTTTGTCCATGCGGTGGGGGTACGTAGTAGGTCCTCCCAGCTAAACAGCGGCCGGTCGAAGTCGGAGCGGGTATGGATCGCCTTACCCTTACGCGCCTCCCACTTTCTCTTATACCGTTCCGGAAAGTACGTAGCGTAGTAACTACAGGTCTCCTCCCAGTGTTCTACCGAGAGACACTTACCGTAGTGCTTAACTCTGGTATCGGCGACCCGGATCTCGCCCTGGACGATAGGTTCCCGTCGGTCCAGGCCCACGTACCGAGCCGCGTCTACCCGGAATAACATAAGGATATCCCGGTACTCGGGGCCCCACTTACGCGGGAGATCCGCCAGGGGGCCGGTGGCGTAGGGGTCCCGTCGCTCGGGGGTTAGGTACCCGTCGAACAGTCGTAGCCGATACCCTACGGCGGCTGGGATCGGATCCGCCGGCAAGGGGCCGACCAGGCGTTCGTCGGCGTCGAAACAGAGGCACCAGTCCGCGTCGGTCTCGGTCCGGACCCGGTCGAGCAGGAGGCCCCGGTGGCGGGTCTCCTCGACCAGCCGGTTAGTAACCCAGAAGTCGCCCTGGAGGATCTGGATCCGGTCGCCACCCGCCTCCCTGGCGATCGCGACGGTATCATCCTCCGAGCAGTCGTCGTATAAGAAAATATTATCGCAGTGGCCCAGGTAGTGCTCGATCGTGTCGGCGATTATCAGGGCCTCGTTCCGTACTCGGGTTATGCCGGTTATTCTCATATCATCTAGTCCTCGTCCTGTAGGTTATCGACCAGGGCCATGGTGGCCGCGTCCAAAATAGGCTGGTCGCCGTTACGGGATCCCCGCATTAATTTAAACCGTTCGATAGCCGCGACGGTCGTGTAGTGGCCCTTAGCGACGGCCCACTCCTCGAACAGTTCGAACTCTGTTTTAGTCACTACCCGGCGCCGGCAGCCCACAAGCTAAATACCATTTACCCTTAGCCTGGGCGGCGGTGATACCGAGTTTATCTCTACACTCCTGGTCTACTCTTACGGACCTGGTTACATACTCCAGGATCTCGAGAGGCGTACGCGGTAGGGCGATAACAGCCTGGGCGGCTATCGCGACGAGGGCCAGTAAAATAAACAACGCTATTTGTTTTTTCATAACTACCTACTCCTTCCTATATCGTTCGCCACGCCAGCCGGCGCCGCGTATGGGCCACCAGGAGCCCCAGGAGGGCCGCTGGGTCATTATCTCGGCCATATGCTCGACTGAACCCTGGCCTATGGGTACCTCGGCGGTGATCTCGTCGTGCGTGTGCATAACGACAGGATACCCGCCGAGCTCACAACGTACCATAGCGGCCGCCTGGATATCGAGGGCCACCGCCTGGGTTACGTTCTCGAACAGCTTACCGCCCCAGGTCTCCATACGGGTCCAGCCGATCGGACCCTTTATCGCGTTACTGTTCCAGCCCTCGAACGTGATCTGGTAGGAGTCGCCGCGGTTAAGTTTATCGCGGACGACGGCCAGCCTGGGGCGGTGGTAGTACAGGTAGCGACCGGAGGGGAGGCGACAGTACAGGACGTCGCCGTGGAGGGCGTAGGTTATGTCTATATGGGCGAAGCACTCGCCGGGGTGGAGGAGGGCCTGGATAACGGCCCCCTCGAGGCCGTGGAGCTCTGGACGGTAGTCCCACTTACCGGGGCCGACCCAGCGGTACTGGCCACCCCAGGCCTCGACGATCTCGGGGGACTCCCCCCGCCATTTAAGGACGTCGTACTTTATCTCATCCTCGGTCATAAAGTCGCCGGCGCCGAACGCCAGCCAGGCATTGATCCAGCCGCCGTAGCCGCCGGCCAGCTCCCGGACCTTACCGATAGTCTTACGGGCCGGGTGATGCTGGCCGTGCTCCTGGCGGTAGGCCAGGATCTCCTCGAACGGGATCCCGGTAGCCTTCGCGGCCGACTCCTCGTAGATCTTACCGTGCCCGGAGAACACGTCGATACGCCATTGGCACCGGGCCAGGCAGGCAGCCACGACGGCCTCGATCGCCGAGTAGTCTACACATATAAGCTCGTAGCCTGGCTTCGCGGTCAGGAGGGCCCGCAGGCAGCCGCACAGTACCGCCACGACGTCGTCGCCCCAGTACCGCTCGACGGTGGCCAGGTCGCCGCTCCGGATATCCGCGATCGCCGCGGTGGCCGACTCGACGTCCCAGCCGGTCGGGTCGTGCCCGCCGGCCCATTGACCGCAACGGGGGCAGGCCCCGAACCGCTCCCATGCGGCGTCCCCGAAAAATTCGCGGCACTCGCTACACTGGGCCGTTAAAGGGCCGTCGCCGGTCATGTTCTGCAACTGGACCCCGCCGGCGGAGAACCGGCCCGTACGGTCGGCGCCGTTATACATATACTGGCCCCGTAGCCGGCCGTCGTCGGAGGTCTGCAACTTGAATTTATGCAGCTTCTTTATGTTCGCGGATCCGAGGAGCTGGCGGATCTCGAGAGCCCGTCGGGCCGGTCCCTGGATCCGGGGATCCCCCAGGGCCTCCTCGAGTAGGTCCTTAGTTATGCTCGGTAGGTTTACGCCCTGGCCGGCCAGCCACTCCTTAAGCGCCGGGAGCTGGGTCGAGGTCTCGACGGCCCCGCCGGTTAGAGTGCATAGCTCGGCGTTATATTTGTCCTCGACCTGGCGGAGTATCGAGAGCATGGCCTCCAGGGTTAAGAGATCCACCTGGACGCCGCGGGCGTTAACCCGTTGGTCGACCAGCCAGACCGCCCGCTCGTCGGCCGTGAGCTCCGGTATAAGGCGGCTAACCTCGTCCTCGGCGTAGACGTCCTGGTTACAGTAGTTATAGAGCTTAACGAAGTCCTCCCAGGCCGTGGACGGGGTCCAGCGGATCTCGGCCCGGTCCTTTGTTGGGGTATGGGGCCGGGTTAGCTTCTGGATGAGCCGGCCGCCTTCCGGATCCTTCGGCGTGGTGCCCAGGACCTTCGCGACGTTCGCCAGGGATCCGGGTAGACTGTAGCGCCGGGCCTTGGCCATGACACAATAACATTGGTCGAACTGCAGCTCGGGCCAGCCGTACTTACGGACGCCGACCATGTTCCAGATCCACCACTCGAACGTAATATTAAAAGCCTCGATCTCACCGCCCTGGCGTATGTAGTCGAGGAGCTGATTAGGCGGTGGCGTGCCTGGGATCCAGATCTGGGTTAGACCGTACCAGTCCTGGAGGTTATACGACAGACATAAGATATCGGTCGACGGGTGGCTGGCGTACTGGGGGGTACCGACGACCGGGAGGCCGCCCTTACCGTCCGGCGCCGAGCCGCGGATCTTACCCTCGTGGTCCAGGTAGAACCCGGCCGCGGAGTAGGTCTCGAAGTCACAAGACGGACGCACGACTAGACGACCTGGCCGGCGGGGTACTTTGTAGCCAATGGCCGGTAGTCGTCTCCGCTCGTCTTTTTGCAGACCGGGCAGACCTTGGAGGGTATAACGTTCTGGTGGAAGTGGGCGTCGTCGTACCCATACCCGTAGTACGTATGGTCGCAATGTTCGCACTCATAGACGGCGTGAAAATCCCGTCGGTGTTGGCTCGTAATTCGTTTAATTCTCATAACCTTAGCTCCCGTTAAGGTGGGCCGACCCGAAGGCCGGCCCGGTGGTGGCGACGTATTACGCGTAGATCGGCTTACCGGTCTGGGGGTCGTAGCCGGTTATGGTCGGGGCGGCCGGCGCCTGGGGCGGTAAGAAGTTACTCGCCTGGGCCGGATAGCCTGGGGCCGGTCCATAGATCGGCCTACCGGTCGTCGGATCGTAGCCGATTATCGGGCCCTGAGTCGGAGCTTGCCCGTAGATCGGCTTACCGGTCTGGGGGTCGTATCCGGTTATCGGGCCCTGGCCGGCCGGCACGGGAGCGGTGGGTATCGCGGTCGGCTTCCCGAACGCTGCAGCCGTGTCGACTCCGCCGGTCCCGATATCGAGCTTAGGCGCCGCGGCACTGGCGACGATCCGCAGGCCGTCGAGGCCGGCCGCAACGCCGCGGTTACCCGCTTTATCGTAGTCGTAGCAATGGCATAGGATATCGACCCGCTGGCCGGCGTATAGGTTCGGACTGTACTGCATGGGATCCAGCTTGCTACCGGTCTCGTCGTAGACGTCCGGGGCGAAAAATGTCTTAGCACTGATAACGGCATAGCCTGGGAACAGGTCGTTGAACTCGCCTGGCTTGGTCTGGCCGATCGGCATAAGGGCGCCCGGCGGTAACACGCCGCGGAACTTAGAGACCTGGAGGGTCTCCTGGGCGAGCGCCTGGTACAGGGCCAGGTCGGGGTTCTGGGGCGGTATAACGACCTTTAACGTGTACTTGACCTTACCGGTCTGGGGGTCTGTCTCGGGGCGCGTAATACCGTCCCATACGACCGTACAGCCGGCTAACATTACGTGCTTATCATCGAATCGTGGCATATCGTTTACTCCTTGCTCTTAAAGGCGCGGGCCGCCGGACTGTTATCGGCTGGGATCAGCTTCAAACCGGCCGACGGACGCGAGGTTATCGAGGGTA